>JAESGV010000392.1_pt1 | contig 19412 bp, 21 predicted proteins | sample 9269781 | NCBI WGS metagenome assembly JAESGV01 (sample SAMN15741586, study PRJNA653496) | algae metagenome | isolation source: Tildeniella torsiva UHER 1998/13D and co-occurring heterotrophs from... | place: Slovakia: Slovak Paradise National Park, Hrabusice, Kosice Region | collected 2000-01-01
TTGGTAGTACTCCGGCTGATTCAGACCACCACAAGTAAACGGGTCCGATAACTAAAACACCGACTAATAATCCATAAAATTGTCTGGTATTGTGATGAAACACTTTCTTTCCCTCTTCGTATGTATCAAAATGGGCAGTATGGAATGCTCTGCGGCCTCCACGAGCGATTTGAGGTAGTCTGTTGAATAAACGATTCATGTTTTTGTCGGTCAACTAAGAATGGTCAACTAGCAGTTACAATAACAAAGCTATTTTATAAAACAATCTTTGACGCTAAACACGATGATAAGTACGGTGTTTGCGCTGTTTTTGTCATTCTTTGTACTTCTGACGAAACGTTGCGATACATTTCGTACAACTCAGTTTGTTCTTGCATCGCTCTGCACATTGCTAGTGCAAATGGACTGTTTTCTCCGGATTCTTCACAACTATCTTGCGCTAGTGTACCTGGAGCTGTTGAAAAGATCAAAAATGTTCCTCCATTGGTATCCATTTGAGCTAAACCTGGTGACGTTTCCACGTTACGAGTCTTCTTCCACTCGTTCCTACAAGCATCGACAACTACCACTTGTGCGCATCTACTATTACAACTTTCTCCAATTTGTGCCACTACATCCGATAAACTCAAACAAATTGGCTCCAAATCAGCCACGTTAGGACTAATCTCTGTAGGTAACAAATAGTTGACACCTTGGTACTGCAAACCATGACCTGCATAGTAAAAGAAACAACATTCAAGATCTTCATCAGCATCAAGAAGAGAATTTGTAAATTTCTCCACTATTCCGCTCATCTCGCGCTTTGTTTTTAAATTCTTTGCAATATTGACTTCAAATCCTAACATTTTCAATTTTTCTGCAATTAAATTGGTATCATGAGAGGGACCAGGTAATACACTTGTATTCACATAATCAGAGTTTCCTATGAGTAATGCAATTCTCTTTCCTCTCTTTTGTACGGCAGTACTTGTAACATTCTTAGCATATAGTTTCTCAATACGTTCTCTCTCTTTTGCAATTTTTTGTTCCATTTCTTTTTGAAATCGTTCTTCTTGTTGTTTCAGTTCTATTTCTGTTTCTCTTTCTTTTCTTCTCATTTCGGAACTAATTTGTCTTTGAATAAGGGACATGTCTGGTTGTACAACTTGCTGTACAACTTGTTGTACTACTTGTTGCGGTCGATGCGTTGTTAATAAATTGGTAATATGTTGTGCTTGATCGTTCTTGGGAACGAGTTGATACGCATTTTGTTTTTGATTTTGTTTGTTCTAGTTTGTTAGTTGGAAATAAATAACATACGATCATTGTTGCGTATCGATTGGCACCTTTATCGAGTAGGAAATGTACCATTGATGCTTGACTGGCTTGTACTGCTGCTAATAGTGGAGTTAGACCGTCATTCGCTTGTGCTTCCAAATTGGCTCCCTTGTCGAGTAAATACGTTGCAATGTCGATCGTTCCACTTTTTGCGACAGAATGAAGTGGTGTCCAACCAAGCTAAAAATGTTAATGACACCAATGAAAACGTACATCAATCTTTGTGTGAATATTTGCACCAGCTTCTAGTATGACTTTTACTGCTCCTAATTGTTTTGCAAAAGTCGCGGCGTACAGTGGGGATAATCCAAGCTAAAAATGTTAACACAATAAATTCACGTACACTGCTTCGTGACTCCAATGGAGCACCTTTATGAATTAACAATTTGCATATATCAACAAATCCGTAATTAGCAGCACAATGAAGTGGAGTATAAAGTGTCTATACGTGTTAGACGAGTTACATAATACGTACATCTCGTTGTGGTGATTTGTAGTTGGCTCCCTTGCTGATTAGAAATTCTACAATCGAATACTTGCCTTTTTGGCAAGCCGTATACAACGCAGTGATCTTTTCATCGTTCTATGATTGTTAGGACTATGGTATAGAACATACTGTTGATTTTCTTTCTAACTGAGCTCCATGTGCCACTAACAATTTGACTAGTTCTAAATTCCCATTTGCAGATGCATAATGTAGAGGCGTTTTACCTTCCTATATTGTGTCAGCTTGTGATAGTACGTACCTGATCGCAAACGTGTATGTTACCTCCTGCATTGATGCATAATTGCACATGCTCGGTAATTCCTTTCACTGCAGCGTCTAGTAGATTTCTGTGTACGACATGGTCATTAGGTCGAAGTTGAGGTCTAGGAGGAGCAATATTTTGTTGAGGTGGTACCTGTTGAGGCATCTGTGGCTGAGTTTGTGGTAATTGTGTATTTTGTTGAGGTGTTTGTGGTTGTAGCATGACTCTATCGTGAGGAATGCTCGTTGGCATTGGCTGTGGGGCTGGTATTTGCTGAGTTATAGCAGTATTTGTTGTAGCATGAGGATTTGTTGGCGTTTGAAGAGTGTTTTCATTTTCGTTGAATAAATCATTGTCACCTCGAGAAATACTACCACCCATTGTTTCACAACGTGAGAAAAGATGACCTCGCCACTTCTGCGGTAGTTTGGTGACAAAACTGACAGCAGACAATTACAAAATGAACTTGGAGTACGAGTTGTCTAAACACGTGTATGAGTTGTACATGTGTCTACTCTGTTCGAGTGCTAACTCGTATCGGAATGACATGTCGTTGCGTCCCTTTCCCAAGCACTTTATCAAATCAGATATAAAAGATTTCGAAAGACTGGTACGCAATATGCGAAAGAATCTAACATACAGAAAACATGTTTGGATGCAATGCCTAGCGTAAAAGAGTTATACAAAAACAAACAATTGTTAACTTTTAATCGAAATAGCGTCTTGACTGACGCTAAACAATACTTGAGTGACTGTACAAAAAACACTGACGCTCCATACCTACTCGAATTTATCGTAACATCGAGTTGTACCCAATTCACAGTTAAATATTTATCCAGACAACAGTATCTCCGAGCAACACAAATCCATGGACACGTACAACCCGATCACGTATACGAAATCATTTACCACAACCCTATGCGTACAACTCCAGATGATAAAATCCTTACAGGGTACCACGGTAGCAGCATGGAAAACTTTTATTCGATATTAACAAACTCCCTACAAAACTATTCCAACACCGAACAAATGAAAAATGGAAACGCATTCGGAGAGGGAATCTACAGTTGTGAAGATTTGCGAGTTGCTCGGGATTTTTCATCCGGTGGTGTTGTTGGTTGGAAGAAGTCCACTACACTTGGACATGAACTTTCATGTGTTGTGCAATGTATAATTCGTTCCAGTGACGACGATCAAGTGGTATGTAAAATAGGAAAAGAAAAGAACAAGTATATTGTTGTCAAGAATAGTGAGAGGATACGCATTCAGTATTTGTTAGTGTATTGTCAAGTAAGTGATGCACAAACTCATGAAAAGCGAGAAAAGAGTTCTTCCATGGTTGTTTTAATGTATGGATTTATTTTATTGGTTGTAATTATGATGCGATTTTATACGGATATTCGCAGAGAAGTGTTGATGTTGTACAATAAATACAAATAGTTTATGTGATTTACTTTCGAGATTTAGGACTGCCTTTGTTTTTGGGTGAGAAAGTTTGCTTTGTGGGGCTCTTATCTCTTGATTTTGATCTCTCTTTTGGCTTTCGAGTATCGTCTATTTTCTGTTCTTCCAAAGTATTTGAGTTTTTTTCTTGTTTAATGGATTTCGGCGACATAGATTTCTCACCTCGGAGATCCTCGAGGTTCTACCTTCTCTCGTGATTTCGATCGATTTTTATCTGCATCTAGTTTCTTGTTCTGTTCTCTTTGAGCGAATGGGACCCACTTTGCATAACCTGGTTCTAGTTTCTTTACTTGTGCCTCGTAGGCAGAAGATTCTTGGGCTGGAATATCAACAGGTCCAGTAAGAAAGGGTTTCCATTTTGAGCCAGTTTTTGTATCTCTGTATGCTCCTCTCCACTCGCCATTTTTCTTATGCATTGCGAAAATTGCTTCACCTGTTCCATCTCCATTACCATACAAGTTTTGACGAATATTAGGTGTAAACTTGGCAAGATCTTTCCATTGATCTTTCCCTTCTCGTTGAAGTATACCTCCTGATGCTAAGCTTTGTGGCACACCTGGTTGCTTGTCGTGATTGTTTGGATTGTAAAACTCTCTAGCTTCTACCTTTACGTCTACGTGGTGTAACTTATTTCCCGATTTATGCATTCTACAACCAGTGAGGTTGTCAGTAGTGCATAATGAATTGTCGGGAAGCTTCTCTAAATCTCTACCAGGAAATTCTCCCTGATGCCATGGAATGTGTTCTCGCTGTTGTTCTGTAGTGGTATCTTCACGCATATATTGGCTAAATTTTTGTTGGTTAATGTTCAAGTCATCATTATCAACTCCATTGTGTGCATCTTCAATAGCTTTTGTTAGTCGTTGCTTGCGGGTGTGAGGTCCTGGAGACGATGACGCAGTTACGATCCACAACAATAGTGTCATCCATAGCACAATAGCGACATGTTTTGTTAGCATGGTACAACTCTTTTGTCTATGTTTCCAGAAGTGGTCATAGAATAGTCTATTATTAAATAATTTTACAAAAAGTTATACACTCATTTATTTCCTCTTCTTACCGCAGTTGAGACAAGATTTGATAGCACCAGCAACTGCTCCACTTTTCTTCGACTCTTTCTTTGCTCCTTGTGAGTTGCTACGTTGAGGTTTCATTTTTGGTGGAGATTTGGCTCGTGGTTGTTCTCTGACGGGAGATTTTGATCGTTTAGGCGAACTTGCTTTGCTTTTCGAAGTTCCTTTAGATTTGCTTCGTTCACTTGGAGATTTTGATCGTGATTTACTTTGTCCACGAGTTCGTGACCTTCCTCTTTCTTGTTTTTTTGGTGATTGATCAGGGTTAGAGCCATTGTTTGATGGACTGCCTCTCGATTTATCTTCACCTTTTCGTGCACTTCCTCGTGGCCTGGATGGAGCACGTTCTCTGATTTTGCTCTTTGCTCCAGTGTTCTCTTTTCGCTCGCGACTTCTTCCTCTTCTATTTTCACTTCTATCTGGAGATCGAGGTTTTGGAGGACTTCTTGTTCTAGATCTTCCCCTTGTCTTCTCCTCTCTTGATGGTGATACTGATTTCTTTCGTTCTGGAGACTGACTTTTTCCAGTGTCTACCGCGCTTGAACTACTTGCTGCAGCTTCTTGCATTTGACGTTTCTTCCATGATGGCACCCATGCTTGTTTTGATGCTACAACTTTTTCTGATGTATCTTTATAACCATTTGGTCCTTGATCTGGAATACTTACTGGACCAGTGTTGAATGGTTTCCATTTGGAACCCTTTGAGGTGTCTCTGTATGCTCCTCGCCATTTTCCATCTTTCTTGTGCATTGCGAAAATTGCTTCACCTGTACCATCTGCATTACCGTACGAGTTGCGACGAATGTTTGGTGCAAATTTATCGACGTCGTCCCAGTGGCCTGGTCTTCCTTTTCGTTGTAGAATACCACCAGAAGATGCACTTTGAGGGACACCTGGTTGGTGACCGGCATGGTTCTGTGGATTGTAGAATTCTCGTGCGTCAACTTTAGCGTCCACGTGATGCAACTTATTCCCAGATTGATGCATTCTACATCCAGTTAGATTGTCGGTGGTGCATAACGAGTTTTCTGGAAGCCTGTCTAAATTTTGACCAGGAAACTGTCCTACGTTCCAGGGAACATGAGCGCGTTGTTGTCCAGTTGTTATATCTTCGCTCATGTATTCTCCAAACTTCTTCCCTTCTGTGTTTAAATCAAAATTGTCAACATTGTTGTGCGCATCGTCAATCGCTTGCGTTAATCGTTGCTTGCGAGTGTGAGGCCCAGGCGATGTTGAAGCCACCGCTGATCCAAGTACAATGGAAATGCATACTACTGTGATAGCAATACAATACGATCGCATTGTGATTGTTTTTTTGCCGTGTATGATAACACAGACAACACTGTCTGTTGGTTTGCTTTGATGGGCCTTCTTAAAGTGGCAATGTTGTGGTCTATTAATACCATGATCGGATTACGCGGTTATTGTTACTCTTTCCATTTCGTATGATTGGGCAGCGCAAGCACTTCACTTTCTAGCTATCAGTAAGCTGAATATCTTGAAATTTGTAAGACTACAGTTGTCCAAATGGACTCGCCAAAGGCATCCATAGTGATTCTACCACAGTTATCTAGCAATCGATGTTCTCCAAGTATCCGCGTTTCACAGAAAAACTCGCGAGGTCTCACACCCCGAAAGCAATCACCAATGAAACTAACATCACCAACATCCCCAAAATCGCCAAAAGAAAACTGGGCGCTGGATCTTACAGTCAACAGAACACTGAAATTCAATCCATTCCAGAACACGAAAGATTTACCGAAAGTACCTAGACCTGTACCTCCAGAATTTGACGCAAACTCTTCATTCGTTCATAAGATGGCACAGATAAACGGTTTTATAAGTCAGTTCGAGTACAACTATATCGAGCAGTACTTTTTCAATATTGATAGAAGCAGATCGTTGTACAGCATAATTAGAACCGCGAAAGAGATAATTAGAGAATCTCTCCCTATACGATGCGTAGAGGGAACGTTTCTAGGAATGTAAGAATACTTGAAGCTTTTTCATAATGTAGCTACTTTACGCAACAGTTTGAGCGAGTAGACAGATACCCAGTCATTTTTGATACCAGAGTTCTCGACCATTACTACAAGTACGTTATCATTTTCATTAACGGAAGGCATATTGTATTAGTAGTGCATTGTGCGGGAAAGTATGGAGCGCTTGGTTTCAGTCGCAAAACAGACCTGATGTACAAACCACTAACATATAACGTAATTTGAATTCTTGACTAACAATGTTCAGAGCTTTGCAGATGTCATTCTAGACTTTAAGGAAAACTACTTGAATCGTATGTCTCTAAGCGCATCTAACAGAATTGTAGATAAACATGAACTTGTAGGCATAAGAATTGGACTGCCCATTTCTCATGACTCATCATCGCAAACACCACCAGACTGGGAGGTATCTTTAATCTATTGTTATGCTCACTCGCAGTATTGTAGAATTATTATTGAAGGTAATGAATGGGAAACAGTTGAAGAATTCATAGATGAGTTCTGCAAAGAGGCACCAAAAGTTGCAATAGAGTACTCCCGACATGTATGTTTGTTCTATTGTGCTCACATTAGACCTCACCGTGGAAGAAAAAGATTTCGTGCAGTCCAAAAAAGAAACGAGAAGATACAATTTAATGACACGATTCTTCGGGTGTTATTCCGCTGCGCATGCTGAATATTGCCCATCCAATAGTGTTTCCAACAATAACGGCTAAAAATATTCCGACATTGAACGTCATTACTGCCAACATCAATAAATAACTGAGTGCGTTTTGAAACAAGAATACTGTTGGTTTGATAATATACCACGCTATGACTTTTAGTTTTTCGTTTCTACAAGTGTTAGTAGGTGTGTGAATTGGAGTTACTTGTCTATTGGTTCGTATGCGTTTGGTTCTCTGTACGTAACTTTTCTTTTCGCAATAAAAAACAAGAATTGGTTGAATATGGAAGCGAAGAACATGACTAGTATGGCTATGGCGTACATCCATCCAGTTTTGACTTGCCATTCTTTGAACAAGAGAGCACCGACGTCGGCACTTGCATCAAAATACTACATGTTAGATATTTGATAACTTATACCATTGGCATCATGTTCATGATAGTACAGTTATTTGGGTTATCCATGCCAACGCTGAGACCATCGAGTGATAGAGGTTGGAACGGGTTGAATCTCAAAGACATTGTTTTGCTTTGTGTGACACGTTTTTACAAATAGAAGGCGTCAAAACTAGTCTTTGACAGGTACTACGCAGAGAGCAGCTAGCTCAGTATTCTACTACCTGTGAGAGGATTTGAAAGAAGCATTAGTAAAAACTTAGAACACTTTACTTGACAAAAAGTAAATAGGTTAAATGCGCATCACAACAAACAAGAGGTAGCACCAAGGATGAGCCTACGTGCTCATTTCTATTACAATCTGCTTGGTCAACCAAGAAAACGGTCACATTTAACATTTGAACATCATGAAAGACAAAAAGCCCAAAGATATGTCGATAATGGTCGACCCAGCACTAATTCGTTTTGAACATTCGAAGATACGACCTCGATTCTCAGACCAAAAATCAGTTCAGCAAACACTACAAGACATTATCGATAAAAAAGTGAACATAAAAGATATACCACAAATTACAGTCGTTCCTATCGATGACAAACACTATTGCAGTTTGAATAATAGAAGATTGTACGTTTTCAAACAGTTACGAGAACGAGGACTGTTACCAAACAATCAAATAGAAGTGAGACTCAAAACGGTACAAGCCAGTAAGCGACTAAAAAACAAATACACTTTGGAAAAGTGTTCAAATGTCGCGACATTCATGCGTGAGAGTGAGAAAAAAGAAGAAAAGGAGACAGAGGATGAAGAAGACTCTGATAAAAATTAAGTTATTGGCAAGTTTCATGCATCTTGTAAACGAATTTCCTAATAACGCAATGATAACGCTCTCAGTACACTTCTACTCACAAAATATCAATGCAAGTATAGAAGGGAGAATGTGAAACCACGAAAACAATAGAAATGGAAATAGTTACATTTAACGTTGGAGGAACCAAGTTTCAAGCACGACTCGCGACCATTAATAATTTGAAATATCACATGTTGGCTTCCTTGGTCAGCGAGCGTTTCAACGTTGGTACTCTGGAACGAGAATACTTTATCGATAGAGAACCAACTTACTTTCGTTTCATACTAAACTATCTTCGCGATAGAAAAGTTTCTCTGCCAAGTTCATTACCAATACTCTACCAATTACTAGTAGAGGCAGAATACTACCAAATCCAGCCACTACTCGTTTTAATCGAAAATACCATCGTCGATTTACAGGAAAAGAATTCGAACAAGATACTAGTGATTACGCGTAAAAAGGGATATTTACATTTCGAAGGTTCTAATGACGTGATGAAGTACATGAAACAAAATTTCAACATCAAAATACTAGAAAACACAAACGACAATAGATTGAACAAATGGCAGTTACTAAGTCTATCATCACGATACTCGATGACATTCGAACTCATTTCAAGTGTCATTTCGAAACTATCTGCCATAGGATTGTTCATCATTGGTACCACGATAAACAACGAAGAAGAAACATACTATTTGGAAAATAAAACTAGTTTGTAAAAATAAGTTTATAAAATTCAAGTCAACGTAGAATTGATCAAAAAGCATGGTTAGCTACATGGCAAGTCAGTTAGTTAAAATTCTTTCGGCACCGTTTAGAAAACTATCAAGGAAGAAACGTGACAATGTGATCAAAAAATCGTCAGAAACTGAAACCAGGCAAGAACTAGCCAGAGAAACTGACAAAAGTGAAACCACAACGGAAAAGATTTTGGATGAACAAATTCCAGATACTGGATTGGATGCAGCGCAAGATGTCACTTTTTGGAAGAAACGGTTTTTTTCACAATTTGAAGCAGATCCAAAAAGTCTCAATGCATTAGCAGATGGACTTGTGATACTTTCAGAAGACATATCTATTTTGGGTCCTATCAACAAAATTATTAGCAATTTGGGAGGAAGTTTCAGTTTGAAGAATGATGGAAAGATTGTTGAAACTCTTTGCAATACATTGTTTTTCGAGGGTCATATTTCCGATATGTATGGCAACAAAAAGCGAGAAAAATATTTGGAAGAAAATGGTCTACTTCAATTTGAAAATGCGCCTTTCCTCAGAGTTTGCAGGAGTTCATTTGGGTTAGGTGTCTTCGCAACAGAAGATATTAAAGCTGATGATATCTTGTTCAACGAAAAGCCATTGATCATTGGCAAAAAGTACGATATTTGTCACAACTGCTTCTCTGAATGCAAGAGTGCGCAATATTGCTCGTTAGAATGCAGACTTGAAGTTGAGAAATCGTACATGAGAGAATTGAACAGAAGAGGTGTTGATTTGGCTTCGTACGATAATGTTGACCAAATCTATGTAAAAACAATCGGCATGGCGCTCACTAGAGATTGTTTAATCCAAGACCTACCAGAATTTAAAACATTCTACTGTGCTCCCTTGAAGCATGAAAAACTGTATAAGGTGGGAAAGTGGTACAGAATTGTTTCCGAGTTGAATCTATTGGGAGATCCTCACTTTGACTTTTCATCGTATCAATACATTTGTTCGCTCCAGAATACAAATGCATTTGGCTTTGGAGGAGGAGATGCATTGCTCAAGAATACTACGCTTATTAATCATGCATGTGCTGCAAACTGCACATACTACAGAGCGCAAGATTGCATGCAAGTTCGTGCTGTAAAGGACATAAAGACTGGAGAAGAGCTCACAATTCCATACAGGAGCTGTTGTTACAACCGAAGAGAAGTTCTAGCAGAGCACTATGGATTCATTTGTCAATGTACCTTGTGTACCAGATATAGTGAGCCACAAACTACAGAAAGGTTGAGGCAATTAATAGCGTATCTGTTTTATTAAAGTTTATCGAATGTTCATAATTATTTTTGGTGATACTTTGTACAGTTTTGAGCAAAGCACTGGCGCTCCACTATATTTGTTATAGATACTTACATGACAGTCTTGACCAAGTACAATGTGTTGATCAGTCTCACAAGCAGTAGAAGAAACAGGAACTTGTGACGTAGTTACAATCCCACCATCTCGATCAAGAGTTAATAAATGCTCACCACACACTAGAATAGAATTATCACATAGTGGCACTATACAACAAACAGGTGACTGTGATCCGATACTTACTCGAGTTTTGATGTTGTACATAGTTAAATCCCAAATAATGATATCAGTGTAGTCACTCGCTGATATTAACGTAGTGTTATTGAGTTGCGCAACGCATCTCGCATAATAGGTATGTCCGATTAATACCTTCTTTGTTTCATGGTTTAATGTACCGGAACTTGTGTCAACGATTAAAATGGATTCCCTGCCAAAGTGAGATACCACCAGACGACCATCCTTTAGCACTAGTAAGTCGTTCACGTATTTGTCTTGCGACTCGTTGTGTATACATTCACGACTGGATAAATCCCAGAAACGCAACTGGGCACCTCCTGTCACGATGTTACCATTTGGTAACTGAACTATTGAGTATATACTTTCTATGCGATCACGAACTGTGAAATCTATTCGGAGAGTGATTGAATTGAGTACAAATATTACGCCTACGGAGGACACTATTGCAAGCCTTCCATCGTGTAGTTGTATTCCAGCACGTATTATAACTTTTTCGAACAGTAGTGGGTCTTCTAATGGTATTGTGTACAAGATTTCCGGTGTGTCATTCCAAACGTGTATTGTATTGTCTGCTCCCGATACGAATAATGATGGTGTATTGACCAACTTTCTTTTTAACATGACATGTAATGGAACACCTGTGCTGGCCGCGATAGACACGAACGTTACATCACAGAAAGTTTGCATTGTTTTGTAAGTGAACAAACGAACTGTCATGCAAGGAGACAGAGAACTTAAGATGTGCGTAGTTGGCCTTGCTTCCGCTGGTAAAACGTGCTTGATAATTCGCTACATAGAAAACACATTTCTAGAGGGCTATCCACCTACTGTTGTTTACGTAACAAGCGTACCAGTTGCACTCGAGAATGTAAAAAGTGTTTCTGTTTCTTGTTGGGATTACGCTGGCAGAGATGAGTCAAATCGTTTGCGACCACTAATGTACCCTGGTGCCCACATCATGTAAGACATGTCCACTACTAGTACTTAATCTAGGTTAATTTGTTTTGATGTATGCTCACAGCACTCATTTGAGGCAGTAACAAATGAATTTTTACCAGAACTAGAGCAATACATTCCAGGCGCTGTGCGAATTCTTGTAGGAACAAAATCAGATTTACGCACAGACCCAGATATGGTTTCACATATGAATGAAAAGGGTAAAAAGTATATAACACTTGAGCAAGCACAAGAAGTGCAACGAAAAATTAAAGCTGTTCGCTACATTGAAACATCGGCAAAAACTGGCAACAACGTGAAAGAATGTATGAGTGAGGCAGTAATGGCAGTGATAAATAATGAAAATGTTAAACCATACAAGCGTAAAAAGACAGGAACCTGCTTGATGCTCTAAAGTTGCAAATTCCAAGACCTTAGCGTGGATTTGGACAATCTGCTGGTGCGAGATTCTCCACATTCACTGAAACACTAAGTAGTTTAAATGCTTTTGTAGTACAAATACATTTACGCTTCCAGTTTTTCTTTCAAGAACTCAATTATTTGATCCTGTTTCCAGTTTGATATCGAGATTGTGTCTGTAGTTCCCGCTTTCTTTTTCATAATGAGTTGTGGTGAAACGCCGTGTTTGTGATTGACTTTCAAATTGGTAAACTGTGATGCTTTGTTGTCAATAAAAGAGTCTACTTCAGCTACAAATATTAAATTCTTGGAAATTGGTACTTACGGAAACCACGTAATTTCCATGGGCATACTTCAAGAACACCAGATGCATACTTTTCGCTTTGTTCTGCATCTCCATGATCTGCTTCTTTTAGAACGTCTGTACAGCATTCTCTGCATTTATCTAGTAAATCTATTTGTTATATTTTGTTCGATCGCTGTGAGTTGTACCTTTATCGCTAAAAAAGATTTTCATTTGGTCACACGTGGAGCAATGGAGTTGGTCTGGCGAAAATCCATACTCTTTGCATTGTGCTGTGTCTGCACTTACGAACGCGACAAGAAGTACGACTGTCACTAATGTACAAAGAAGTGTTTTGTGCATCGTTGTAAATTCAGGTTGAGCAAAGCATGACAACAGTTTGTGTTACCGGTGCGACTGGTTATTTAGCCTCTCACGTTGTGCAACAATTATTGGAAAGAGGATATATTGTTCACGGAACTGTTCGTTCAATATCAAACACCGAAAAACATCGTCACTTGTTAGATCTTCCACACTCTGGCAATTTAAAACTATTTGAAGCAGATTTACTCAAAGAAGGATCATTCACAGATGCGATAAAAGGATGCTCGATAGTATTTCACACCGCGTCACCTTACTTCATAAGTGGGATAACAAATGCGCAAGAACAACTTGTGGAACCCGCATTAAAGGGAACTTTGAATGTTCTCACAACCTGCAAAGAGGCTGGAACTGTTACTAAGGTTGTCATTACATCGAGTACGGCCGCTGTATCTGCCGCAGATACAATCGAAGCAGGAGTCGTTCACACTGAAGAGAATTGGAACACATACAGTACTATCGAAAACGGGCCATACCCATTCTCAAAAGTACAAGCGGAGAGAAGAGCATGGAAGTTTAGTGAAGATGGAGCACCATTTTCACTGATTGTAGTTAACCCTCCACTCATTATTGGACCTCCATTGCAAAAGTATGAAGATTTGAACCAGTTAAATACCAGTAACAAAGGGATCGCACAGATCGCGACAACAATCAAGGAAGGAAAAGAGTTGGAAAATTGGCAATATGCAGGAATGGGTCTCAGTGACGTTCGAGATGTAGCAAAAGTACGAAATAGAAACACATAACTAACATGTAGGCTCACATCCTGTTAGCAGAGACAAATGAACAAAATCAACGATTTTTATGCGTTCCAAATACATACAAATGGAAAAACGTTGGCGATATCATGACACAAACTCGTCCACAACTATTTGGAGGACATACCTGCACTATGAAAGATGAAAACGGAAAAAGTATGCTATTCAATAGCGAAAAGATTCACAAGGCTATTTCGATCCAATTCACTCCCATCGAGACTACCATCGCCGATACACTCGACTACTTATCAAAGAATAGTTTAATTTAGACTTGTTCAACTATTGATAGTCTTTTGGCATGTCCAGTGTTCTCCTTTTCTTTATCATGTTTGGCGTTCTTTATCGTTCGACTAGATCGACCAGCCAAACAATTGGGTAAAATAATGTACAATTGTTGTTGCTCGGAAAGTCCCTGGAAAGTGAACATACCAACTGATTTACAGAACGGATACTCGAGTTCTACATCACCTACGTATGCACTCAAAAAGTCGTACATGTCTTTGGTAATGTACGTCACGGCACCTGGACATTGGTCACTACAACGAGCAGCTGTATTTACAGGAGTTCCAAAGTAGTCAGTACGTTTGGTTGTTGGGTCAAGTTTTGCGTTCGGAATGCCAATGTGTAGACCTATACGCACGCGTAAACCACGGAAAAGTAAATCTCCTGTTTCTGGATCACGAATTTCTTTCGAAGTTGGTACTTGGAGAATTGATTCTGGCCAATCGACGTACATTAGCGAAATGTGAATTTCACTACAACATAGAATGGCAGCTGCTGGATCTTTGAACGAAACAAAGAAAGAATCTCCTTCAGTTTTCACTTCATAACCACCATACTTTGTTATCGTTGCTCTCATGAGCTCATTATGCAAACCTATGGCAATTTCCATGTCGTCACCCTATGATGTTAGTTTCCAAGAAATATACGTACGCATGCGTCCCAGGTTGCAGTACTGTTCTGAATATCTGAAAAGAATAGTGTAACAAAGCCAGATGGACCTTCATCAATGTGATTCAAGAGTTTCTTGATTTTGTAATTTTGGTACCAAAAGTATCCTACTACAATGCAAATAATTGTTACTGCTACTAGTGCACCAATCACGACAGCAACTGTAATTCCAGCAATGGTAACTGGTGTGTTGTCTACAGGTTCACTGTAGAATACTTTGGTGTTGCATTGCGTTTTCCGCACTCGAAGCAGCATTTTAGCTTTAGCTACTGGATCTAGAGGCGCAGAGTTCTTTAGTTGAATCAAAGCATCGAAAGAGCTTGATTCTGAATATAGATCAGTTAGGAATGTGTACACTCCCAACGCTTTGTCACAATCGGACATGTTTAGACCTCTGTATACCAAATAAGAGTACATACAGATTGGGTAGCTAGTTGGTGCAATTCCATTGACTATTTCAACTGTTCTGTTCTCAAAATCAAGAGAAAAGTCTGTTGCAGCACTCTCTATCGAGGCAACGTTTGCTGCTACTGCTTGTCCTGCTGCATTTACTAGTTTTGCGATTGGAGAGTCCTTCAACGATTGAACGTCTCCAAATCCAATAGAATATGGCGTAACTGCAATTTTTGTTGCCAGTCCTGAAGATGTACTCGTTACAGTACTATTGGAGTCTGGCCATGTCACGCTCCCTGTAGTACCGTATATGGATTTCCATGTATCGCTTACTGCAGAGAATGCAGATGTGAGTATGTACACTGCACCACTAGTTCCTGCTCTAACAACCCGTACAATTGGTTGATGAGGAAGTAGAGTAGCAGATGCTCCATTTGTAGCTTTAATTGCAGAATCATCCCAGTATCGGATTGTTCCATTGAATATTCCTATTAGCGTGGGCATATCCAATGTAAGCGTTTTAACTTCGTCTACATGGTACGTAATCGCTAATGCAGATGCCGCGAAAGGTAAATACATGATATCGTACGTGTCATCAATCTGTTGCTGCGTTAACGGTAACTCTGACGCTGCGATATCAATATTTCCATCTATTACATCTTGCATTCCAGTCAATGAACTGTGTCTGTGAGAATCGTCAATAGAAAAACCTACTCTGTAGCAGTGTACGTCATTTTGTACGTTTTATCCCTGCATTATTAGAAAAAAGAAAAATTCGACTCACCGATTGTTCGTGAAAACTTGAGCTAATGTGTCACTCACATCTTTAATCAAACCAGAACCCCCAAAACTGAGTGCAGTAATCTTTTGTACATTTGATATTAGAATGCTCTTCTCTAGCGATGATACTACCAAGATACAAAGTAGCAACAGTATCTTGGGTATCATTAGGCCTTGCTTGTTACTGTAAAGATTATGAACTCTTAATCTCGACGACAAAAATAGTCAGATAATTGTTATGACAACTACAGTAGCACCAACTACGACTACTGCAGCACCAGTAGCAGCGAGCGCAGGATGGTCGCTTGACACTGGTGATGTAGCATTCATGCTTGGATCCACTGGTAAGTTCTACTGATGATCGCTAACACGGTAGCGCTGGTGTTCATCATGACTCCTGGACTTGGCCTATTCTATGCTGGAATGGTAAAACGAAAGAATACAGTGGCGACAATGATGCAAAGCATGGCAGCTGGATTTATAGTACTTATACAAGTACGAATTTATTCAAACATTTAACAAAAAAAAGTGGTGGTTTTGGGGCTACTCGTTAGCGTTATCTAATGGAAATGCATTTATCGGAGATATGTCATACTTTTTAATGAAAGATTTAAATTTGATTAATAACCCTCACGCGAACGCGCCAACGATACCAGTAAGCGTTTCCAAACTATTATAACAATCAAGAATATACTATTTATGATGTTTCAAGGAATGTTCGCGATTATCACACCAGCACTGATAACAGGAGGAGTAGCAGAACGATTACGATTCAGAACATATTGCATCTTTTTGCTCTTGTGGAGCACGTTAGTCTACTGTCCAGTAACTGTACGTTTCTTTTCATCAACTCACTAGTAGCACTGGATTTGGGCGCCTACTGGATTTTTATTCAAATTAGGAGCGTTAGATTTGGCTGGTGGTACAGCAGTACATATCACTGCTGGTTTTTCCACACTAACATTTTTGCTATTCTTACGTCGGAGAAAGAATTACCAAACAGTGTTATCAAAACTAGTATTTAAAATGAAACAAAAAAGAGGGTCGTATACTGTCCCACCAGTGACCACCCATTTTGCACCAGTAGCGCATAACATACCACTGGTTGTTATCGGTACAGGTTTATTGTGGTTCGGGTGGCAAGGATTCAACGGTGGTTCCACACTGAAAAGTGGACTATGGGCTGCAGCAGTGTTCGCAAGTACAAACTTTTCTGCAGCTGCTGCGGCGATAGGTTGGATGCTTATGGATTGGATCAACATTGGTAAACCATCACTAGTTGGTGCTTGTAATGGTGTCGTAGTAGGTCTTGTTGCGATCACACCAGCAGCTGGTTTTATACAAATTCCTGTGTCTATACTCTGTGGGTTTAGCGTTGCTGTAATTGTATACTGGCTTGTCAAGATCAAATTAAAGTTTATGGATGACTCGCTCGATGCGTTTGCCATTCATGGTTTAGGAGGTGTCTACGGGTGTCTGTTTACCGGTGTGTTTGCATCGGCAGAGTTTGTACAAATTGCTGCTGGAGCTACAATTCCTGGAGGTTGGTGGGACAAAAACTGGATGCAAGTACCAATACAACTTGCAGCTGTTGCTGTGACTGTTGGTTGGTCAATGGTTGTTACAGCGATCATTCTAGCTGTTTTCTGGAAGATTCCAAAACTTGGTTGGGACGTTACACCAGAAGAGGAAGAAATAGGTCTAGATCAATCTGAACATGGTGAAATTGCGTACACCTTTATACGAGAAGAGGAAGAAGAAGCAGGTCCACACCCTGATAACTTTGGATGGATCAAGCGATTACGCAATAAGAACGTTGCGAATGCTGTTAACAGTCCTGTGAAGATACCACCACAAGCATATGCTTATTCACCCAGTGGAGAGCAAAATTTGCTCTACAGTCCAGCCAAGTCGCATGAATTTTTGAGTCCAAAATTGGAAAACTATAATCTTAACACAGTAATCGAAAGTAGTGTGGAAATAGAAAGACGGTTCTCGTTAGTTTCTTCAAGTGAGCTGCAAGATCCAAACTCGACAAAGAGGCGACCATCTGCTGCTCCTTTGTCAGGTTCGCCGAAATCTTCAAGATCGCACTCTCCAAGATCACCTAGAACAGGCATTGGTTCCATGTTTGAGTTCCATAGAATTGGTATTGGCGCAACTGTCATGAGTACAGAAAAATACATACCACCAAAGAGTCGTGTTGACAACTTGGAGAAACTATACAATGAGATGAAAGAAAAGCAATCAAAATGAGCATGTAAGGATTAAAAGGTAAATCAAGTGCCAAACTCGAAGAGCCACTACAAATTTGTAACATTAAATGAGCTCTTCAACGAGCTGTAGTTGTTGTGTTTGGCGGAAAAAAGTTGTTGAATGTTGTACGGAGTCAGAGAACTAGATCATCCAAGTAGTCTAGTTTTTAAAATTATTGTTGTTGGAGATGTAGGAGGTAATACTTGATCACAATAGTTTAACGAAATAGTTGGGAAAACAAGTCTTGTTCGACGATTCACTCAGGATACCTACTGTAACAATTATAAACCGACAGTAAGCTGGCCACAGTGAAAAATAACGTATTAGATTGGTGTTGACTTTTGGATTACTAATATTGCGTGGGATGATAAGTCATCAGTTCAATTACAGTTCTGGGGTAAGCTATCGATATCAAGCTACTCACAATTAGACATTGGAGGTCAAGAGCGATTTGGCTGTATGACTCGTGTATTTTATAAGGAAGCAATCGCAGCGATTGTAGTATTTGATATATCTAGGAATCAAACTCTTGAATCAGCAAAAACATGGAAGAAAGATATCGATGATAAAGTAACACTACCGAATGGAGAGTTAATACCGACATTCTTGCTTTGTAACAAGTGCGATTTAGAGCGCGAGGTACAATCCGAGAAACTAACAAAATTCTGTTACGACAATGGTTTTATTGGGTGGTTCGCTACGAGTGCAAAAGATGGAATTGGAATAGAAGATTCGAAAATGAATCTGGTGCAACTAATCATGACTATCCCGTACGAAGCACAAGTACCAGAAGACACAATCGTTATAGATGAAGATAAGAGTAGGTTTTCACTAAGACCATCATGCTGTTAATTTATTAATGAACAATTTACCCAATCTAAAAAGTTTCTATTGTCAGCAAAACAAAACAGAATGCCTTTTTGCATGTAAGGTCCGAAGACCTAACACGAGCAACGTCGTCGTTGTCTTTGTTTGCTGCAAGCACTCTTACTACTGAGCCAGCAAACTGCACCGATTGGATTGGGCGACATCTTTGTATTGTGATTATGGTTTGTTGAAGTTTCACGTCTTGCCTGTGTCCTTACAAAAGTTATGTAACAGCCTATCGCAACATAATAATGGCCTGTCCTTATTAATCTTGATATTCAGGCGATGAAAAAATATTAAAAAAACACATCGTTAAGAAATGATTTTATGGCATTTTTATGAACTAGTTTGTATTGTCTTCAATGTTTCAGCTAGCCACGACATACCTTCAAAAACTCCAACTCCCTTCTTTGCAACACAGGGTTGTACTATCCAATGTCGATTTGTTTCTCGGAATGTTGTAGATAATAACTTTTCTGTAATTTCAGAAACTGACATTGCACCAGCAAGATCTTGTTTGTTCGCAAAAACGAGTACAGGTGTTTGAGTAAATTTATCGTCTTTGGTGACCATTTCTAA
>JAESGV010000393.1_pt1 | contig 19395 bp, 7 predicted proteins | sample 9269781 | NCBI WGS metagenome assembly JAESGV01 (sample SAMN15741586, study PRJNA653496) | algae metagenome | isolation source: Tildeniella torsiva UHER 1998/13D and co-occurring heterotrophs from... | place: Slovakia: Slovak Paradise National Park, Hrabusice, Kosice Region | collected 2000-01-01
TCTTCAGATTTTTCTTCCTTCTCGTCTTTGCGATCTTCATCGACGTTTTTGTTCAAATCTTTTTGAGAAACGACTTCTGTCTTTTCGTACTCGTGTTTGTGCTCGAGTTTATGGGCCTCAGCCATGTTTGGGTTAATAGTCAATAGATTGTCTTCGGTAGTAAGGTATGCGTTTGAGAATTGAGTAGTGTGAACCATTGTTAGTGTTGTTGTTGTTTGTGTTTTTGATGAGGCATTACTCGTAGCACTGGTCTTTTTATTTATACGATATTGTTCTAAAAATAATTTGTTAGGATATCTTTGCGATCTTATAAAAGGTTAATTTGAACTGTGACACTTGCCACGTCGCTCTATGTTTCCACCTTACAAAACCAATTCGTTTATTTGGAGATCTCGAGTTTGGTCCAAATCGAAACAATTAATTAATTGAAAATCGTTACTTACAGAAATATACCAAGAAAGTATCCTACATAGTGAGTGTACTTTGCCACTCAAACACAATAGCTGATTTGCACATGTGGATGGAAGCTTCTTTTTAGAAAGTATGTATTTGTATAAGATGTTCTGACCTTAAGCAGAACATTTGGAGAAAAACCTGGAATTTAGTACGAGAATAGGACAAGTTCTCATGCCAGTATAACTATTACACTATAGTTTCATAACGGTTAGTCAACTGGAAAATGTTGTAAGCTTAAGTCAACCAAGTAAAAGTTCAATTTGCACTCACAAACTCAGCCTTCATCTCTTCGCGTAATCAAACAATTCGATATAGCTACAAAACGTACTACACAAAGATATCATGGGATTTTGCGATACGTGCCAACAAGAAACGGTTTGGGAGGACCTAACCACAGGTACATACTGCACTGCTTGTGGTGGGGAAATAAGTGCTTTGAATTTCGATGAATCTGCAGAATGGATAGAATCTGGCAATGGTAGTGCACATCAAGCAGGTACAACAATCGCAACTGGAAGTACTGGTGCATCCGCTCTTCGTGGTTTGGCAGGTGCCCAGTCCGAGTCACGACCACAAACTATTGCACGTGCGAAGAGAGCAGTAGAAGAACTAGCCGATAAAATGCAAATGAATTCACTAAAAAGAGACGCAGAAGGTCTCATAGAGATGGCCGTCAACAATTATTTCACCAAGTATGTTTTATATGAATTCTAACCGTTATTAGAGGTCGGAAAAAAATGTTAGTAGCAGCTGCGTGTTTGTATGCTGTTTCCAGAAGAAGCAATAGTGCCGTGTTACTGATAGATTTTGCAGAACAGTTAGGTTGTGATGTGTTTTCAATCGGAAGAACTTTTATCGAGTTATGCCACACTATGACGTTAGACATACCACCTATCGAACCGTATTTCTACATTCGTCGTTTCTGCACCCAGTTAGGATTCGGAAAAGAAACAAAAGATGTACAGAATACAGCACATAAACTTATCGCGTGTATGAACCGTGATTGGATGTCACATGGTAGAAGACCAGCTGGTATATGCGCCATTGCCATTTTGATATCAGCGAGAATGCACAAGTTTTCTATTACACAAGAAGAAGTCGCGAATGTGTCTCGTTTATGTTCAGCAACTATTTCCAAAAGATATCAAGAATTTCAACAAACACAAGTTGCAAACATGTCACTTGATGAGTTTGAGAAGCATGTTAGTCAATTGAATAATCCAGAATACAAACGACAATACAAGGAATCTGATCCACCAGCATTTTCAAAATCAAAAGCAGAACAATTTGCAGAGATTATGGCTAGCATGGATAAAATACAGCAAGAAATGAACGCGCGGAAAGGTGTAGAAAAACCAGCGGAAACTGCTCCACCACCTGTTGAAAAAACTAGTGAAAAGGCAGTTGCTCCAGACGAAGAAGAAATTGTAATGTCAACAGAAGATGAAGAAGAAGTAGATGTAGGTAGACTAGAAGATTTAGAAGATGCAGAGTTACTACACTACCTTGTAAATAACATGAATGATCAACGGACGCGAGACCAAATGTTTGAGCAAGAATATGGTGCCCATATTCGAGAAATGGAAAAGAAAAAACAAGAAAAATTAGAAAGACTAGCGGAACAAGGTGATAAACCGAGAAGAAAACGAAAACTAAAAGAAGAGCACACTGATGTTGCTACACAAAGTTTGGCAGAAGCGGCGGCTAGTACACGTAAGAAGGAGATGATCATGTCAAGAGGACATGCTTTGCAACCTTTTGTACCAAGTAACTATGCTATTACACCTGATATGGAGCCGTTATCGGAAGTGGATGATGCGTACAACGAGTTGTCTTCAAACCGTGATGATGGTTTTGATCACTACTTTGAAAATATTGATACTACACTTTCACGACCAAAGAAACGTGCTCGTTTGTATGATGACGACGAGTATTTATAAAAGCAAAGTTTTGGCCACTTTTTGTAATTTTCGATGGGAAACGTAGCCACAAGTGTTTATGAAGACTTCTACCTGCTTACGTTTGAACATAAATTTCCACACGACGCAAACTACGAATATATTATTCATTTGAGCAAAGATGAGAACTTCGTAGAGGAGGACGTCTATATTCCACTTCCCTTACGAGAGATGTACCTAATAATATCAAACAACGATTATATAACAAACGAGGAGAAAAGTTGTGCATTAGATAGGCTACAAAAACTAGATATTTATGAATACCTTTCTTCCTACGTATGTTGTTACATCAAAGCTGACAAACAAGATACAATTTGGTTGTGGAATTGAACATATTGCGGACAGAGTAGCAAATTACTCAGATTGCCCGTTTGTACAGTATAACAGTTCCGGAGAACCACGAATAACTTTTATTAAGACACCTATCGAATTTCATGACTTATTCGAAGCAATACAAAACCAAGATGAACAACTAGTCGCACGACTTTTAGAAGAAAAATATTGGGAAGAAGATTTAGACGACATGTTCGATGAAGTTGGTTACACACCGTTACATTGCGCAGTAGAACACGACAATGTGCCCATTTTGAAACTATTAATGAAATGCGGAGCAGAACCCTACTATCTGACCAAATGCAACCAAACAGTACTACACGTTGCGGTAATACACAAATCATACAACTTGTTACGCATTTTATTACATTTGGATGTTAACCCACACGTGCTAGATGATGATGGTAAAACTGCATTTGATACAGCAGTAGGAGAAGGTGATCTACAAGCAGTAAAGATTTTTCACGAACGCGGTGCAGCGTTCTGCGTTAGTGCTTGCGTAGAAAACTGTGACTGTCCAGAAGTTACGGCACCCGTTTGCGTCGCTGCCTATAACGGTGATGTATCAATGCTAGAGTATCTATTTAAAATGAAACAAGTGCGATGCTTCACATACTGTCAAGACTCTGCACTGTTTTATGCAGTAGAACAAAATCATATAGATGCAGTGAGATTTCTTTTCACGTTAGATGACTATGACTTGCACATGTTTGGGTATGATTGGCGCTCTGAGCACCAAGTGTTATACGCTGCAATAGAGAATGATAACACTGAAATGGTTAAAGAGTTGGAAGATCATAACTGTAAAATATCATCCATATGTACCGAGTTTGAAAATGATGTACCTGCAATCTGTGTTGCGTTTAGTAATAATAATTACGAAATTGTGGAGAAGATACTAGATTGCATGGAAAACAAATCAATGTACTTTAATGATGATAGTCCTGTGGATGATGAATATGATTGGGATGTACTTCCACTGCAGTATGCATGTGAGTATGGAACAAGATCACATGTGAAACGAGTGAATGATTTGAGTAAAAAGAGATATGAGTGGCATGTACTTGAAGCAGCGTCAAGTAATGAGGAACATAGTGTGGAGATATTAATAGAGTTATCAGAAGCAATACTCGGACAAGAAAAGACAATGTTATCGACCTTGTATTCACGAGGTATGGAAAATAGTCTAGTAGCAAGGTACTTGGTGATGCATCACGGTGAGAACATATATGATGGAAATACTGGTCTGTTTGATGCGCAGTTCAACGCTTTTTACCGAGAGGTGATGGATATGAAACAGAAATTGAAACGATGTTCTCAATTTGATGATATTTCCATAGTAATAGATACGACAAGGGTTAAACGGAAGCGAGAAGAGAATCATGAAGCTAACAAGAGAATGAAGCAGTAAATGTAAATAAATTGCGCTCAATGCGGCGTTTTGCGTTCAAACAGTAATACCGATTGTAACGCGAGGTTTACCAGAGTTCAAATGCACACAAATAGAGAGGAGGCAGTATCTTCTCCTCAAAAAATGGTTTTTAACACACCTCGTGTGTTTCAACGTGACATGCAGGACTTCTGGAAGAAATTCGCAATACTTGCACCAGTGCAAGTTGTAGTACTGTTAATTGTTGCTTTGCTTACGACTGCTTTAGCATTAGGAGCGAACTGGGATTTTTCGCCATACCTTAAAAACATTAACGTAGTAATTGTTAACCAAGATAAAGACACTGTTGGCGATTTCATACAAAATAGTTTAACACCTTCTCCTCCATTTACGTGGCGAGTAGACAATAATAACACAGACATTCGTTCGTACGTACAAGACGGCAATGCGTGGTATGGTGTTTTAATACTACCCAATACGACAAAGAATTTAATGTCAAGCATACTCGCAGAAAACAGTACGTTGCTCCCGATACAAATAATTTTCGATCAGGCCAGGAATTTCAACGGACAATCAATACTTTCTGGAATCCTGCAGAGTGTATTGACACAAATCTCTATCAACTTTAGTAACAACAAACTACCAGAGCTCATACCAAACAACACATCGTTTATTGCAGTCAACAAGAACGTAAGAAGAGACGCCATACCTACGCAATTAGTTCCAATGAATCCACGACCAAGCATAGGTCACGACTTCACCTCTGGTATATGGGTAACATTCATGGTTTTGTTAGCAGCTACCATTGAAGCATCATGTGTTGCTACGTGGGTACCACTATTAGGAAAACTAGATAACATTTGGTTACATTTTTTACGAGCAATTACAATCATTGTAGTGTGTTTCTTTGCATCTCTAGGTGTTACTTTAATTGTACTTGCATTTGGAGCACAATTCAAGTATGGATTTATGCCTGTTTGGATGTGGTTTTGGTTGACCTTGTATGCAGAATGTATTATGCTTGGTGCACTGGGTACATGGGCAAGGAAAGCAACTGGATTCATCATACCTATATTTATCATTTTATTAAATGTTTCTGCGCAGGTCACTATGCCGTACGAGTTATCGAATGGGTTCTATTATATAGGACTCGCATTACCTGTCGCACATGCTGTAGAAGGCGCTAGAACAGTGATCAGTGGAGGGTACAATCGTATTGGCATGAACTTGGGAGTAATTTTTGCCTGGATCATCATTTGTTTTATCGCTATTGGTGTCAAGATTGAAATCGATTTTAGAGTAGAAGCATACCAAAAGAAACGTAAAGAAGAAAAAGAAAAGAAAGCACTAGAAAAAGAACCAACACCGACACAACAGAGTACTGAACTCGTAGAAGAAACTGTAAATTAGTATGTACATTTAGTTATTATACACTTTGCCTTGTAGTGCAGTACTTAGCTCTAATGATTCTTTGTACGCTTTGTAATGCGTGGTTTCTTGCAACCTTGAAAAGGTATCATGCAAGTTGAAAATACATTCACTTTCAATGTCAAAAATAGCACTATCAAGTCCGCTGTTATCATCATCACCGCTAGTAAAGGTCAAACAGTTGTTTAGCGCTGATCTTGCAGCATCAGTAAGATTTGCTTCCATCAGTGTCCCCTTCTTCACATATGTTTCATAAATATCAGACGCTAGTGTTTCTTTCTTTCCGACTTTCATGTTCTTGTACTGTTGTATATCTTTATACAACATAAAGTTTTCCAAACTAAACTCGTTCTTGCAGTACTGTTCCATAATGTACTGTCCCTTTGTTTCATCTTGTAACAAGGCCATACATTCTGAATCTTTGAATTCTTCTTTAGTGTACGACTTGTTATGTACACCTCTTACTCTATCACGCATAGTGAATAGCAAAGCAACACCTCCACCAATCCACGCAACAAGGAACGAGTAAACCAGAAAGATAAACTCTCCCACGAAATCTGCTTGGGCGTTTTGAACAGTAGTGAAAAAGATTTGAGATACAACAAAGATTTGATAAACTAGACCTACTGCGAGTGCAACAAACAAAAATGGAAGTTCTGATCTAAAACGATGTGGATCAGTTTCAGAGAAAAATCGCCTGAGAGTCAACTTGCCTTCAAAGAACAAATCTCCTCTGTTGATGATTGTATCAATGAGTAACACAGTCACGATAATGATACAGATCGCAACACAAACTACTAGTAGAGCGATACTAATGGCTAGTGTCACATTTGACTCGGAGATTGAGTTTGTTTCATACATTGCTGTTATGATTCCTGCAAAAGCCATCCAGACTAACCAAACTAGTCCTACGACTAACACCATCAACCAGTTACTTACTAGACGCTTTAGTGTTTGTGTATCTCTGGCTGTTGTAGTTTTCTTAGAGGCATAGTTTTGTAGCTTAGTGTTCACCACTGTACGAATGAGTAGGTAACGAATGGCATGGTGGGCGTAGGTAGTGTATGCTATACAGGCTATAGGATAATCAAAATACAGCCGAAGGTAGTTGTGGATCTTGGGCTGATTGGTGACCCATACAAACGGAATGTACCGACACGCGTTTGCCAACATCGCGATATTGTGTAGGTACGGAACAATGAATCTAGATTTTAAAGGTTGGTACCTTCCGAAAACTATAATGAGCACTAGAACGACTAGATGGAAAAATATTCTGAACGATTCGACGCAAGTCACGTATATTTGGTGAGCAAGAAGTATATCTCGTTCTGCTTGAGTATAATTCATGTTTGTTTGACTTTTGTACACTTGTCACCAATCGCTGTCAGCGAGTCTTGATGACCAAATCTGCGCAAAACCTCTTACAAAGACAATTGACTCTAAGAGACAAACAGAGGATGGGTGTAAAAGGATTGAAGTTTTTCGTATCCAGGCATGCACAGCCTGAGAAACTAAATTTAACAGAGCTGGCTTCGAAAGTGCCAGTAAAACTCCTAGTTGATGGACATGCGTTCTTATTCTTTTTAGCAAGTCGATCAGGCATCGATTTCGCGCACGGAGGCGATCACGAAGACTTTGCGATCTATTTATCACAGTTAATGCACTCATTTTGTGATAGTTCGGTACATTTAGACTTTATTTTTGATGGCTGTGAAATTCAGAAGAAAAAAGCAACTATTGTTGAGCGTATGAAAACTAGAATCGTAGAACAAACCGCATATTTGAACAAAAAACAAACAAGAATGACAAAGCCCTTTTTATGCATACACGTAGGCTTTTACTTCCATCGTTCACACAACATAGCAACTATTCGTTAATATCTGTTCGGAATTTCCTAACATTACTATCACACAAGCTCCATACGAAGCCGATTCACTATTAGCAAAAAAAGCGGTCGCGAAACGAAATCAACAGTTCGAGTATCTTGGAGTTGTCTCAAGCGATACTGACTTTATGATATACAATTCAGCAGGGCTGCTAGATCAAGACAAATTCGACTTTAGGTACAATCATCAACGGAAAAAGTTGGAAATCTTTATCGATAGGTACTCACCGACTATTGTTTGCCAAGCACTACAACTACGCCATGTTTCGGTATGTTATCGACAAATACTTTTAACAAATAGTTTATACCTATCGTTGCATGTTTGAGTGAAAATGATTACTTGACTGCATTACAACTTGAAGATTTCCACGCAATGTTAAACGAACAATTTAATCCAACAAAGAATGATGAAAAACGAACGCACAAAGAGCGACCACATATTCTAATTCTAGTGTCCATGTTCGTGAATGATCAATTCCCAGATAACAATATCACCGAAAGTACAGTTAAACAATGTTTCCACGTAGCATTTGATTCAGATTCACAACTCGTGGAACATTGTTACAAACTGTATGAAGAGTACATTCCTGAAAAACTCGCACAAGATCACATCCACTTTAATTACGATTCCATATTCACCAACTATGTCCCGTTTAACACACTCGTGCTTTTGCAAGAAAGATCGATACTGTCAACCAGTATTACTGCATTCCAACAATACCGACTAGAGAGTCCTGTTGTGAGTATGATCAACTTTAAAGATCCAAATATGGGTGTACCATTTGAATCATATGACACAGCGAACACAGCGTACATGTTTTGGCTAGAACTTCGAAAGAGATTTGCCACGTTTGTTTATTTTTATAATCCTGCAAGTACCGAGGATGTAACAATCAGTGAATTGTTTCCATATAACAATGAATATCAGAAGCATAGTTTTACTGTGACTAGGAGCATGTTTGAGTCAATGTATGGTAAATATGTGAATCCGGTACCACTGAATGCAAGAGCAGAGTTTTACAAGGTAATTGGTGTTGATACCAAAAAGATTGCAAATGCAAATGAGTTTATTGCTCATCATCGACAAAAAGGCAGACTACCAATTAGTGGAGATGCTTACATGTTTCTACTGTGTGTACTTTTCTACCTATTCAAACACGACTCTACAGCTTCTTTTCAAAACGCAAACTGTACGTGTCTGATAGCATCTTTGTGTTTCCCTTCTCGCATACATGAGCGTTCTCCGGCAAAGACGCTCTATCAAAAGAAAACTTTTCCACGAATGACAAAACGAGTATACCAAGATTTCAATCAAGATGTATTGTTTGACTTTGACATGGAACAGATCAACATAGCAACTAGATTCATTGTAGGTCTGAAATTTTGTGCGCAAATGAACATGTGGTTCAACTTTCCATTCTCAGAAGAAACAGTAGTTAACACTATACTCATGTTTTCGGGAAGTAGATTTGCAAGAATTTGGAAAGATGGACATATCGACCACTTGCATGATAGAGAAAGAACAACATACAATGTACTAGTTGATGCGTTAAAGATACTTTTATACTTTTCGTTTTATCGTTTTCAATTCTTTCGCCGTGGGTTCAAACATTTTTTGCCCATCATCAAAATTGTCGTCATTATCAATGTAGAAGTTTTCAAAATCTTGATCAACGTCATCTTCAACCATCTCCTCATTGACAAAGACATTCTTAGTTGTGTACTTGTGCCAGATAACTGCAACTATAGTAGTAACGGCAATTACTGAGACAACAACTACAGCTGCAACAACGATAAGTGGTACTACTACAGCTACCCAATTAAATGGTGGTGCAACTTCGAGTACTGCAGGTACAGGTTTATCAACTTTACACTTTCCTGGTTGACATTCAAGTACCATGACATCTACAGCTAGTGACACAGCAGCATCTTTGCTACTTGCAACGGCTTCTTGTTCAGAGTTACTACTCGCCGAAAGTACCATGGAGTAATTCCTAGCAAAGAACGAATTTGCATTGAATCCTCTTGGATTTTGTTCTATTGAACAAACTGGCGTCAATGAAGGTAGACTATACAATGTGGCATTAATAGCAAAGATGTTTGGTTGATATAGTTTCAACACAAGTCTATATTTGTCGTTCACCTTGAACACGCACTTTGATTGCACACGATCAAAGTAGGTTCCACCTCCAGACGTATCATAGAACAATGAGATCTTATCACCTACTTCCAATGACGCATATGTTGATGGTGTTGCTGTTTCATCAAAGAACCAAAACTCTATTGGCGATCCATGTGTTCCCGTCAAAGTTGTAATTGAAAAATCTACATATCCTTGCATATCTTGGATATTACTCTTTTCTGTTGACGAGAGTGATTTTCTTCCTTCGTCGAGACTTGATGCAACAATTAATCCAAGGTCAGTTGGAGTTACATCAGGACAGCCGGTAGAGCCAGGAATACCGTTACCGCAATCAGTTTTTGTGAGTACCGAGTTAATTAGTGTGAATGAAGCAGTGTTACTGGCATCTGAATCATCACTTGGTGCTCCAATTCGTTCGAGTTTGACGGAGATTATGTCTTTTGTATCGGCAACAACATTTACCGGACAAACTAGCGTCGTTGGTGAAGTTACGATGGCAGGAACAGTTCCCAACTCATCAGCATTCTTTATCCAGAATCTGCACGATAAAATGCCACTAGTTTGATCAAAACCAGAACCAGTAATGGTCAAGTTTTGTTCATTTACAACAGAAGCAGGAACATTTCCTATGCTCATCTGTGGCGATTTACATAGACTTCCACTGTACGGTGGCGTACAAACACAGTTATTTGGACCAACACAAGTTCCGCGACCCCAACATACACTAGGATCTGTGGAGCTAACATTGAAGCAAATAGGATGTTGACATTGATTGCCTGACCATCCATAGTTACATAAACAATAATCTACATTGGTACAGAATCCATGTTGACTGCATACTAGTGGATCTTCCATAGATTTTCCAAAACAAATTGGATATCTACAATTGTAACCATATCTACCTGTGATACAACTACATGTATCAGGTGCTGTACAGTTACCATAGCCATTACAAACTGTTGGGTTTGAGGAAGGTACACCAAAGCAGTTGTATGATTTACATTCAGGTCCATAGTAGAGTCTTCCACAAGAACACGAGTCTGTGCTGTAGCATGTTCCTTCTCCGTTACATACTGATGGATCAGTTGCAGGTTTACCAAAACAGTAAGCTACGCTTGCTATTGTAGTGACCGCATGTGCGTCATATGTGAATGGCATGGAACTTATTACTACAGAGGCTGCAACAGTAGTAAAGTTATCTTTGGAAACCTGTAATGTATATCCAGTAACATCAAAATTGGGAGTAGCTAGACATGATGTGTCTTGAATAGACAGTCCAGAGAGAACTATTGTGTTTGTACCATTAGTGAATCGGAATAGTAATGGGTTGTTATCAAATCCGGATCCAACTGCTATAATGTTCTTTCCTGCTCCAACTATGTAATTAAGTATTAATGGTTGGGGCGCTACTGTTGTGGTAGGCGTTTTAGTAGTCGTCGTCGGAACAGCTGTTGTTGGATGTGTAGTTGTGGTAGGTGCTTGAGTAGCCGTTGTTGCAGAACTTGTTGTTGTGGTTGGTGCTCGTGTTGTAGTAGAAGAAGTGGTTGTGGTAGGAGCTTGCGTAGTGGTTGCTGGTGACAAAGTGCCTGTAGTTGTAGGATTCGTGGCACTAGTAGGTGTTGGAGTCGGAGTAGGCGAGTAGTATGAAAGACTGCTACTGCTACTGAAATATAATCCATCATTAGATATCGTAAAGCTAATAGAACTTGATACTCCAGCTGTGAGGTTGAAGTTTGGTACAATAAAGTATACACTTGAACTATTAACGAACACGACAGGTATATCCAAATGGTTTGAAACGTTACCGAATCTAACGCTACTACTATTCGTAAAGTAGGCGCCTTGTATCCATACTTTGTTATTTGGCGATACTACACCTTGCGTAACACTTAATATCTTTGGAATGAGCGCAAATATTAATGGTTGCGCGATTGGATTTGAAAATGTTACTCCATCGTTTGATAATGTAAGCGAGACTGAATCACCAGGACGAGTAATACATGTACTTGGAGCTGTACATATTACAGCCGAAGTATCAATGAATTGAGATACAGAGTAGCAATAAGTACCAACGTTGTATCTACAAATCGTACCGTTTTGTAAGAACGAGCCTAAAACTAGAAGAGGAACGTCAGGTCCTACAGCTGTACTTCCATATGCTGTAATAGTTGGAACAGGAGAGTAATATTGGATAGTATTAGCGTCTCCAAAGTATATTCCATCATTAGAGCATTCAATGTTTACGTCAACATATACTCCTGCGGTAATGTTGAGCGTTGGCATTTTAAATGATATTGTGGTGCTGTTGATATAGGATACTGGTACAATAATAGAGGTTGTACCCACACTTACTTGTACTGTGCTATTGTTCGTAAAGTATGAACCATGAAGTATTACTGATGTTCCAGGAGCAGCTGTTTGTGGTACACGAGCAATGCTTGGTTCCGAAGCGTACACTAGTGGTTGGTTTGTAGCATTAACAAAAACCAAACCATCGTTTGAAACAGCTAAAGTGACTACTGTTCCCCAGATACTAGAAAAGTTTCTAGGAGCAGTGCAAATGATAGCAGTGTTATTAATGTACTGCGATGTGGAAAAGTATGACTGGCTTCCAGCTGTGAACTTGCATGTCGAGTTTGGTTTAAATGATGTCCCCTGTACAACCACTGATGTTTCTGGTCCAATTACCACCTTACTCACTGATGATATACTTGACGCTGGTGAGGTATAAGTGAATGTCTTCTCACCACTAAAGTTGATTCCATCGTTTGATACAGAGAAACTAGCGCTTGTTACTATGCCAGCCTCCAGGTCGAGATCAGGTACAATGAATGATATTGCACTACTATTCACGTAAACTGCTAGTGAAAGTGTTGAGTTAATGCGTACAATACAATTGTTTGCAAAGTATGATCCACTAACATCAATTCTTGAGCCCGGAGTACCATCACCTTGAGTGATTGTTCCTACTTTTGGAATCAATGCAAAAGAAAGAGGCTGATGGGTAGGATTAGAGTATGTAATTCCGTCATTAGATAGCATCAGCGCAACTGGTGCACCTGGACTAGCAGTAAAGTTGGCTGGAGCTGTACAAATAGCTAACGTAGCACTGACGTATTGTGCAGGAGAGATATAGTCGGTTGTACTTACATTGTACTTGCATGTAGCGCCAGGCAATAAGTTTGTACCCTGTACTGTAACTGAAGTTCCAGGTCCTACTACGGTAGCATCCAAGGATATTATTTGTGGAGCAGGTATTGGCGAGTAATAGTTAACGTTCACAGACTCACTGAACCGAATGCCATCATTCGACACTCTGATACCAAGTACACTTGATGTGCCCGCAGGAGTATTGAAATCAGGAACTATAAACAACACAGCAGTACTGTTTACAAATGTTGCAGTTACATCAGTATAGGTAGTAACGTTTTCTATCCTAATAATGCTATTGTTTGTGAAGTATTGACCTGGTATGTACACAACAGCACCAGGGGTAAGCTGAGCTTGGAGAGCACTGAGCTTTGGAACGAATACAAAGGAAAGTGGTTGGCTGATTGTACCAGAGTACACAACTCCATCATTTGAAAGTGTGAGTATCACTTGATCTCCGACGTTTGCGGTCATATTACTTGGTGTTGTACAGACAGCAGTTGTACTAGTAGTGTTTACTGCTGTAGAGAAGTATGATATGCCACCAACAACGTACTTGCATTTAGCACCAGGCAGTATACTAGTTCCAAGTATACTAACTGATGTTCCAGGACCTACATCACTTCCTACAAATGATGAAATTGTTGGCACAGTAGTGGAGACGAAAGTTACTGTTACTGGTGCAACATATTGCTTTGAATTGGGATTGTTTGACAGATATGAAGACCCATCATTTGATACTTCTACCACTAGTGGTAAAGACGTGTTGAACTGAGACGTTATGTTAGCATTAGGGAGTTCACAATTCACTGCAGTACTGTTGATGAATACACTTGTTGTCGTTATGGAAACATTCCCTGAGACAAACCTACAAATGGCGCCAGAGACAAATGATGAACCTATAACAGTAACTGATGAAAGCGGCGCAACTGGCTTTGATGTATCTACACCCGTAACTATAGCCAGTGGTAAAGTTGAGTAAGGTATTGAAAGTGGGAAGCTGGTTGCATAAGCATGGGTTGTATCCCCTGTTACTTCAATGCGTAGTGCTGGTGCACTGAATGTTGCATTGGATGGTATCGTAAATGTTAAAAGTGATGAGTTGATGTATTGAGCAGGTATACTTAGTGTTGATCCAGATGTTAAAAGTATGTTGGAGCTTGGTGTGTATAAACTACCACTAAGAGTAACAACAGTACCAGGTCCAGCGACAGAAACATCAATTCCTGAAACTATTGGAGTTACATCTGTTCCACATGTGCCGAACACTATAGCACCTGATAGCTTTCTAGCGACAAAAGGACTAGTACCATCATAGTTTCCTCCATACACAACAACAGCGTTTTGCACGTTGTTTGCATGATTGAGGTTGAGCTGGCCGTATTGATTGCTTCCCCATGCTATTAGTCTACCAATTGATGTAGTCACCAAAGTGTTCACATCTGTAGGATAAACGTGAGTAACTGTTTCTCCAGGTACCAAAACAGAATCAAGTATGCTAACTCTCACAAAATCTGTTCTAGAAGCACTGGTGCCATCGCCGAGTAGTTGATTACTATCCTGACTTCCAATACCACACACTGTTCCAGAACTACATAGAACAAACAACAAGTCTTTTGACGAGTAAATATCTACAGCTGTACAGTTTGTATAGTTTGCTCGCAGCAAAGTTGGTGAGAGCACACTTCCGCCAAACAACAGAGCATGATTACCCCAAGTATAGATCATACTATCACCTGTGAGCACATACGCTGTTGTTCCATAAGCAGCCAACTTGCGAACACTCTTGTTCACCAATCCGTTCTTGTAGTAAGCAATTGGAGTAGGGTATCTTCTAGGCCATGTAGTCCCATCTCCAATTGTTCCATAAGTATTGTTACCCCAAGCATAGATGAGTCCGTCACTTGTCACCATGTAAGAGTTCACATCAGATGCATCAATGGCACTGATGTTCTTACCACTACAGAAAGGAGGCATAGACACTACATGTGGGTTGTATCTCGTAACCTGTAACCCTGTGACACCGAGCTGGAGATCGGCGAATGATCCCCATGATGTTAGTACATTATCAATAGTTAATGATAAGCAGTGTTGCAGTCCACATCGTAGAGATTTAACAGTCTTACCAATGACATAACCACTTATGTTAAGTGGTACTGGTGTATTGTACTGGATAGAGTTCATTAGGCCAAGATATGGAGGAGCACTGTTAAGTCCCCATCCATATAGATTTCCTGATGTAGAATGAAGAAACACTGATTGCTGCGATGAAGAGAGCAAATCAAATGTCCTATCAGATCCAAACGCATTAGATGGAAGAGTTATAGTTCTATATCTATTGGAAGAAGTACCGTCTCCCAACTGATAATACGTGTTATAGCCAACACCATAGATTTTAGTGACGTTGCTACATATGTTGGTAGCAACTCGCGGCGGAGTAACTGGTTGTACGTAGGGTGGTAGTGCCGCTCCACAGGAAGCATAAACAAATGTTTCTGTTTGATAGTTTCCCATTAATGGTGCAAGCTTTTTGCTGTTGCCGTTATACAGCACAACAGGATTCAGTTGATTACCTGTAGACCAACCAATGCCGAATTGACTGTTACTATTCGAGCCCCATGCTATGATTCTACCCAAATTTGTTGCAACATAGTACTCATTAGCACGAACGATTGTCTCACCATTCAGAAGTATTGGATTCAAATTCGATTGTACAGTAAATTCTGCCTTTGATGTTGCAGAACCAGCGGCATAGTTGGTCGGATCACCGCTACTAAACAGTGTCCCATCTGAGCAAAGTACAAACGCTGCAAACTCTCCTGCTGAAACATCAACTAGCGTCTTTGATCCAAATATAGTAGACTGTACACTAGCGTATCTTGCTGGTACTAAACGATCTCTACCCCAATAGAATAACAGAGAATCATCGCTTAGCGCGTACGTGGTACTAGGCGTACCTGCTATTTTGATAATACGCTTGCCTGCCATTGCAGCGTCTGTTATTACCACAGATGCAGGACTCAGTTGCATCAAGCTAGTATATCCTGTTCCTGCTTGTCCTAGATTGTTTTGTCCCCAACCATACAGGAAACCATCGCTTGTTATGATGAACCCATTGCCGAATGTTGCTTCTATGACACTAACGTTTCCTGAACCTACTGCTGACAAATCAACCATGACTGGATCATGTTGTTTTATGGTTGTACCATTTCCAAGTTGACCGTAAGCGTTCAAACCCCATGATATAACCTTGTTGGCTGATAAGCTTAAAGCAATGCAAAAGTCAGCACCACACTTGACGCTATTGATTGTATAGCTGGTTGGAATTTGCACTGCAGTAATCATTATTAATACATTATCAAGCGTCACATTTCCCCATGAGAAGAGTTTACCGCTTGATGTAAGCACTGTAGTACTTAGTTGCGAGGAAGCAACTGATATAATCGTATTGTCAGATCCCATCGCTCCCAGGTTAGTAGCTACAAAGTACGGTTGCACTGGTGCAACCAATCCGTCACCAATTTGATTAGCACTGTTTCTACCAGCTCCATAAACTATACTACTGTTTGAACATAGGTTTGAGTAATTACGAGGAGTAGGAGGTAACAGCTGATACAATGTGTTTGCACTTTCGTTTCTACATGATGCAAACTGAGTGAAGAGAGCAACCTTTTCAACAACTATTGGAGCTAGCGAGTCTACGTTTCCGTTATAGAGCACCACAGGTTCATGTTGCTTGAGTGCGATGTACGAACTCGAGCTTCCTAGTTGTTGGTTTTGTGTGCTACCCCAACCAATCACTCTTCCCCAGCTTGTAGTGATATAAATGTTATAAACATTAGCAATTGCTTTTGTGACAGTTTCAGTAGGTTGAAGAGCTGTTTCGTATCCTGTAACTAGTGTCCAAGTGGTGTAGTTTCCTAAATTAGCACTGATCTGCATGTATGCATTATCTCCTATGGCATATACAGTGCCGTCGTCACACAACGCCACAGCATAGGTCTGGGTAACAGATATATCCACGATTGTACCGTTGAGTGTATTTATGCTCAAGGGAGTAGGTGCTAGGCTGGAGAAGTTCATGTACAAATTTTTTCCCCATGCGTATATCGTGCTGTCACTGGTAAGCAACATAACTAGCGATGAAGCAGCATCAAATTTAGCGATAACCTTGTTAGTGTTAAGATTAGCTAGTGTAGGTGTTGTACGATCCGTAACCGTGCCGTCACCAATGACTCCATTTCCATTATAACCAAACGATACTACTTGGTTGTTAGCAGTGACTACATGTGAGCTGTATGCTGAGCATGCGATTTGCGACAGAGGTACTCCATTGAATGGTGCCATATTTGCCATAGTTGGAGTATATCGTGCTGTAGTTGTACCATCACCTAGCTGTCTGTAGTTATTCAGGCCCCATCCAGCCAATGCTCCGTTGAACATCATTAATAAACAGTGATTGGCATCACATGATACTGTAAAGACGCTACCACTGAGTGATGCTAAATTCACCGCAACTGGAGACGCACTAGGTGCAGTTGAGCCAATGCCTAGTAATCCTTTAGAATTATCTCCCCATGCATAGAGAGCTCCTGTTGCTGTTCTTGCAATTACTGTGTTGGCGGCACCAGTTACTTCAACTATTGCTATATCAGCAATTAGAGCTGTCATGTTGAGAGGAGTTTGAACTAATCGATCAACAGTTGTACCATCACCGAGTTGATATTTGTTGTTCGAACCCAACCCAAGTATTTGGTTAGCTATAGTGCATGTACTTGCTGGTGCGCGCTTCTTAGCAGGAGTAACATCGCAAGCGCTTATGATAGTATTTTTTGTTACCTTATCAGCAACCATCGGAGCCTTGTTATAAACATTTCCAGCATATGGGATACTTTTGTGAAGCAACATTAGCTACTCCTAGCTGTTTGAAAGAGTTGTCACCCCACTGTAATACCCTACCCTTTGTTGTAGTAATCAGTGAATTGGCGTAACCTGCAATTACTCTTGTTACTGTTTCACCTGTAAACAATGCACTTGGTACGTTGACTGCTAGCGTAAACACAGTTCTTGTAGAGGTTGTACCGTCGCCTAACTGATACTTTTCATTACCTCCTATACCAAACACTGCTCCATCATTGCATAGTGCTAGCGTAAAGGACCAAATTGTAGCAGATGTTGATATATCAATGACTGTTCTGTTCTGAAATGCTGTCATGCTAATTGCTGTAGGACTAGATACTGTTATTGGGCTTCCAGCACCCCAGTACACGATAGTGTTACTTGTAGTGAGAACATAAACTGCTAATGATGAGGCTGTAAGTTTTTGCACTGAAGTGAGCGAGAGTGTACTTGATATAATGGGAACATAGATATACTTTGATTGCGTTGATCCATCTCCAATATTGTAATATCCATTCAGTCCACAAGCGTAGATATACCCATCATTAGAGATAATATACGAATTAAAACCCGCTGATTCAATCACAGATGTCCACCGATTGTTTCCAAGGACTGAAGTGAGTACTGCTGTTGGTAGTAGTTGATTGACAGTAGAATTGATGCCTAATTGACCGTATGTGTTTCGTCCCCATGCTGCTACTGCATTATCGCTAGTGAGAGTTACGCAATGAGCGCTACCACATTTTACTGATAAAATGGTTTTACCGGCTAAGGGTGTCGAAAACATTTCTATTAGCTTTGGTTCAGTAGTGCCATTAGTGTTGCTGTAACCTAGCGCAGTTGGATCACGACCAAAACTGTAAAGACCTGATGACGTTCTAATCACTGTTACGGAATCTCCTCCTGAAATCTCAAGAATTGAACTACCTCCTATGTTTGTTATGTTTATAGGCACTAATCTTCCTTGGTTTATAGCGTTGCTTATGCCCAACTCATAACCTGTATTAAGTCCGATTCCATACAGCCAAGATGTAGCAGTGCAGGTGTTTAATGGTGACTTGATATTAGGCGGGAAAGGAGGTGCTGTAACACAGGTACCATATACAATGTAACCTGTTCCGTAGTATTCACTGATCATTGGTGCACGTTTTGCGCTATTTCCGTAGTAAAGAACATTCGGGTTCATCAAATCATCTGTAGTGTTGAGCTGGCCGAACTGATTATCGCCCCATGCCAGTACTCTTCCCAAATTTGTAGTCACTATAGCTGAAAATGTGCTTGTTAGTGATACATTGTTTGCGATTTCTCCAGGTAAAAACAAAGCAAATACATTAGAGGCATATGTAAATGCACTATGAATTTCAGTATTGTTATCACCTAACTGGTATTTGTGATTATATCCCAATCCATATATCGTGCCATCTCCACATAATAACAGTGCAGAGTAGGTGGTCAATGAATTGGATGTAGAAGCAATTTGTAGGAATGTCTTGTTTCCTATGAGCGTAGTATTCTGAAGCTCAGGTGTAGTTGGTGAATTTGGAAGCACGTTACCCCAACCGTAAACAAGATTATCTTCTGTAATGATAAAGGTTACAATGTATGAGGGAGCGATCTGTGTTACTCTCTTACCAGCCAGGTTATTTGCAGCAACAGCATTACGTTGTACGGTAATACTACCAACACCTGCAAGTCCATTGTTGTTTCTACCCCATGAAAAATGTGTTCCATCCTGTGTTACTGCAAACGAATT
>JAESGV010000394.1_pt1 | contig 19373 bp, 11 predicted proteins | sample 9269781 | NCBI WGS metagenome assembly JAESGV01 (sample SAMN15741586, study PRJNA653496) | algae metagenome | isolation source: Tildeniella torsiva UHER 1998/13D and co-occurring heterotrophs from... | place: Slovakia: Slovak Paradise National Park, Hrabusice, Kosice Region | collected 2000-01-01
ATGATGAGCTATCTATGGCCCGTATCAAAGTAGACTCACACCATTTCGTTAATGGCAAAGATAGTAACATGATGTTCGCTGTATTTTCTGGTATCATACAGCTGTACGGTATGAGTTGCTGGGCTAATAATTGCTTGAAAAAGGGTATCGAAATGGTTACGCTAGCTGAGAGTTTGATTGCCGATGCTGTTACTCATGTTACGACAAAATGCTGTCACGATGACCTTTCTCCAAACGATGAACTCGTCATATCGCAACAACTTTTAATTTTGGAAAGCCTAGAGAGCTTGTACAAAGATAGCGGACGATACAATGAAGCTGCATCCAAACACTCCAAAACAAACAAATTGAAATCATGGCTCAAGAATGGAGTTTTGTCACCTGCGTCGCCGGTAGGAGAAGAGCCAGTCAAGATACGACCGATTAAAGTTGTTGAATGCGCGATGTGCAAAAAGAAAGAAGCTAAGAGAAACCAGTTTTTCAAGTGCACACTGTGCAACAAAGCAAAATATTGCTCACTTTCATGCAAGACAAAGCATGCTTCAGAACATAAACAATCTTGCAAGTAAATTTATTATTTTTTAGCTTGAGTATTTTTCATAAATAGTCTTGCATCATCTATGTTCATTGTTTTGGTTAAGAACAAATACATGCAAAATAAGCTTCATAAAAATTATTTTATTTACAAACGTGTCACACGTCAAATCCGGAACATGGCAACATCTCACTTTGCAGATGTCACCTGCGTACTCGATGCTTCTCACACAGCACCGCATAAAAGTAACCTGTTTAATCTGTTAAAGACCGCTGTAACACAGAAAAAACGTACAAACCCAATACACAAGCAATAACATTTTAATAGAAACACCATATCGTTACATACTCGGGTTTGGCTACAACCGTTTCGGCCAACTAGGTTCAGGCAACACAAAAACATGGTACAGTCCCAAACTCGTTGAAGATCTTCGTGACATGGCGGTAGTAGATATTCAAGGAGGATGGCACCGCTCACTTGTACTAACAGGTAACCTTTTCAAAGTTCTCACCATGTAGCCAATGGAAAAGTCATATGCAGTGGTTCCAATGATATTGGCGATGTAGGTGTCGATAGTACCGATCCAGTCATCACAACATTCCAACAAGTTGCGTTTCGTGTACATATCATCAAAATTTCAGCAAGTAGATGTTGTCATTCTCTTGCATTATCCGGTAATGTTTTCTTTTCATTTCTAATAGTCAGAGGATAGTGATGTTTACGCATGGGGAAGTAACAAATATTTTCAACTTGGAGTTGATAATATTTCGTCTAGTGCTGCTCCTGTATTGATAAAACATTTACGTGGAGAAACTATTTCGGATATCTTTGCCGGTGGCGACGCAAAACGTGGTTTCTCGTTTGTTTTAACAGATACAGGCGAGTGTTACGGATGGGGTATCAATACAAACGCTCAGGTACATATTTTCGCTCATTTCTAACGAAAATTAGCTTGGATTAGGTCACAGTAACGAATGTGTGAGTAGTCCATGTTTGTTATCGTCGCTGCCTCCGTTAAAGACAATGGCACTTGGAAATAGTCATGTTATCGCAGTTACTCGTAAGTTGTAATGTTTTACAGTGGGTTGACCAACTAGGTGATGATAGGTGCTTAGCGTGGGGTAACAATCTACATGGACAACTCGGTTTGAACGAAATAGGTTCTTATGAGGAACCACCACGTGAAATTAAGACACTTCGTGGGTTTGGTGTTTCTACAGTTGCGTGTAGTGACAATTTCTCAGGTATGCTTATTTACTCGATTCTTACACGCTAGTTGCACTAACGAGAGATGGTAGAGTGTTTAGCTGGGGTATAGGAGGTCCTCTAGGACATGGAAATTTTGAATACCGAACATGCCCGCAACAAATTATGGCTTTGGCCGACAGAAGAATAATAAAGCTAAGTGTGGGCTATTTCCGAGGAATGGCACTCACGGATGACCATAAAGTTTACTCATGGGGAAGTAACAAGTATGGTATGAGTGGTTTCGATGTTGAAGAAGCGTATTTGGACTCTCCTCAAGAAGCTGTTGCGCTTTCAGGCAAAAAAATTGAGAATCTTTGTTGTGGTGGACAACATACTTTTGTACTTACAAATGAAGAATGTTTATGAACGAAATTGTTCGTAGACATTTGTTGGAGTCAATATAATTGGTTTGCTTAGGTCGATATTTGGTGATATAGTTCTATTGCCGACCATTCCTCCCTTTGTTGTAGATAATAGTTTTGGTTGAACTGGTAGACGTGGTGAGGATGGTGTCTTGGGAGATTTCGAAGTTGCTGATAGTGGACGCTTCAATTGTACAATGGGTCTTTCATCGCCTCTCTGTTCTCGTAATTGTTTTCTTAGCAGTTCATTTTCCTTTTTTAATTTCAAAATTTCGTTTTTTTGCTTCTCTAAAGCATCACGTACAGCCGAGAAGTGACATTGTGTCTCCACGTGGTTCCAAACTTCGTTTTCTTTTGTACTAGTAAATTTACAGCCAAATTCAGCACAAGAGCAATTGATAGCTTCTGTAGAATCTGACGTTATAACAAAGCGTGGACTGTTTGTCATTTGTTTGCAAAATAGTTCTTTGAACAAACACTTAGCTAATTGCTATTCCTGGACTTTACTGAAAATGGGTAAGGGACAATTTAAGTAGTTTGCATAGATCTATGCAATTACATCTCACTACTTGAAAGAGCAGGAAAGATGGTAGTGAAATTGGATCCGATGCGCAAGTCACACACGTCAAGTTGCAGCAAAACTGTTCGCAGAAACCCAATCGGTGCATTTGTGATTTATAGCTGGTGGATATCTGGGTTGTACGTGGGTCATCTTAGGTAAAAGTGTTTAACTTACACTTGGACACATATCATGCTGCAGTAACTTCTTTGAAAAAGTTACATGTAATGCAAAGGAAGTCATACAAATGGAAAAAAAGACTTCAATTTTGTTTTTCATGCGAGCTATGAACATGGCAGAAAGAACTTCATTAACGTCACAAATGGTATTGTACTGTTTTGCAGTCAATCTTTTTCTGAAGAGTCTATGTATGTTGAAAGTGGGAGATTACACTGGATGTACAAAATGTGGTTGCGAAGGACCTCACAGCATGAAAAACAGGTTTCTTTGATTTATTCGGTAAATTCTGTTCGACGTCGAGTCACGATTCATAGTTACACCCAACCATTCTCATTATTTGTTATCCCATACTACGCGCTTCTAATATATACAAAGATTGAGAATGCCAATCTAACTGCACACCCTTGCGTCTCTATATCTGGTTCTCCTCAGGTACTACTGGGCAGGTTATACCGGTTACACCTGCGCTATGAGCGTTACTTTGAATTTGGTACCTGATTACTCTGCCGGTCAGCATCCATATTTCTCTGAAGAGTGACGCAGTAACATAAAGCTAAGAGTACTGATACTCTATGAAAGTGAGGAGAAAAGTAATGAATATGGAGATGTCTTTTTGTTCGATAATTTGTTTTTCGTATCGCGAAACTGAAGCGCTGTAATTTACATCATCGTGTTGGTTTGCGAGTCACCAAAATATCAGGACTTTTGTTTGATCCAAAAATAGAGTTTATTTTTTGTCACAGATTTTCAAACCTGAGATCAGGGTTCATCAAGTCACACAACTTGAAAGTACAATTAAACGCATGACTCCGATGTATCTAAAACAAAAGTCTATTAATGATTAATTTATTTCTATTCGACTCTCCAAAAGCCAACATAAATCTCAAGAAACAATGAAGAACCAACACGATGAGTATACCACTGGCAAGGTGGTGAGGAAAATTCTGTTTGATAATGAAACTTATGAGTTGCGCGAAGAAACAATGATAGATCTCTTGGAAGAAGGGCTAAAGCGACAAAGTCCACCAGCATTCACCATGGTTGCGTTCTCTAATGAAACGACAACCACTACGCGAAGGCATCATACACAGCAATACCGTGTTAGGTTTGAAGACCATCTAACAATAGACTCGAGTAACAATCTTGAGGTCATACCAAAAGATGAAACATTTATATCGAAAGGCCGAGTGGAGATTGGCGAGAACGAATATATAAAGCACAAGAAAAGCGATGATCCGAAAAATTGAACAATGCTCATCCAGATATTGAGTCAAACCGATAATGAATGCGGTTAATACGCCACAGAAGTTCAGAAGATGCAGACGAATCGAATGATGATTAATACTTGAAACGTTCCTATAATTTCGTCTCATTGGCAATAGTGAGCTAGAATAAAGAACGCTCTTTCATTATTTGTAACTAGCAAACAAACATGACAAACAACCACGCAACACAAGTTCAAACTGTATGCAAAAAAGTGTTAGAACGCAACGGTAACAAATGGATGGCGTACAGCGAAATTCTTGATCACGTTGGTACACAAGATAAAAAACTATTTACCCAGAACAGTCATTGCCACTTGCGAACAGGATTATTGTTTGAAATTCGAAAACAAGCAGGCAGTCCACAACAATACAGACTCTTTCGTTCCCATATTCCATCACAAAAAATCACAAAACCAAGAAAAACTACAACTCAAAAATGCAGAAACTCAGAAGAGCGTGGTGCAGAGAAAACGTTCGGTTCTAGACACGAATTATTAGAAAAACTCAAAAACGTTTTAAAACAAAATAACAACCAGTGGATGACCGCGAAAGAAATTACCAATGAGTCGTTTCCAGAAGAAGCATCGTACTGTACGCCCATTTACAATTTATTATACTGCAAGAGAGAAATATTTGAACGAATAACTGATGGAAGATTAAAGTTTCGATTAAAAGAGTGGGAACCAACGTGTGAAGATTGGCAAGATAACATTGATGAAGATTGTTTGATCACGACATTGGAAGATATACCTACTAGAGATGCAACAAGTACTGGTGCGCAGAAGGTGAAAGAGTTGCCGGAATTTGCGATTGTGTACCCTATTAGTGATGATGAAAATGATTAACATGTATGATCAATCGGCGAAAGAGTAAAATCGGTTGTTAGTGCAGAGAAGATGTCGATGGAACAAAATCGAAGCGGAGGTTGGAAATGCCAAGAGAGACCTGCCAAGATTTAGAATGCGTATGTAGTAACGATAAAGAGAGCAAGTAACGTAACATAAATAGTTTTCATATATTGTCTCAATCTTGCCTCCACGTTGTAAGTTGTATCAAACATGACAAAACTATCAGACCATGCAATACAAGTACGTGCCATCTGTAAAGATATCCTAGAAAAAAACGGTAACCAGTGGATGTCGTTTCGCAACATAGTGAAGAACGTTAACAGAAAAGATTTGGATTTATTCACAAAAAACAGTCATTGTTACTTGAGGACAGGAGCAGAATTTGAACGAAGACAACACACTCGTTATGAGCAACAATACAGAGTAAACCGAAATAATTCATTTACGCTACAACCGAAAAAAATTTCAAAACAATGTAAAACGATAACCAGAAAGAGACAGAAACAATCTATCGAAGACGAATCAAGCGATGAAGAAATAGAGTATATTTATTATACCAAGGATGACATAATTGAAGAACTTTTACAAATTTTGGTACAAAATAATAACGAGTGGATGACTGCTCGGCAGATTTGCTCTGTATCGTTTCCTGATGAGAAGTCACCGCACCAATCGCCCATCTATAACATATTATGTACAAGGACAACTATATTTGAGCGAAAGAAAGATGAAAGTACGGGAAGAATACATTTTAGACTTACTGAGCAACAAATGGAATCTTTGAATGCTGGTGATGACTGTAGGAATCCAACAATTGATAATTTTGAAGATAATATTGATGAATATTGTTTGGTTACTACACTTGATGATCTACCCACTAAAGAAACAAACCGAACGTTGGATTCCATGACAACGACCTGTACAGCAAAATCTAAGAAAGAGTTACCCGAATTTGCGATCGTGTACCCAATCAGTGACGATGAATGCGAATAAAAAGCCCATCTATCTTACCATCTTCAGATTCTTTATTAATAGTGGTTGTGTTCCAACATTTCGTAAAAATAAACATGGTAAAACGATCACAAGATATACCACTGCAACAAGTTCAAAGATGACGTACCAAGAGATTCTTGGGGAAGCAGGTAAAGATATAACCTACACGCATAGCCAGTACCAAGAATTTTATCATTCCGAGTTATTTGAACGCAAAAAACAGAACAACGCTCACACATGTATAGATTACTAATAGGGAAACAACACAAAACGATAAAGAATAACGTTTGCGCAGAATTTGATATGGGCGCAGCAGAAGACAAAGATTACGTTTGTGAAATTGATTCTGATACCAAAGCAACAAAAACGTACGAAACGCGTAACAAAAAAGAAATAACAAAAAAACCACCCAAAATGAATCACGCTAAGAAGAAAGAATATAAACAAATGGTTCTATGGGAAATAAAATTTGTATGCGTCGCAAATATGAACAAGTGGATGAAAAGAAAAGAAATAACAAAAGAATTGAACCTAGATGTTCCAGAAAAGTTTATAACGCGACAGTTACGAAAGAAAGGTGTGTTTGAGCACCAAGAAGGGTTGTATAGATTAGTAAAGGCAGAATATAAGCAAGTGAAAAAGAGATTCAAAAAATCAAGTGAGATGGTAGTATATTTTAATGTAACAGAGGAGATACCGACGGAAACAGTAAAACAAAGAGAATAGAGGAAAATGTTACCTGAATTTACAATTATTTATCCCATTAGTGATGATGAATAAACTAATTATGTTCTGTATTAATAAGATTTGGTTTGATTTTATAAGTGTTAGCATTAAGTAAAATTATAAGAGTTTAATTGGTGTTATTGAATATACACTTCCACTGCATTCCATCTGTTTGATTTGTTTTCCATTCTTCCATACTCGTATTGTTTTGTCCATACCACCACTTACAACTGTATCTGAACTAATCTGAGCAAGTGACCAAATTTGATCAGTGTGACCTGTTAATACTTGACTGTCTCCAGTGTTCATGTTCCACAATCGTATTATCTTATCTCCACTACAGCTTGTCAATTGACCATCAGTTAACTCTACAACCTTACGCACCCAATTTGTATGTCCTGTAAGTACTTTGTCACATTTGTCATTCTTCCAAACTCGAATAGTGTTATCATAACTTGAACTAGCAAGTCTTCCATCTCTGAGTTGTAATAGTGATAGAACTGTGCCTGTATGACCAGTTAATGTTTTGATCCTTTCTCCACTTGTAACATTCCAAAAGGTGATCAAACCGTCACCATTACCACTCACAAGTGTACTATCATCAAGCTCTAAAAGATATAACACACCAGAACCAACATGTATAATTTTTTCCTCTTGTTCTCTATTCCAAATACGAATTGTTGCATCACTGCTTCCACTGGCAATAGTTCCATTTGCAAGTTGGATTAGGCAGTTAACAGTACTAGCATGACCTGTATGTGCTTTTGTACATTCACCAGTTTCAATGCTCCATAATCGAATTGTATTATCGCCACTTGCACTAACCAATGTACCATCTGATAACTGAATAATAGAAGATATAACACCTGTATGTCCTTCCAGCACCATTACACATGTTCGAGTACTTACATTCCAAATCTCTACATCACATCCACTACTACAAGCCACATGTTTATCTTTTGATCTAGTTGTGCGATTGGCAAGTTGTTGAAGTTTAGTCTCAAGTGAGGCGATATCCTGCTTTAGTGGTTCAATAATCCAACGCGATTGCTCATATCGACATACTTGTGCATGATTTTGCAAGTCTCCACGTGGCACAACTTCAATGCAACCAAGCTCTTTCGCAGCACATGGTACTTGTACATTGGGACAAACAGTCTCATGCTCAGTTACACTTGCACGAGGTACGCTCTCACCACACTCATGTGGACATGGTGTTGGACATTTTGGAATGTGTTCTTGGAAATCTCCACGAGTCATTTTTTGCTTGCAGGCAGAGCATTGAACGCGTAACCTTCCCAGTTGATTCAAGATTAAACGAGCAGTAACCTTGGTGTAATCGTTTTCAGTTCCTGAACGACAACTTGGGCAACGATAGTTTGCTTTATCAATACAGTTGTGACAGAACGAGTGACCACACGAGTTGTGCGTGAAAGGGTCCACTAACGGTTGGAAACAAATGTGAGAACAGAGCAAGTCCTCATCAACAGAGTCTTCGTCCACATAAACGTACGTTGACTCGTGTGACATGATTTTTTTCGAAAAGTGACAGGTTGGCTGTCAACTTACAAAATCTCGAGAGAAGTTTTTCTCAACGGTAAATTGTCTCGATGCATCTGCTCAAATCTCTGGTAACGAGCGAATACCTCTCAGAATTACATAATATGGTAAAGTTCTGGTCAACAGCGTTGTCATTCTCAACTTGTTAGATTCGTTCCTGTATTTTGGATTTGGATTGTCAATCAAAAGCACACCAATCCCTTGTCCTCCATTACAATATCTTCTCGTCGTTTGTTCTGTTTTAGTTCTCAAAACGCGCGTTGCTCATTTTCTGGTTGAGGTTTGTCTTCACTCTTGTTGTTGTTGGGTAATTCTGCTCATCTTCAGGTTTTTTCATACTCTAGTTGTTCTCAAAGGCATTGTTAGGTCACCGAGTTGTTCATCGTGAGAAATGAATCTCACGAAACTCTTACGATGCTTAAAAAATAGTCGTTCAAATCGCCAAACTAGCTACAAACAGTTTGTAACTAGAATCTACCATACTTTTGTCACGCCAGATTGTTGTTGAGTTCTATAAATGCATGTTCCGTTACTTTTTGTTCCAATGACTTCTTGTCATCTGTTTCTTGCGCTTGTTCACTGCTTCCTACGTGCTTCTCAACGGGCATTCGCAATCTATTTTGCATGTAAAAGTTTACTCCCTTTAAAAACTGTATCGACGTCTGTTTTGGCTTATCTAGTTGGTCGATAAATTTATTTGTTTTGATTGTCTTCATTAGAGATTCAGAGCTTTGTTATGTGCTCAAAAAATCCTAATTCACAGCTTTCTCTTCTATTTTCGATTTGTAGACGTAGACCGATTCATGAATTTTTGCGCTAAAGAACGGGACAGGTGTATCCGTCAACGATTTTCTTCTTGTTTTACTGTTGGGATTCAAAGTTGCTTACAAAATTGTTTTGACACTTTGTGTGGTCATGCCAGCAGGACTCAAGTTTTGTGATGCCGTAGTGGATACTGTAAATCTGTGACGTAGCCGTTGGACTGTAAAAATTAACTCGAGGTTATTGGACTTTGCACTACAACCCGATACTCGATTAATTCGATTGTCACAGACAGTGTCATGGTGCCTACGATGCCATCGAAATACACTCCAAATAATACGGTAGAAAGTCAAGAGGAAAAAACAATACTAGTATCGTTTTTCAAAACCTTACCAAATATACACTCACCAACAACCATTGAATGGATACGTTTGCCTAGTTCAACAGAAAAACTTTCAACAAAAGTTGGTAGTGGTGCTATCAAGCTACAAGATGGACTTGATTACATACAGTGCAGGAGGAACACATATGAAAAATACCCAAACTAATACATAAAGAAGCATTAGGTTTTTATTTTAACTGGTATTATTGAATATATCCATCCACTACAATCCATCTGTTTGATTTGTTTTCCATTCTTCCATACTCGAATTGTTTTGTCTAAACTACCACTTATAATTGTATCTGAACTTATTTGAACAAGTGACAAAACTGCCTCAGTATGACCTGTTAATACTTGACTCTCTCCAGTGTTGATGTTCCACAATCGTATTGTGCCATCATGACTACAACTTGCTAATTGACCATCTGTTAATTCTATAACATTATACACCCTATTTGTATGTCCTTCTAGTACTCTCTCACACTTGTCATTCTGCCAAATTCGAATCGTTTTATCCATACTTGCACTCACAAGTCTTCCATCTTCAAGTTTTAATACTGATCGAACTGCACTTGTATGACCAGTTAATGTTTTCATCTTTTTTCCACTTGTAACATTCCAAAAGGTAATCATCTTATCATAACCACCACTCACAAGTGTACCATCTTCAAGTTCTAAAAGGCAGTGCACAATAGTATCAGCTTGTACCGTTTTTATCTCTTGTTCCTGATTCCAAATACAAATTGTTTGATCATGACTTCCACTGGCAATAGTTCCATTTGTAAGTTGGATTACACAGCAAACATGATCAGTATGACCTGTATATATCTTTGTGCATTCACTAGTTTCGATATTCCATAATCGAATTGTTTTATCCCAACTTGCACTAACCAATGTACCATCTGATAATTGAATAATAGAATAGATAGAACTTGTATGTCCTTTTAGTACCTTGACACGCGTACCAGTACTAACATTCCAAATCTCTATATCATCTCCACTACCAGAAGCCACATGTTCAAATAAATTGGGAACATTGTTTGGCAGTTGTTGCAATATCATCTCATACTTTTTGTTTAGTTCGTGGAGCGATTGCTGGTAGTGATTGTTTAACTGATCAACATGTTGTCTAAGTGAAACAGTTTCTTGTCTGAGTGGTTCAATTATCCAACGTGATTGTTCGTATTTGCATTCTTGTACATGGTTTTGCAGGTTTCCACGAAGTATAATTTCAGTACATCCAAGCTCGTTTGCCGTGCACGGTACTTGCACATTTGTACAAACAGTTGCATGTTCTGTTACTTTTGATCGTGGTACGTCCTCACCACAACCTTGTGCACATTTTACAGGACAATTTGGCTTGTGCTGTTCAAAATCTCCACGGTCCATTTGTTTTTGGCAGTCGGAGCATTGTACACGTAGGCTTCCCAATGGGTTTAAAATTATTCGTGCTTTGACGTTTGCATACTCGTTTTGTGTGCCTGTGCGGCAGCAAGGACAACGATAGTTAGTTTTTTCTATGCACGAACGACAGAAAGAATGTCCACATTTGTCGTGTGTAACTGGGTCTACGAGTGGTTCAAAACAGATGAAAGAACAACGTAAATTCTCATCTATCGCTTCTTCGTTCACGTAGGTGTAAGTTGGTTCTCCAACGTGGGAGTCATCGAGTTTGGTCTTCTTCTTTGGTGGCATGCAGTGACGTGTTTGAACACTTTTTTCGCTTACAAAAATCTAGCGCAGTTTTCAACAAAGTTACTTATTATTTAAATTACATCACTGGTCATATTGATCAACTCGAACCACTGTCTCAATGCATCTGCTAAAATCTCTGGTAACGAGCGAATATCTCTCAAAATAATATAATACGGGAAGGGGAACTGGTCAATATAATTTGTCACCGTCAACTTGTTGTTTGGATATGTTACACTCTTCACTTCCAAAATACTGTCTTTTGGATTTGGATTATCAATCAAAATGAAAACAAATAATTGTTTCTTTTCTTGTGCAAGTCTGACCATACGTACAATTTCCTCTCTGTCCAACATTCTTCCATCAGAAACAATGAATGCGATTTGTAAGTTTTCTGTTCCACTTGACGAAAGTGATGATTTGTAGTTTTCCATCATGTGAATAGAACGAGACATAAAGTGTGCCATTTGTGTTTGATTTTGATCAAACTTGAACTGTGATAATATTTCTGATCCTGTTTCTTCACTCCAAACACGATCAAATGGATGTAACAATCTCATCTTTTCACCAAAACTGACTACAGATAGTTGTCCGACTTCAAGTTGTGACATGGCTCGGCAAATCAATGTCATACTCTCTAACGCCATTTGTCCAGCATGATTATCGTTCATAGATTTACTATCGTCAATCGCCAACATGATTTGGTATTGTCTCTTGTTTGGTTTTGTTCGACGCAACCAAATCTTGTCTTTGCGATATTGACTTGCAATGTACGGAATGACCTTCTTCATGTTGATACGTTTTCCTGTCTTGTAGTCTCCACGTAGTTTTGTTGCCAATGTTGGTTCCAAAATGAGTCTCAATTGTTCACACAACTCTTGTGCCAGACCAGAAGTGATCATGTCGAATCGACGCCAGAGTTCCTTACTTTGTTCAACATTCTTTTCATCGGATCTCCATTCGGTCATGAGTAAATCCAACTCTTCACGCATCTTTTGGACATCTTCCATGGTCATTGGTTCATCCAACTCGACACGTTTTTCGGCCTGTTCGATATCTTGTTCTTCAAGATTTGTACCAATAGTGGAATCTGGATTCTCTTGTGCTGTAAACTCATTTTCTTTGTATTTGAAACCATCATCTTCCATGACAATATCTTCCTCTTCATCGTCATTTGTCTTGTTTTGATTTTTGTCAAAACGCGCGTTACTCATTGACTCGTTTTCTGGTTGTGGTTTGTCTTCACTCTTCTTATCATTCGGTAAATCTTTTGGTTTGTTCTGCTCATCTTCAGGTTTTGTCTCCTCTTCTTCCTCTTCCATTTCAATGTCAGGGAAATGTTCCGATTGTTCTTCAGTGGCAGTCGCAAGTACTTGTTGCTCTTGTTTGTCTTTATCGGCATCATCTTCATTGACAAATTCATAAGCATCATCTTCCTTATTTGCTTCTTCTTCTGTTTTCTTTTCTTTTTCCTCTTTTTCAACCATTTTGATTTTTTCTTTCCATTCTTTGAGTGCATCTCCCAGTGAACGATATGGATTAGGATCAAATTGTGCACTATCGGCTTGGTCTTGTTTATCTTCACGATCTTGGTTTTGTTTGTTTTCTTTTGGTTGATCAAACGATTCTCCAAATTCATTCTTGTTCACATCTTCACCGCTTTCTTCTTGTGCTTCATTTTGTTGTTTTTCTTCACGTTCTTCATCTTCTGCTGCATCTTCTTTAATGTCTGAAGATTTACCAGCAGTGTGTTTCACACCAAATGGAGTTTCTTTCAAATCTTCTTCGAATGCTTCTTGTTCGTCAATGGCCATTTTGTCCTTGTCATCTTCTTCTTCAGCGTCACCTTCAGTATCTTTCTTTTCTTCATCTTCGTCTTCTGCAGGTAAGGCTTGTTTATCTTCACTGACAGCAGGATCAAGACTTTCTTTTTCTTCATCGTCTTTCTCTTCTTCTGCTTTATCATCTTCCATGGTATCATCGTCAACTTTATCTTCAGCATTCTCCGTTTCAATCTCTTCTGTCTCAATGTTATCATCTTTTTGATCTTGATGTTGTGGTTGTGGCGCAGATTCTGTTGCTTCATCTTCACCATCTTCATCGTCACTCTTGGCATCGTTATCTTCTTCTTCTTCCTCCTCTTCATCAAGACCGTCTTCAAGTTGTAACTCTTCTGGCAAATTGAACGTATCTTTTTGATCTTGTTGTTCGTCCTTTCCGTCGCCTTTTTCTTCTTCACCTTCGACGACATCTTGGAACTCTTCTTGTTCGATTTCTTCTTGCTCTTCTGCCATTTCATCGTTACCTTCTTGTGGTTTTTGTTTGTTTTGTTTGTTGTTCTTTTCTTCACCATCGTCTTTGGATTTAAGTTCTGTTTCTTTGTCTTTCTTATCGGCATTCATGTCGTCATCGCGTGTTTCTTTTTTATCTTCGTTTTCTGCATCACGATCGTCGTCATCTTCATCGTCGTCCCACATTTGTTCATCTAGTGTTTCTTTGTTGGGATCATCTTCGTTGATATCGTCCATTTGCTTGTCCATATCTTCATCTGGTTCTTCTTCATCGTCAGAATCGCGTTTATCCATGTCATTCGCTTTTGCTTCAAAATCGGTCTCAATTTCTACCGCATCATCGTTTTCTTTCAAATCTTGGTCCTCCTGTTTTTCAGTGTCTTTGTTGTTCATAATTTGATCTTCATTTTCGATTTGGTCAGTGACATCGTTCATACCTTCACCTTCGTCCATACCAGTACCATCGTTGAAAGACGTACCTCCTTTGCCATCACCTTCTCCTTGTCCATCTTCCTCATCTTGTCCACAATATCCTTGTTTGAACAAGGTTGTGAAAATACTCATGATGACGTAATCGAGTTTGGCAAGTGATTTGTGGAATGTCATGAATGGAAGTTTTTGCATATCTACTATTGATTGAATCACATGGATGAGTGGTGCCATGTTGACCAAGAATTGTGCAACTTGTTTCATGACTGTCTCATCTGCTTGGTTTCTGCAGTGGTCTACAGTCTTGTCAATCAACGATTGTAGTTTTTCGTTCAACTGATTGATATCTTGAGCGAGTTTCTGCCATACATATGCAAAGTAAGAGTCAAGACGTTTAACACTGCCTTCTTTGCATAGTTGTGCCATGCTTGGTTCATACTCGTCTTCTTCTTCTGGTTGATCTAGTTTTCTACGTTCAGCACGCTCGCGTTCTTCTTGCTTGTTCTTTTCGATCACTTTTTGCATTTCTACTGCGTCGTCGCGATTCTTTTTCACGAGTTTTTGAACGGCAAGTTGAACACTTTTAACGGCTGATTCATAAACTTCACGGAACTCGGCCAAGAAATCTTTGGAATTGACTTTCTTGCTCTTACGTTCAGATTTGGCTTGTTTATACTCTTCGACGAGTTTCTTGCCAATCTCCAGCATGAGGTCTAGCTTTGTTGACTTTGGTGCAACCTTGGCGCTTAGTTCTTCGAACGTTGTCAAGTGAGTGTGAACAGTTGTTAATTGTTCGATACACTTGTCAACTGTTTCAGCATGTGTTGCATTCAACAAGATGGATGTTGTCTTTGTGTCGAATAACTTGTTCAAATCTTCTTGTGCCTTTAGTACGATTACTTTAGCATCGTTCAACGATTTGATGTATGGCGTACTGGTTTGTCTTTGCTGATTCAACGATTGATGTAGTACATGGAGTTGCTTGACTAATTCCGCTAATCTATTCACGTACGAGCTTACACGAAGGTACCACTCGCGAACAAATTGTTGAGCAGGAATTGCAGCATCGCTTGACAAGTTCTCACGAAGAGATTCAAAGTTTGTCAACAAAGAAGCCAAAGTGTCTTGTTCTTCTTGCACGCGAATAACGGCATTACGTTGTCTAATTTGCAAAAAGAACAAATTGTCTGGATAACCTCTCATCTTTGTCTTTTGTGCGTTAATGTCAGGAGAAGGTTCATTTTCGAACGCCAAACGAAGCATTTGTAACATGTAAATGTTTCTAAAGTAGTACTCATCGGATCTCTTCCATAGTTGTTGAACTTTTTCGGTCATGACAGATTCTTCGCCAAACAATGACAATGTTGCCTTGGCTTGAATGAAAACTTTTTCTGGAGTTGTCGAATCACTCAATGGTTTGATGTGATAATCGATACCAATGTCTTTCAACTCTGCGAGCAAGTCTGTTAACGCTCTTTGCTTCAACATCTTCAATGCACCTGGTTTTTGTAACTCTTGCATTCTTACAATGATTTCTGTGCAGAATTGGTTGATATATTGCGCGCTTACTCCACATTGACGTAACATTTCACTGTTGATCATGTCATCGCGAACATAGTTGTTAATCTTTGTTACGACCTTTTGTAGACGCTCTGTGGTGATTTTACTTTCTGTGGAAAGAGCAATCAAGTTTGGAGTGGCGATAGGAATGACAGAAACTGTTTCTGATCGTCGTTGCCAGGTTTGTGTCAACGTGTTTTGTAGTTCTGCGACGAATAGTTCCCCATCGTCTTCATCGTTTTCTTCTTCGACTTCTTTTTTGTTCTTGCGTCCACGTTTCTTCAATGGAACGTTCTTGCGACTCTTTTTGCGTTTCTTCTTTTTATCGCCTGCAGGAACGTGTACAGTGTCATCATTTGTGATCATCTTTTGTACAGAGCCTGCATCGACTTCATGGTTATCCCATAGTTCACGTGCAGCACGAATTAAAATCGCACTAAACTTCTTTGACAGTTTTCCAAGCTCTAATCTTGATTTTCTAGTCACGTGTTTGATATCACCAGGGTTCGTCGATTCCCATTTTAACAATTTGATCGCATCACGTAGTTTATCTTCTACTGGTTTTGTTTCGCCTTCTACCTTGGTGTTCAACTTTTCGACAAATTGTTTGTAGAATTGGTATACATTGTACAAAACATCTGCAAGTTTGAGTCGTTGTTCATCTTTGGCCAAAGTTGACTCGCTTCTAATTTGACGCTCGAAGCTTGGTAACATTTCGAGTTTTGGTTTGAAGTCACCAATGGTAGTCTTTCTCATAAACTCGTCACAAATCGAGAAGAATGCTTCCAAGTTCTTTTCTTCATTCTCGTGGTGAGCATCAGCGCGTAGAGTTTCATAGAACTGGAACCACCATTGGTACGACTTGGCTTCAAATTCACGATTCTTGATATCAAAGATGACCTTGTAGTTCTCAAGTTCCATTCGACGCCATCGACTTACGAGTTGGCCAAGATGATACATTTGTTCTGCAATAGAACCATTCTTTGTTAACAAGTTGCCTTCCCAGTCGAAAATCTTTCCCAATAAAACTTCCAAACCAGTCAACACTTTAACAAGTGGTGTCGTAAGTGGTAAATCCATAATACGTTCACAAATTTGAATCATTTGAATCAAAGTTGGAGAGTTTTCGTATCTTGCCAACATGGTGTTAATTTTGGTCACCAAAATGTTCAACACGCTAAAAGCGGCTGTCAACTCTGGAATATTTGGTTCGTTATAAATATCAAACTCGTTTGTCTCTAATTGCTTCTCAAACTTCTTTGTGAGTTGACGAAGCGCGTGACTTCCGTATAATGCGAATGGTAAATGACTTTCAAGTTGCAAAAGTGATTGTTTGTCAACTTTTTGCATGATTCTTCCTGCTACAGAGAATGATTGCTCGATCATATCATCACGTGCTTGTTGATCAAGTTCTGCAGTTATTTTTCTATCAGTGAACAACTCGTTATGAACTTTAACCAAGTATCCTGCCTCTTTGGTAGTGCGTAACTCTTTGTCGACGCGATCTAACATCTTTTTCTCTTCTGTTGCTGGTTGTTTTGACGCAACTGGTTTTGTTGGATCAACAGCAGCAGTGCCTTCTGGTTTGGTTACAAACTCATCGTAGTGTTCGATATAGGTTGGGAACATGGCATCCATTTCACGAAGAATGGATTCGTCATCTTCTGCTTCGACTACGGTTACTTGTTCCTTGTATCGGAAACGTTCCTCGTGTTCTTTTTGTTTCTCCAAAACTTCTTCGTCAACACGACGGTACAAGTTCGAGTACAATGAGAAAATTGCGTTAATGACATTGGATACATCTTGGTTTGTTCTTGTTCCCATGACGTGCTCTTCAGTACTAGAGTGCAAAGCGTCATTAGGATGATTTAACGCCAACAAATAGGCTCTTGATAACAAGGCACGTAAGAGTTTCGCGACTGTTTCGAATCGTTCGTATCTCTTTTGTGGATTCTTCATGGTTGAAAAGTTTAGCGCTAAAATCTTCTCCAACATGCGTACATCTTGTACAATTGTTGATAAATCGTTCGTCGAAGGGAATGATAACAAATTCCTCATCAATGTTGACATCAAAAGAGCTTCTTGGTTTTCATTTCCTTGAACATCACGTACATGCTCAAAAGTGCCGAAACTCATGAGACGAAGACCATACTTGATTTGATAAATACAAGTTACAAATGGAACAATGATATCTTCGTAGCCGACGTAATTGTCTAACAAACGATGCGTACGATTATCAGCATTGTTTTGCCAGTTATCTTCCTCTGCTAGTACTTGTTGTAAATTTTGTTCCAAATCTTCGGAAACACTTGTCGTAGCAAGTAACGAAGTCATGTTTTGTACCATCACTTCCAACTTTTGATTATTCTTGTGTGAAACTAATAACGATACAATTTCACGAATTTCTCCAAACAATGCAGAAAATGGAATATTTGGTCTTTGGATTACTTTTCCTTTAACACGAGCAAGATCTTCTTCCAAACGTGCCAAATCTTTTGAGAAACGTTCTGTCGCCGCGTTTTCGGTACCGCCAGTGATGAACTTTTCGATATCTCTGTAGACGTTCATCTTTTCTGAAATCATGGAAATGTTTGGATTCAATAAATCGACCATGACTGTGTACTTGCGTGTGGGATCAATGGGTTGACCTGGTTGTACAAGTAGTAAACGTAACATACCAGTTAAAATCCACACTTTTCCACGAACGGCAGCGTTTGTGAAACTGTTATCTTGATTGGATTGCGAAATGATTTCTGCGATGGACAAAATGGTTTCTTTGTGATTTCTCAAACGAATGTCTTGACTGGCATCGACGATTCTGCCAAGTTCGACCACCTTGATACTTTGTTTGGAAACAAGTTTGTCAGTAAGTACAACTAACGCTGCACTTTGCTCTTCAGTAAGTGATTTGCTGAAACATAATAATGTTTCGCAGAACAAATCAGTGCAGTGTTTCCAATCGGCATGATCTCCAGTTTCATTGGCACCAACGCCACAAATGAAATCTAAAACCGTTTTCATTTGATCAATCTTTGTGAATCGAGCACGGAATGGAACAGATTCCCAGTTACTCAACAATTGTAAAATTCTTACAGCGTTAATGTCTTGGAATAGACGATTTGGACCTGATAGTGTTTGTGTCTCATCATCACCGACTTTAACATCGTTATAAGAGTTACTCCATGCACGTGCGTTCCATTTGCTCCAAATTTCTTTTTGCAAAATGGGTAATCGTTCTAGTTGAGTAGAGATGTCACTTGAAGCGGTAAACGACCACAATAACGATTGGTATGGTGTTAAATCCAAAGCAGGACGAGAACTCTTTGATAATGTGTAATCGATCAATTTTTCTACTGCTTGTTTCGTGTTGTAAATGGCATCACGAACAATGGATTCATCTTGGTATGGTTGCACAATGTGTCTTCTGTACAAATAGTTCAACTCGTGAACGTGTGAAATGGCTTCCAATTCCATTTTCATACTTTGATGATCGTATAATGGCCACAATGATTGTGAAGAGTGAATCAACGTTGCGCTATGACGAACGTGTTCATCATCTGTTGACGCGACTTCTGTTTTGATCGATTCGAAAATCTTTTCCAAATTGCGTTCCATATCTAACGCTGGTCCATGTGAAGTCGAACTTGCACTTCGTTTGAGTGCAGTTTCCAAAAGTTTTGGAATTTCGTTCAACGATACACTCAACTCTGCAAGATTTTGTCGTTGTTCATCATTTCTATTTTCAATCATCCAGTTGATGGTACTCATCGCTTTCAATAACAATTGATTCAAATCACGTTTTCCAATAGTTGTTTGATTTTCGCGTACGAATTGATCAAGTTGTGTTTTGATGTCATCAACGAGTGGATATGCTTGATATGGTTTTGGTTTTCCACCAACTTTCCAAAGAATGTTCTTAGCGCCCATTCTATCAAAGAATTTAACTGCACGTTCTTCAATCATTTGTATCAAATGTAAAAC
>JAESGV010000395.1_pt1 | contig 19367 bp, 18 predicted proteins | sample 9269781 | NCBI WGS metagenome assembly JAESGV01 (sample SAMN15741586, study PRJNA653496) | algae metagenome | isolation source: Tildeniella torsiva UHER 1998/13D and co-occurring heterotrophs from... | place: Slovakia: Slovak Paradise National Park, Hrabusice, Kosice Region | collected 2000-01-01
GTTACTCCTACTAGTGGTCAACAGATTTACACGATGCATTACCTAGATGGTGATGATAAGACTGTATACACGGCAGCTGTCATGAAAACTCATCCAAAAGCAAAGGCCATTTATACTGCATTCTCCAATGGTGAAGTATACTTGAGTACCAAGGAACATTATGATGTTATGGGATCATTACTGTTACACGAAAAGACAATTGGATTGAATCCACAAATCAAGATTAATGGAAGTCAAGAAGTATCTGTATTCTACTATGAAGTTAACGATGGAAGATCTATTATTGAAGTATTGGCATGGAACGATTACTCTGATACTACTGTACAACTCACTATTCCCAACTTGAAAGGCAAAACAGTAAAAGACATGAGACAAGGCAGAAAGATTGTTGTAGCCAGTGCTGAAAGTGATGTATTAACAGTTACATTACAAGCCGATGAAGTCAAGTTGTACGTGATAGGTGAACCACAAAGACCTTCTATTGATATCAATACAAATGGTACAACTACAGAAGTAATGCCCAATGGTCAACCAGTACCAGTAAACTTTGTCTATGATACTCAGAATCGTGGTACCTGTCAAGTTACTGTATCACTGAAAAAGTATGGTATGGATCGTGCATTTGCAAGTGCTAGTACAAGTGTATCAGGCTCAGGTCAATCCACTGTTAAGATTACAGTGCCAGAATATTCTAGACTCGATAACTCGTATTTACCAACTAGTGATGGTATCAACTATTACTGGGAAGCAAAAATATGTAACGACGCATTCGCTACGATTCCTGTACTAGTAGAGTTCTTGAGACCTGTTAATCCATTGAATATTACTGTACCAGGTGGACAAGAAATTGTTACGAAAATGTCGTACAACTTTTTACCATCATTTTTAGATGAAGCATATCGTGGTTTGGTTGGTATTTTCAAATCATCAAAAACACAAGCACAAGACAGTGGTCACTATGCCAAAGTCAACAAAATAGCAAGTATGTTATTATCACTAGGTTATCAACAATCTACTCCTGATTTGAGTGCATATGATTCCATGAAGGGTGATCATGGTCCATTCTTTTGGATATTTGATGATGTTACACCTACATATATGGAAAATGGAGAATTAGCTACTGATTTGATATTTTTGCAACGTAGAATGCGTGTTATTATATTGGCTGGTGATATGGTACTTTCTCAGACAGAAGTAGACAACTTTAAAGCATGGTTAGCTGATCCTACTTTGAATGCTGCTATTGTAGCAACTGAGGGTGGATATAGTAGTGTTTCTAGTTTATTCGGTGTTGGTACTACTGTTACCAAAGCAGGTGCAGCAGGTGCTAGTATCGTCATTACCAATACAAGTACTCCTATTACATCACAATTAACAAGTACCACTTGGAATACTGGTACAATATCAGGTGGAGCATGGAGTTCACTACAGTCAGCAAAGGCATTAGCTACCTATGGCGATCGACCAATCTTTGTTATGAATCGTTATTTTGGTGGAAAGACATTTGCATTCAACTTTGATATCACTGCTCTACATGGTGACCCTATTGCTAAACAATTATGGCGTGGTGTTACCGATTGGATGGCACTTGATCCAAATGTATACAAACTACGATTAGAGATGTATTGTGGTGGTATCATGTTAGGATTTGCCGACAATTGGTTGAATAATACATGGACTGCTGTTCATAGAGCTGGTACTTTGGATATGAAGATTAAACCTTCTGGATCATGTGGAGGCACTAGCTACAAGGCATATTTGTATCCATGGCATGGTGACTATCGATCCAATAGTATTGGGTTCTATAATAGTGACAATGATACTACTAGTTCTAACACTGTAAGAATTAGTACAGTTCTAGGTATAATCATTGCAGTTATCGTTTATGTAATGTTTTAATTAAAGTGGTGTAGCCTACTTGTAATCTCTGTGACATGACATTGACGAACAAAAAAACGGATAATGCGCCAAGTTATCCTTGTGGCCTTGCTCTGTTTATTCTTGCTCGTTCAAGGGCACGCTGGTTGCGACCATGACGCAGAACGTGAGCGCACTAGATTGATAGAAGAAAGACAAGGATTCAAGTTTGATCGTTTGGTTTCAGACCACGGTCGTTCAAAGCTTAGAAAAGAACAACAGTCTGTTTGGGCGAATATGAGGGTTCAAATATATACCGACTACATTCTCAACGATGTTGAGACACGTTCATGTTATACTCTTGGTAATGTAAGTACTTTCTACGCTACTAATTTTGGTAGACATACAATACATTTTGTGGTGGCTCTGCTTGTACAGGAACATGCACCTCAAACTATCTTATCAACAGTACACTCATCGCTACTACTGTGAATACTCTATTACCTGAAATACAAAGTATCCTTTCTCAGTTGTTACAAGTTAAGCCTGTGGTACAAATAACATACTCATCAGGCGCGAAGTGTAATAATGGCATGGGTGGTATTCCAATCCCACCTAGCATCGTCGCAAGTGGTCAAACCAATGACTTGTTACTCATTTTTACTGCTCGTCCCTCCATCAACGTCGGTACAATCGCAACAGCAGCATACTGTTTCCGTGATACAACTACAGGAAGGCCATACAGTGCTCACATCAATTTAGATCCAGATTATTTCTTCCGCCGACAATCCTATTCGGATAATAGAGGAACTCTACTCCACGAGGTCACCCACGCGTTAGGATTCTCAGCCGACCACTGGGCATTTTACATCAACCCAGATACAAATGCCAAACTAGGTTCATCTAATGTTATCGCTAGTGCAACAAGTACATACACTGATTCTACTGGTACTTTACAGTCCAAATCGGTTAACTATATGAAAACACCAAAAGTATTAGCAGCACAAAATGCATATTTTGGATGCAATAGTCTTCCAACTTCTGCCATTCCAGGTGTAGCGTATGTTTCTTATTAAAATTAATCATATAGACTTGAGGAAGGCGGTGGATCGGGAACAGCAGGTTCACATTGGGATAAACGTATTTTATATGGAGAGTACATGGTCGGTAGTACAACTTCATTAGCCGGAGTCACATATGCAATTTCACCATTTACTCTTGGATTACTCGAAGATAGTGGATGGTATAAACCAAATGCCGCATATGCCGCAACTATTCCAGGTTCAGTTCAAATGGTTTGGGGAAAGAACACTGGTTGTACAATGCCAACTCAAAGATGTGAGAATTGGGGTACTTTGGGATCCATGAGTTCAAGTTATTTCTGTTCTGTGAACAAGTATGCTATCGACTCTTCTACTCAATGCACATTCAACTTGAGAGCAAAAGGATTATGTAACATGGCTACTTATTCCTCTAATTTGGGTTATTATGAGCATATTAGAACAAGTCCAACCCTTGGTGGTACTGATCAACTAATGGACTATTGTCCATATGTTTATTCGTTCAGTAATGGTGATTGTCGAAACTCTGCCAACTCTGGTATTGGAAAGCCATATGAGAGTTTCTCTGCAACGTCATCATGTTGGGACTCAAACTTGTCATTAACAAGTGAGACACTCAAAACTAGTGATTCACGTTGTTTCCAATATGCATGTTCTACTACAAGTACTGTTTTATCAGTCAAGATTGGTTCAACTACGATTGCATGTCCTGCAGATCAGTCAGGAGTGACTATTACTAGTGGGTTACCTGCTGGTTATAAGGGTTATATTGTATGTCCAACTAATGGATTTGATACTTTATGTCCTCCTATTGGTACTAGTACACCTACACCTGCACCTGCTGGCACTACCAAAGCACCTACTACCAGTGCACCAGGAACTACAAAAACTCCAACTACTAGTTCACCAGGTACTACTAAAACACCTACTACGAGTGCACCAGGAGCAACAACCAAATCTCCTACTACGAGTGCACCAGGAAACACTACTACCACTACTACGACATCACCAGGGCCAGCACCAGGGCCAGCACCAGGTCCAGGTCCAGCACCTGTTCCAGCGTCAACACAAGCACCTACAACCACTTCTACACAAACACCATCTACTATAGCACCATCTCCATTGCTCAACAGTGCAAGTCTAGCAAGCTCAACGCTTCTTTTGATTGTATTCTTTATCTTTTATTAACATATTGCGAATGTAACTTTGTTCTCTATTTTACGCGTTACTTCTCTTCTGTTCGCATCGTACACCTTTAATGTACCAGCTTCTATATACACAACCAAAGAATCCTTTACACAAAATGGTAGTGTACGTATTGCATTTGAAGAGAATACTATTCCCTCTTTCCTTCCATTATTCCATATCACAGTTTCATTCTTAAAGTAGGCACCGTATATGATGACAAATCTATCTTTACCCAACTTGCGTACAAAGATTAAATAATCATCTTGCTTCATGGGTATTTCAAAGTCAAACTGGGAACTGTCACACATACTAATAATGGATAATGTTGAACAATGAGCCATTACTATTTGACCTGGTGATACCAAATCTATTGATCGTAGACCTGATACACTCTTAAATTCTAGTGTTCGTATCATTTCTAGAGTGTGTAAATTATAAATGATAAAACAATCAGTGGAACATATACAAAAGTGATTATCGTCATACTTGCATACATCGGTATGTGGTATATCTGGTGTCTCTAGGTACCTACAGTTACCATCAGTGGTATCTATCACTATGGTATGTTCTTCGCCACTATCACCAATGATAAACAATCCTATCATTGTTATTGTTTCTATGACGATGTCAACTTCTATTTTTCGAATGTAACATTGTTGCTCTGTATTCCATATCGCTACTAGGCGACGAGAATAGAGTACTATTTCATTTTGTGATAAAAAAGCGACTAGATAAATCTTTTCTTCTGATGTTATCGAGTACATTGGCTCGTCTTGTGACAAATCATAAATATAACAAATCTTCTCGCCTTTTTCTATACACGCGATGTAAGATTTCTCAGGTTCATCAGGTGTACGAATTTTTACTTGCAAGAGTGAAAATAATTCTTTAACAGAAATTGTTGTCTCGTTTGTGTTGTACGTAATGATGTCAACTAGTTCATGAGGTGATTGGTATCTGTGGGATGTAGCTTCTCGTTTGCGACGCTTTACCGCTCTGTGTGCATCATGTCGCATTTTTGACATCAAGATACCACCAACGGGTACAAATTACAACAAGCCCACTTGGTGCAAAGGTGGTATTGTGAAGGTAACAAAAGCGCGACTCGATGTGCTTTTTATGTTAAACAAATTCTTCGTAAATTTTTTTGCAGTGCGAATTGACAAACTTGAAAGAGGTATTACTTTTCTTAGATTTCATAACTTAAGCGTATTGAAATCAACCTTACATAAACCATCTGCTTTTCTAACATCTTGCATTTTCTTGTAGAGGTTACAGGTATGTAGTGTTGTGATGGACATAATACAAGTGTCAGGAAAGTTTGTAACTTTGGATAGTTGATCTTTTAGGCTATTTCGTCGTTATGACTTGTTTTAGTGTTCATGTACATATTTCTAACGTACGCTTTTGGTTGCAAGTTTTCGCTTCGTTGTTATCCCACAACCTCACGAAAAACTAATGAACAAGTACTCAGTGTTTCTAGTACTGTTACTCGTGTACCTGACAACGTGCACTAGTCTCATTTTGAATCCATTAGCACTAATGGCTGGTAACAGCGACGCGTTGTTCGGTCACGCAGGTAAAGAGAAACAGGCTACATTAGATTGTGTGGATGAGTTTATCAGAGCTAAAAAAGAAGTTACCCAATCGGCTGTACAACAATGCGTTTTACGTAGGGCTAACGATCCTAGCGGAGGACTTCTAAAGCAAACGGACAACATGTTTCACTCGTATGTAGGATGCAAAGGTAGTCCACAGGATGTAGAGAGCTCCAACGCAAAGATGTGGCGTCCAAGTCCATTTGACTTTCCATAATTAAACTTTTATACCATCGATTGGATTGTTGCGAGTGCTCTTACCCAAAGTTTGTTATGCAAAATAACGGTTGTTGCAGAGGTTCTCGTCAGCATTTATAAATACAGATTTATTACCACAAAAGCACGGCCAACATAACCAGTACAATGACTTTGAGCGCGGCTTGGCTAGCACTAGATACAGAAGGTTGTGTTTGGATCAAACTTCTGATTAGTGCGTTTTCTGAATCTACTACATACAATACACCATTTGCGTCAAATGCAGGACTGAACAATCCCGAAAACGTTGCCATTTTGGCATTTCCACCATCTCCTGAATATGCTCCTGATCCATAGTAGTCTCCTGCAAAAGTGTTGATAATACCAGTCTTTTGTTCAACAACTCGCACAACTCCTCCGGCATACTCTGTAATGTAAACTAAACCACGTGCAGAGTCAATAGCAACACCTGATGGAGATGACATGTACGCATCTCTTGCTTTACCACCGTCGTTTCTATCTTCGCCATCGTTGCCGGCAAATGTTGAAATCAAACCAGTCTTTCTATCCACTGCTCTTACGACATTTTGAGTCCAATCAGACAACAAGAGAACATTGTTAACAGTATCAATGGCAATGTGAGAAATAAAACCTAACACTGCACTTGTTGCAGCACCTCCGTCACCAGAGTTTCCACTTTCACCATATGTTCCTGCAACTTTGGTGATGATACCTGTCTTGCGATCAATGACACGAATAACATAATTTTCAGCATCGGAAAAGTATAACAAATCGTTCTTCGTATCTAGTGCCAAATGGAATGGATTACGCATAGTTGCATTGATTGCCATTTCGTTGTCACCAGAGTCACCATACCAACCCATACCGGCATAGGTTGAAATAATGTTTGTGTTTAAATCTACAACTCGAATGACATTGTTGGTACTGTCGGCAATGTACAATAGATTCTTTGTAGAATCAATAGCAACTGAACCTGGGCCATATAGTTGAGCATTTGTAGCTAACCCACCATCTCCAGAGTAGCCTTCTTTTTGGTATTGACCAGCTACTGTCTTTATCTTTCCAGTCTTTTGATCAATGACACGAACAGTATGTGCTTGAAAGTCGGTAATGTATGCCAAGTTTCTAGTGGTATCAAATACAAGACTTGTAGGATATTCAAAAGTCGCGTTCTTGGCAATTCCATTATCACCAGTGAAGTCGTTATCAACAAATCTAGCAACAAGTGTCGAGATAATTCCTGTTGACCGATCAATTGCTCTAACAGCAGCGTTGGAAACATCAGCAATGTATATCGTACTAGGTGTTGCTGTAAAATCAGCAGGGAAACTCAATTGAGCTAGTGTGGCTGGTCCATCATCGTTCTCTTCACCTTGAGAGCCTGTACCTGCATATGTACTGATAATGTTTGTATCTGTGTCAACTACTCGAATCACGTGGTTTCCAGCTTCAACAATGAACACTGATTTTCCTTCAATGTACACTTGGTATGGATTTCGAAGTGTAGCGTTCAATGCTAAACCAGAGTTACCAGTATACCCTCTAGTACCATTTCCGGCAAAAGTAGAGATGATTCCATTTCGTACTACTCGAATTCTTTGGTTGTAAGAGTCGCAGATGAACACTGCCCCACTTGTTGGATCAATAGCTATTCCAACTGGTTTGAACAACTTGGCATTGACTGCTAGTCCTCCATCTCCAGAATAGTTTCCTGGACCTGGCACACCTGCAAATAACGATATGATACCAGTGGCTCTGTTCACTCTTCGAACACAGTTGTTTCCACTATCAGTGATGTATACCATGTTATTCGTTGTATCAGCCCAAACACGCATAGGTTTGTCTAATTGGCTTAGTTTAGCATCTTGGTTGTCACCTCCATAGGTACAGTTGTACGGTGTACCGGCAAAAAGTGAGATGGTATTTGTCTTCAAATCAATCACTCTAATCGCGCAGTTGTGAGTATCGGCTACGTATAGTAGTCTTTCTTTGGTATCCAATTCGAGTCCAAATGGTGTATTAAAGTTGACTTTGCGTAAATCTTTGTTGTCGCTGTACCCTTGACTTCCATTACCGGCTAGTAGCGAAACTTGCTTTGTTGTGATATCTAGTACACGGATGAGGTGCTCCTTTGCTACGGCAATATATATTAATTTTCTATCAGGATCAATGGCTAAAGATGAGGGGTCTTGTAAGTTTGTGGCATCGGCTGGTCTAGTTTCATCATATTGAAAGTTCACACCAGCGTATCTATTGACAGTTACTGTGCTCTGTGCTAGTACAGATGCTAACAGTAGAAACAATACGAGTAGTACAGGTGTTGACATTGTTTTGTGGCTGTTTAAGTTCGCTCTTAACGCGCTCATTGTTAATTCATCCTAAAGTTACTGATTTGGTTCGATATCTTGTATACAAATCTTTCATTTAGATCTAAACTCTCCCAGTGGCTCATTGTAAATGTCTTACATCAGCATAAGCCTATAAGCGGAGGAGATACAATGGCCATAGAAAATCACATGCACCATTATTAGGTCTAGCTAAAATTTGGCTAATTACACCTTGAGAAAGTTCACAAGAGAATGCCTTAATGAATCTTGCATCTAAAACACGTTGATAGTTGTGTGCGACGAAACTGTGTGGCAGTATGCTCTTGGGCCTCAAGACCTCTTTTTGAGCCTCATTTTAGTCGTGATACATCATCTGGCACAACTATGGTTCGATTCGGCCTTGTGCCGATTAGCATAGCGTGTAGTGCTTGTATGCATTGCGCAATTATGTATCGCCAATCTAACCTAGTTGTACATGTTTGTTTTGGCCAACGAAACTGTGTGAGTTGTAAAATATTTTGTAAGTCAAATGTCGCAAAAACAGTCTCTCAACCTTCCCTACGTTATTGGTGCAACAGTTCTCGGTGGTGCAATCGGTTTCGCCGTTAGTCGTTTCGTTACACCAGCACCTGTCAAAGATACAACAACATCCGATCGTTTGAGGCAAAGTGAACAAAAAGTAAAACAACTGGAGGATGAAGTTAAAAACCTTACTTCTCAACTCCAAAGCAAACAAGAGCAGCTAATACAAGCAGAGGAAGGCAACAAAACAACCTCTAACGAGTTGGAGGAAAGTAGAAAAGAATTAGAAACTGCAAAATCCGAACACGAAAACAATGAAAGAATCTCCAAACAAAAAGATAAGGAGATAACAACCTTGAGAAAAAAGATTAAACAGTTGGAGATAGATCTCGATTCTGCAAATATGATGAAAAGCGTTGTCGAAGTCAAACAAGAAGAGCCCTTCTCTCCACAAGAAGGCGACGCTGCGCCACAAAAGAAAAAACGTACTACCAAAAAGAAGAGGACTGCTTCGGTAATAGAAGGTGAGACTGTTGAACAAGTCAATGCAGAGCAACCAGAAGAAGAAGTTGTAGCAGACACCAAACCAAAGTCTCGCGGTCGTGGTCGTGGTGGCAAGCGAGCTTCTACAAGACAAGAACAATCCATTAATAATTTGAAAGATAGTGGTTATTTAAAAGAGACTAACGAGTAACCAATTTCACACTCTTGTTCTAATCTTCGTTTTACAAAAGCTTACGCTTCGTCATAATACAAAATAAAATGGGTTTCATCTCTATGAGCTCCATTTCTTAACAGACCCCGATCGCGTTCTATTAATTTGTGACAAGTCGTCATTGATCTCCTCTACAGTCAATGTAAACTCGATCCCTACATTTGCCGGTAATTTTTTCTTTTTTGTATACGTTTCATATGTTGAAGGTTTTGGTGGAGCATTTGGATTTGTTGGATTCGTAGTTGGACTATTACCGTCTTGGTCTTTTAGCAATCCTCGCTTTCTTAGAGTTCTACCTCCTTTTTCATTTTCTATGGGTTAATTATTTTTAAAAACATACGTTCCGCGGCTTCTTTTATCCGTTTTTCTTCTCGTTGTAGTGAGTCTATTAAATTTTGTTTGGCAAATACTACATCGTTCTACAATGTTATTTTCACAAAATAATTTTCTTACGTCATAGTCACTGTGCGTTTGTTGTATTTCAGACTCACATTGGTTCATCACTGATTGCATTTGCATCTCCTTAAACCGTTCTATATTTAATAGTCTTTCTTCTTTTTGTTTTTTAAGATCTTCTAATTTTTCTAAATATTTTACGTGTGTACCTACGTCGAGTTAGTAAATGTAGTAAATGTAAAAGTACCCTGTCGCAGATCTTGCAATTCGACACTAATTTCGTTTAATCTTTGCTGATTGGCTTGCTCAATCTCTTGTTCTTCTTTTGTCTTTTCATCTGGTGTTGTATCCATGCTGTCTTCGCTTCCTTTCTTCTTTTTCACATTTTTGTTTCCGAGTGTCCCATTATTCACTTGATCTTCGTCTTCGTTTACCACGGACATTGCGATATTTGTTTGAATAGATCAACAACAGTTGTTGTAGTACTTTTTGAGGTCAACCAAGAAACAAAATTGTATGTACTCAACCAAGAACTGATAACGCATCAAACTGAGCGGTAATAGCTAGAAACATTTATTTAGAATTGATCTGTACCAGTGCTAATTACATCATCAATCTTTAAGATCATCTTGACGACTTGTGTTGCCAAACGGAGTTGTTGTTGCTTACCAATTAGGGTTTCGAAAACACCTTGTATTCTCATGTCAGAGTTGCCAGAACCAACGCAGTCTACACCAACTCTTGGGTTCTTGGTCTTGACTTGTTCAGATTTGATCTTGGACAAGTGTTCGATAGAGTTCATACCAGAGTTTTCGGCCAAAGCGATTGGTACAGAGTCTAGAGCGTCAGCAAATGCTCTTAATGCGTATTGTTCGACAGATGAAATCTTGTCGGCTTCCTCGGCTATCCGTAGAGAGCAGGCAATTTCGGCAGATCCACCACCATAGACAATTCTGTTGTCGCGGATCAAATTTCTTACTACGCACAAAGCATCGTGAATAGCTCTCTTTGATTCTTCAATAATCATCTTGTTACCACCACGTAAGAAGATGGTTACAGCCTTGGTGTTTGCGCACTTTTCAATGAACAACAAATGGTCCTTGGTTGTACCGAAAGTGACTTCACGTACAATGCCTGCAGTACCAAGCTTAGATGAATCTAACTCTTCAAAGCGTGGAACGATGCGACCACCAGTAGCGATGGCAATCAATTCAATTTCGACACCACCTACCCAACGTACAGCGGGTAACTTGTTTTGGAGCAACAAGTGGTTTGCTTCATCGTCGAAACCCCATTGGCAAATGATCAAGTTTGCACCAGAGTCTTTGCATTGTTGGACTTGTCTAACAAAGTACTCTTGCTCTTGTTTGTAGAGTCTTTCGTATTGTTCAGCATCAGTGATGTCGATAGTGTTCTTTGTCTTTGGCTTAGGTGGTTCAAATGGACAGGTCAAGATGGCAATCTTTGCGTTTTCAACAGACTTGGGCATTTGTGGATGTGACATCTCCTTGTCAACAACGATACCGTCAACCAAGCATGAATCTTCCAACTTTCCACCAGTCTTACCGAAAACCTTGATCAAGTCAAGATTGACATCCTTGCGTTCCATATCGGCGACGTTGAGTACTGCTTGTACACAGATTTTGGCGAACATTTCCTTGTGTTTGTTCAAGCTTGTATGTCAGTATGAGAAGTGTTAAAAACGTACATTTTTGATGAAATAGTAGTTTGTGCAGTTTTGATGAGTGGTTCCAAATTGTCTTGTGAAAAAGCCAAAGTGTCACTAATTCTTGCGAGTTCTTCAACACCAATGTCACAAGCCTTCTCGAAGCCATCAGAAATTCTTGTTGGGTGAATACCCTTATCTAGAAGAGACAAAGCTTGCTCCAATAGTGCGCCAGCAAGTACAACAACACCAGTCGTTCCATCACCGATCTCGTCATCTTGACTTTGTGAGAGTTCTACCAATAGTTTCGCAACTTGATGTTGAACTTCCATTTGGTCCAAAATAGTTGCTCCATCGTTGGTTACTGTTACATCACCATCTCCGCTAACGAGCATTTTATCCATACCACGTGGTCCCAATGAAGTTCTGAGTACTTTGGCGATAGAAGTAGCAGCCAAAATGTTTGACTATTATTGTTATTTAATGTGCGAGTAATATACCTTTTGAGCATCATATCCCTTTAAACGTTGTTTTTTATCTTGCTCTTTGACAATGATAAATGGTCTTCCGGTTTCGTCGAAAATGAGTGACATATCTGTTGCGATCTATTATACACGAGTTTGAGTAATAGTGATGAACGATCTGCTCTGTGTGAAGTAGATGGGACGCTCCGGAACTTTTTGTAAGGAAAAACGTTTGTGGTTGGAGAGTTGATTGTAAGCGATTCCGCACTTACAAAATTGACATGAACTGCAACGTGAGCTACTGAACTTGACCCTTGAGGTATTATGCAAAAGCATCTTAACAAACCTGTTAGCTATGACTTTTGAGCTTGTCATCGATTTAGTACAGCAGATAACTCTTCGTCAACATCACAACTTCAAACAACGAATACATACTGCAACAACCATGTGTATGCAAGGATTCGATTCTGGCCCACTAGGAGTGGCCATAAAAATTATGTTAGCACCATGTAATTTCATTCAATAATCTAATCTAATCTCCAGTCTACATTTACGCAGGGGCTAAGCACGTAAAAGAACACTTACCATCGTTTGTTGAAAGGACAAATACCAAAATCTATGACTCGCTTACACCAGATGCTCTTCAACGACGTGCTTTGAAGTATGGAGCCATTCTCGCAGTAAAAAAGGATAGTTACTATTCGTACAAGAGAGGTGTAGTCTACTTCTTACAAGGAAAATACGACGATGCATTAACAGATTTTGACAACTGCACAAAGTGGGAACAATCATCAGAATCGTTCCAGGCACACTACTATCGTGGACTTGTATACGTTCGTTTGGCTCTTTATGGGCAAGCAGTAGAAGCATACACAACAGCCATGGAGGTCTTTTCCGAATCTACAGATGCGAATTCTCCAGTACTCGATTCACTACGTTCCACAAAACGATCTATTTCTCGTTTTAATCACGGTGTAACAGCATCCATTATCAAGACACTACATATCAAAGATACTGCAAACGTCATCGAAAAACAAAAACATAGGGAACAAGTAGAAGATGCCATTGATAGTTTGTTCCACACAAAAATCACCAAGAATGATATTTTGAATAATAGAGGATTAGCCCACTTGAGTATTGGAAACTATGATGAAGCCATTTCCGATTTGAAACAAGCAGGAGATTCAAAACATCATTTCGTTTTCAATTTGGGATACGCGTATTATTTTACTAGATCTAAAGAAGCGATAGAATGCTTCCAAAAGGCAATCCAAATGGCTGGTGAGAATGTCCCACAAGATTATCAAATCTATTTGGGATGTGCGCTAGAGCGTAGTGGAGATGCTAAACGAGCAAAACAAGTACGTGACAATGTGTTGAAACATTCTCCCAATGCAATAGTGGAACCATTCCATTACAAGTTTTTACCTGATTCTGTCATGTTACACTTGCTGTCATTTGTAGATCATCAAGTACTCGCACAAGTAGGTAGAACTTGTAGAACACTCTATCAAATGTCCAAACATGAATCGTTGTACACTTCTGTTTGGGTACCTTTGACAAAGAGAAACAACAATCATAACTATTATGAATATTTTAAACAAGTCATGAACATTTATTCTAAGAAATTGGAATATTTGTATATTGATGACGAATACACGAATAGTATTTCGAGCTTTAGTCAATTTGTTTCAAATCAAAAATTCAAAAAGGTTAAAATGACTACACAATTGTGGGATATTAATGAACAAGTATTTGCAAAGAACGATTGCTCAGAGTTGGAAGAATTGTACTTGAACGATACTTCATCTAGAGGAGTGCAATCTGAAAAAGTATTGGATTCGATAGAAATGCCAAAACTAAGAAAGTTAGTCGTGAAGAATTGTCATTTTGGTGATTGGGACAAGGTGTTATCGGTATGCGGTGCCAATTTGATATTGTTGGAAGCACCTTCAATTGACCAAGGAATTGTTTTCAAGCATTGCCCTCAATTATGTTACGATGGTGAGACTCGCTTTGTACCAAAGGTATTGTGAACTATTTTATAAAAAATGAAAATTTACAAGAACAAATCTAACTCTGGTCTCTCATAATTATTGTTTGCATCATCAGGTAGTCTTGGGTACAATGGAGTGAGTTGATCTTGGTTTCCAATGTACAAAATGTTGTATACTTTCCAGTACACATTTCTCACTTTTCTTGCAGGATGGAAAAGTCCTTGTAGTACATACATCATAAGTGGTGTAGGTCCAATAGCGACACGTAAACCTTCTATGGCTTCCATAACGGCATTAATCACATGTGGTGATGTTTCAAAGATATTTGGCCATACATAGTTGAACAAGTGAATTAGTGCATCTTCACAGTTCAATCCGAAGACACCTAGTGCCATATGTTTCACAGCACTACAGGCTGTTTGTCTATGTACCAAATCTCTATCCATGAGTGCATCTTCTAGTAGTGGTGTAACAGCATAGATGTAATCTTTACCCATTTCACCAATGTATTCAAACAAGAATGAAAGTGACTTTAGTACACCGTTTTGTACGTTCAATTCAGGTACACGATACTCGTTCATGAGTGCAGGGAGTACCGTGAATGGAGAACATGTTTCTGCAACAATAGCAATTGCAACAGTTGTACAAACACGATTCTGACGTTCTTGTACTTTGAGATTGTTCAATAGCGTTGCCAATACATCACTTGGACCAATAGCCTTGGCTATAAAACCAAATGTGTTACATGCTGATCTTCTGATTGACTTTCTGTGAGCTTTCAACATTTCCAATAACTCGAAACAGATTCGCATCCATTCTTTACCGGATACATGCTCTGAGCCTTTATCAGCTACCAAACCAACAATATTGATACAATTTTCTTGTACTTTTTCATGTCTGTTTTTGAGTACAGGTGTTAATCTTGGTAGTAAATCTTTGATGGGTGGTGTCATGTTATCACAACCAAGTGTTGCCACTAACGAGTGAATGGCACCGATAATAGAACCCAAAACTTCTGGGTATTCTTCTCCCATGTACTCGTACAAGATGACACCCAAGTGACCCAACTTTTGATCTTCTCCACAAGTACTCATCACTGGTGCAATTCTTGTGATCAAATCGGCAGCATGTTGTCTCATCTTGGCTGATTTATTGTTCAAACGAACAATGATTTGACCTGCGATTTGTGGAATGTATGGTTTGCAACGAATGCCTAGTCCATTGGCAATTGTACCGAATCCATTTAACACTGTTGGATTATCATCCAAAACTTGTTCGGTAAATGCGTACAATAAACCATCCATGAGTAATTGTTCTTGTCTTTCTCCGATATCTGCAGTTCCCAACTTTTCAACTACTTTTGCAATGGTTTCAATAACCATACGACGGAAAGGTTCACTTTCATCTCTCATGTTTGGAATGAGTTTATCCAAAATGATAGAGTTTCCAATCTTTACACCCAACTCGACTGTTGTTTCTACGAGTTGTCTATAGTTTCTTCTGTCCAATGCCATACGACGAATCCAGAAAGAAGTGAAGAATTGATCCAAAATTTTGGTTCTTACAAACTCTGCGTCGATACCTTCTGCCAAAATACATTGTTTGACAACTTTCAAAACAATCTTTTTCATCTCTTCGTCATGTGAGGAAAATTGTCTGATAACAACATCCATGACGGAGCGAGTGTAATAACCGGCATGATCAGGATCCATCAATGGAATAATGAAACCAACTGCTTTCAAAAAGGCAGCAAGTGTTTTTCCACCGTGTTTGTTGAGTCCTTGCCAAAGTGGTCTTAAAATGGTATCAAACGATTCAATACCATATGGTGCAGATGCTTCAGCAAGTGCGGCAATGGCCAACGCTGTAATTGTTTTCACTTTGATTTCATCATCTTTGAGTCCATGTTCGATAATTTCAACAAGTTGTCTCAAATGGGGTAACACTGCACAACCCATGAGAATGGCGATTTGTTGTACAATTTTGATACCAGTATGTCTTGCTTGCCATGACTTTTTCGATTGACAAACAGCCTTCAAGAATGGTAACAATGCAGGAATACTCAATGCCGAGGCAACGACGGCAAAAGCTCTTGCAGTAGTGTTACGAACGTAATCATCATGATTGTCTATATCAGGTCTCATGGTGGCAATCATGGTTGGTAAACCTGCTGCTTTTGCCAAATTGGAAATGATCTCACGACCTTCGATTCTTGCATAGTAATCTTCGTCAATCAAAAGAGGTTCGATAACGACTAGAATCTTGTGAACAAAAGGACGAACCAAATCATCCAACTTGTACAAGATACGATCAACAACCTTGACTAGTAAATGTCTTTCTTGATCTTCCAAAGTGGGTGCCATCAACAATGGTAATATTTGATTGAAGAGTGGTTCTGCACCCAAATCACGTGCGTGGAGAGTAATGTATCTCAATGCAAGTTTTCTCATGGGTGGTGTTCCGTTTTTGATTTTGAGCAATAGTGTCATGATTTTTCTTTCCTTCTTTTCTTCTTCACTCATGTCGTTTTCATCTTTTTCTTCTAAAAGTTTTCCAAAATGTTTCATATCTTCTGGTTTAAGTTCTGGCATATCTGGTCCAGGAGTAATACTTTGAATTCCGTACGCGTCAACTGGTCGTTCATCTGGAATAGCATATGGTGTTGCACCTCCTTGTGGAGTCATCATTTGCGTTAATGGAGTTGATACAGATTGTGGTCGTTTTGGAACGTAACCTGCTGGAGGTTCCATAATTTCATATCCTTGTGAAGGGAGCATTTGATCCAAATCTTCATCGGTGAGTGGTCTATTTCTGTAATCAATATCTTGTTCGACTTTCCATTGGTTGTACAAGTCTGGATTGGTTTGTGCCAACTGTGAAGGTGTTGGTGTCATAGAACCAGCGCCTCCAATTGGTGTTGCACCTCCATACGACACTGGTGTTGCGGCACCTGTGGAGACTGGTGTTTGATCCCATTTCGATTGTTTTTGCGAGTCGCCTTGTGGTGTTTGGTCCCAACGAGAACCTTTTTCTTGCATTTCTGCATTTTGTGGAGTTTGGTCCCATCTACTTCTACGTCTAGGTTCTGGTGTTGCTGATGCGCTTGATTGTTGTCGCGACGATGGCGTGTGAAGATCATCGACTACGTCTTCATCTGCTTGCTGTTCCCATGCTGATTTTGGTCGTTTTTGTGGACGTTCACCGTCTTCCGATGGAGGCCTCTTTGACATTGTTTGTCTGTACACGCTTTTCGTTGAATGTGCACGATTGACTTCGCGTTACAATCGCACGAAAAGTTACCAGCTGTCAAGTCATGCAAGAATACTGTACCTGTCAGGTGTTCTTCGAAGAGTAACTCTAAAAGAACAATTTTAACTTTGTCTACAGTAAAATACCAGTTGCTTTGTAATGGACTTGAATCTAGATAACGATGAGGACACTTCGGCAAGTAGAACAAGAATTTCGAAAGCTAGACGCGCGTGAAGGTAGGATAAATCAGTTTTACGAACCAGAAAAATTGAAAGTCGCGCATACATCTCAAGTAAAACAAGTCGGAGGTATAAAACGATACAAAGCACAGCCGTAAGTGTTTCGCCATACGAATAACCATTTCGATAGGTTTTGGGATGTTTTAAAAAATGAAGAAGAGAAAAAGTACTTTATTATCGTTTATTGACAATATAATAAGACGAATTAAACCTATACGACAAACAGCTACAGCACCTATCCCAACTAGTCCTTCATCTAGAGGGAGACAACGACGACAATCAGTATCTGGAATCAATACAAAACATGACCATGGAGGTGTAGCCAAAGATTTTACGACTGTACACATGGTCCAAGAACCAGAAAAACAATATGATTTGGATCGTAGAAAAATAATGTACAATATAGGAAAACTAAGCGACGATGCTCGCGAAAATGTAGAAACAGATGGTAAGAATATTCTTCAAATACTAACAATTGCAGTAAATAGTAGACTAGGTCCATTATCTCAAAATATCGAAAACATGGTACTCAATGCAATCCACGCAGAATACGATTACGATTCAGATCGAACACCAAATACACCATCTGATGAGATGCCAGTTTCACCCATGCATAACATGCCAGCCACTAGAAAATCATACGAAAAGATGAAACAAACAACACAACAAAGTTACATTACACCAAGTCGACGTTCCCAAACTAGAGAAACCATGATACAAGGAGGATTCATTTCTGAAGATACATCAGTCATAAACGACAAATACGACACAATAGAGTTTTATGGATTCGCTGTAAAGATTCATAAAATTAATGATGTAGAAGGTGGATTATTTGATGTACAAATCACGCAAGATGGAAATGAAAAATTAAAGTGGGAACTGAAGGGATTAGAAACAGATGATCAAAATACAATTATATTTGAAAAACCAAATGAAACAACGTTTAGTCCTGCTGAAAAGTTACCATGGGTGAAACAACCTAGAGATTTACTAGGTTCTAGTTTGGAGGTTGTAGTGTATGGAACGTATCCAAGAAGAACAAAAGTTGCTACTCGTGTTGTTAAATTTGAAAAAGATGATGAAGCAAGTGATGAAGAAGAAGATGATGAAGATGATGACGAAACACCACGAGTTGTACAGTTGAGAAAACAACGAGCAGAGGTTGTAAAAACACCAGAAAGAACGAGAAGACAAGCTGTTGATGTTTCAAGTGCACCGACCACGGCACAGAAAGTAATTGCTCCGGAGCAACCTGTTACTGGACCTGCAAAACCACCAAGTGTACCATCTACAAGTAGAAGAGAGTTAACGCATTCAAATAGCATCCAACCACTAACGCAACAACATGCAGCACCAGCGAAAACGCAGCCTGTACAAAATAATTATGTTGGAGAGAAGAAGAAACTTAAAGTACTCAAAATTGAAATAGATTTGAATGAAGAGTACGACAGTCCGAGATCCAATTCTGATTCGTCGGAAGGATCACCGATCATACCTGATCGATCGTTTAGTTATTCTACATCGCCTACACCTACGTCACCAACACCTCGAGCATTCCCCAAGTTGGTGCATCAAGTGAGCCAGAGTAAGATACGATCACCTCCAAGAACAACTGTGAGTATGCTGAGCCGTACAAACTCGGAGAGTATCATGTTATCTGGTCAACAGTTAGCTAATAAGAAAGAAGAACTGCAAAAGATACGACAAGCTATTCAAGATTCAGAAATATAAATTTAAATTGTCGCGTTACGAGGTCTGTTGTAGCCCAGGTAGTTGTTTTATAAAAATTATTTGTAAAATGTCTGATGTGCAACAGGAGACAAAGCCAAAATCAAACAAACGCAAGCTCTCTACCTACATAAAAAAGCGTGC
>JAESGV010000396.1_pt1 | contig 19365 bp, 15 predicted proteins | sample 9269781 | NCBI WGS metagenome assembly JAESGV01 (sample SAMN15741586, study PRJNA653496) | algae metagenome | isolation source: Tildeniella torsiva UHER 1998/13D and co-occurring heterotrophs from... | place: Slovakia: Slovak Paradise National Park, Hrabusice, Kosice Region | collected 2000-01-01
GACGTTTACTTGAGCACCTTCGAGATTGATGATACCTTCAGCAGCGTTCTTCTTTCCACTTTGTTGAGCAGAGATCAGAGCATGTTGCTTGACAGCTTCTTCGAAGCCAATTTTGTCAACAGTCAAACCCTTCTCTTCGGCCATCAATTGAGTCAAATCAACTGGGAAACCGTATGTGGCGTATAATTCGAAAGCGTGAGCACCAGAGATGATTGAGATGCTCTTGGATTGAGCTTCTTCTACCTTTTGCAAAAAGTACTTCTTACCAGTCTTGATAGTTCTGGAGAATTGAGCTTCTTCTTTCAAAATAATGTCTTTGATGGTCTTTGGATCCTTCTTTAGTCCAGTAAAGATGTCTCCTAGTTGTTCAACAACAATATCGACCAAATTGCTCAAAAATCCAACCTTACCGCCCAAAATGTCACCATAACGAACAGCACGACGAACGATACGTCTCAAAACATAACCACGACCGACGTTGTCTGGTAGACCACCATCGGAAATGGCAATTGACAAAGTACGAATGTGATCAGCAATTACACGGTAGGCAGTGTCAACGGTATCGACATCTTCCTTGCCCAACAATCCAGTGTAGTCACGAGCACCAGTCTCTTTTTGAATAGCCTTGAAGATTGGATCGAAAACATCAGTGTCGTAATTGGATCTCTTGTCTTGTAGAATACTTGTGATACGTTCGAATCCCATACCAGTATCGACATGCTTATCTGGCAATAGTCTCAACGATCTATTCTCTTCTCTGTTGTATTGAATGAACACCAAGTTCCAAATTTCAATAACGTTTGGATCATCTTTGTTGACCAAATCGCGAGCGTTGCGACCTCCAATACGATCGAAATGAAGTTCTGAACATGGACCACATGGACCAGTCTCTCCCATTTCCCAAAAGTTGTCCTTGGCATTTCCTGGTAGAACGTGATCTTCTGGCAAGTATTGTAGCCAAAAGTTGCGAGCTTCCATATCAGCCTCCAAACCTTGTTTGCTGTCACCTTCGAAATAGGTAGCATACAAACGATCTTTTGGTAGATTGTAGACTGTTGTTAATAGTTCCCAAGCCCAAGCAATGGCTTCTTTCTTAAAATAGTCTCCAAAACTCCAATTTCCTAACATTTCGAAAAAGGTGTGATGGTATGTATCTTTTCCGACGTCATCTAAATCGTTGTGTTTTCCACCAGCACGAATGCATTTTTGTGAATTGGCAGCACGTTTCATTTTTCCGAATTCGCTGTTTGGATCTGCCTTGCCCAAGAAAATAGGTTTAAATTGATTCATACCGGCGTTGGCAAATAGAATTGTAGGATCATCGTGTGGTACAACTGATGAACTTGGTACGTGTGTGTGAGATTGTTTTTGAACAAAATAATCTACAAATGTTTGACGAACACGATTGGCGGGCCACTCTGTCATTTTTCTTATTACTGTAGAAAATGTTCTTCTCTGATTAAAAAGAAACTTCACTTTGCAGGTGCAATAGGTGGAACGAAGAGTGTGTTTAAATTGGAGAATTTAAAAATTGAAAATCTCCTAGTGGTTATTACTGATTACAAAGCATTGTTACAATGAAAACGCGTTTAATGAGAGCGACAAGTCCTCAAACTACTGTTCTTATGCTTTTCCTAACTTTTTTGCCTCTTCGTATTTTGACTTTACTACTCTAGCAAATTCTTCTTGATTGTCCCACAGCTGAGCTGCTTGTGGGTTTAATGGAGAGTCGTTGTTTGGGTCTCCCAATAAACTTTGAATTGAAATCAAAATCGTTCTCACGTTATAGATGGCCGACCATTTGTCTTTCAAAATATCCAAACAAATAGTACCAGTCGCATAATCAACGTTTGGATGGAAGATTGGTGTTGTGAACATGACTGTGGGCGCCTTGTATGGATATTCGTTCGAAAATTGAATAGATAGTTTGTATGTTTGCCCATCATAAACTGTATCTTGGCAGCCTTTTACAGATGCAACCCACGCAAACATGTTTCCATCACCCTCTGGGAATGCAGAAACACCTGGTGTTTTGCTCATCATGAGTGTCATCAACTCTTGTTGAAGTCTCTTTGTGATGTTTTGGCCGGACTGTTGGTTGCTATTGGCAAGTGGCTTCTTGGTTGATGGACTACGTGCGACACTCATTGTTTTTTGTACGAGATTGGATGAATAACGGTAACTTTTTTTTACCGCCTTTATTGAAAAGACATTTCGTAATCGCTACAAACTACAGTTTCGGTGGGGTAGGCTTTTCGTACCCACGCTCATAAGTGAATGGGTCTTTAACAATAACTCTATTCATGTATGGTGTCTTCTGCTCGTAATGTAAAGGGTCGCCTGGTAGAGCTACAATCATTGCTCCTAATCCACCCTCTACATCAGTTTTCTTTTTTTCACTGATAATGGTGGGCTCAATTACCGACAAATCTCGAGGTTGAGAAGCTAGGTCCTCCCACCGTGTTATTTGATTTAATTCATGTAACAATAGCCAAGTAGGTGGAGGAAGCAACAACTCTTTCTTTTGGAAAGCATCCAAAACTTCACTTGGAGCGAACCATTTCGAATTAACAAGTTCTTGACCATCATGACAGTATGCATGAGCAGTGTTCTCATTGATTACAGAAAGGTAGAACCTAGTATCGAAACGAACTTTTTCTTGTTGGGGGGTCACCCAATGTGACCAAGGAATGACAGAATTAACATCGGGAGCAGTATGTTCTTGTTTACAGAACGACAAAAACTCCTCGCCGTTGTTATGAATTTTCGTGCGCCATTCCTCCAACTGGCTTGCGTTAATTGTATTATCCTCTTGTTTTAGCAGAGCCATTCCAGTTTCTATTCATTAATTAAACAGTAAATAGCTCAAACCTTCAAATAGCTCTCGAATGCAACATATACGTGCTGCCAATTCAGTGCTTGTTAACTTTTCAATATTTTGATTTTTCAAGATCGGCTCCCATGCTTCGTAATTCTCGTCTATTGGGTCTTGTGCTCCACCACTGATATTTGAATATTATTATAATTATTTATTACGGAAAAACGTAGTGATTCTTCATGAACTTGGTTCTATTGCTTCTCTGCACCATAAATATTCTGTAATTTGTATTGCAGGGTGACAAAGATATTTGTTTGGATAGCCATGCATTAGATGCAACCACTATGATCGTTGAAGCTTTGCGTGGCATTTTAGTTGTAAAAGAGGACGCGACAAATGACATCTATCAAGGACAGCACAGAACACCACGATACATACAGTGACCCAAATATTGACATACAAACAGAGTTTGACGAAGAAGACTTTGGCGTTCAGATAGATTACTACGCACAATCGAAAAAATGGAACTTTGCCGTTGTAGCATTATCTGTTGTAGCACTACTCACTGAAGTAACCATTCTCACGTATTGTATATACCGACTAGCGACCGCAAATCGACCAAATACACCCGATTTCGTTTGGCCAACGTCGTGGTCTGTTTTTGCCAGTACTCTGTTCGCGTTACTCGTACCACTGTTTGGCTTTTTATCGTGCATCTCAACACTACATAGGAAAACGTACATGGCATTCTGCTATACGCATTTGGTACTACTTGGATTTGTCACAATCGTTCAAATAGCGTGTTCCGCAGTGCCCTTCTTCGTTTTCCAGAGAAACATGTACGGAGGTGCAGCAATAGTGTTTGTTTTACTTATATTTGGTTTGAATGCAATGGTTGCAATTGGAAGAATAGTTGTTGCATCTAAAGAAGACCATAATGTAAAAGGAATGGAAACAGCATTCATCTCCAGTTCTTTATAAATGTATTTTACTAGTAATTTGGTCTACTTCCTACCAACATCTACAACTTCTATTCAAAGTTAAAAAATTGAAAAAGTAAACATACGTTCAAACTTGATATTTTGTGGTACTTTCTTGGGTAGTATTTGATTGTACTGGTTTAGTGAGAAACGAATAACGGTCGATTGATCATCTTTGAAGAAGTCCTTGTTGGTCTTAATGAACTCGTCTAACGCTTTATCGTCTTTGATGTTCAATGCATTCTTAAGAATGGTACGTTCAGTTTCCTGGTATGTAATAGCCAAAATTCCAGTGATGACTTATGGAGTTAGAATTGAAACATGGCAGTTCTTACACTTTCTAACCTGGGTATCAAAACTAGCAACATCTTTAAGATCAGTTGACGCGCGTTGTTCCCAGAATTTATCAAATTGGCATGTTTCTAAAAGTTCGGAAAGTTTTGATAATTGAATAATCGACTCTTCTGTTTGCTATTGTCGTGTTAGAATATTTGCTGTGCATACTTGTTTGTCTTGAATTAAATAAGTTGCCAATGTAAAGTCGTTTGTCGCTCCTCCGTACATTAGAGCAAGAATCAAAACTTTTTTGACAAATTCGACGTTTGTTTTTGAAGTGTTGAATTGGTATAATTTGAGTAGGAACAAGTTTGCTTCCTTGTCGTATGGTTTTGATTCTTGTATTTGACTTGTCACGTGTTGTTCGAGTGATGCGATGATTACTGGGTCGTAACGATCTGAAGCTTCGAGTTGCAGGTTTCCAATCTTGACTTTGGTCATGATGTAGTGTTTGTGTGAAAGTTTGTCTTATTGGTTGACCACGCAGAAACTCTTCTGTGACTTGAACGATAGGCGTTTGAGCTGTGGTCTGGTAATCATGATATGAATCGATTGGGTATCGGGTTAGCTTTGGAGAGTGACAACAGAATCGCGCATTTGGAATATTTAAGCTCACATTATGCTGACAAAGCCAGAAAAACGCACTCGCGAAGAACTAGAAAATGAGTATAGTAACAAATAATACAGTTTATTTATGTAGGTTCTTAGGTCATTTAATTTCTTTCTCCTCTGATTCTGCGTGCGAGTTGCATATCTTTGGGCATAATGGTAACTATTGGATGTTAGTATTGAAGTTAGTTTGTACCTCTTCTTGCGTGAATGGCACACAAATTGGTGTCTTCGAATAGACCTACGGCATATGCTTCACTAGCTTCTTGAAGGGCTTCAACAGCTGATTGTTGGAATCTCAAGTCAGACTTATAGTCTTGGGCAATTTCTCTGACCAAACGTTGGAATGGTGCACGCTTGATTAAGAGCTCGGTGCTCTTTTGGAAACGTCTGATTTCACGGAGAGCAACAGTGCCTGGCTTGTATCTGTGTGGTTTCTTCAAGCCACCAGTTGATGGTGCTGACTTCTTGGCAGCCTTGCTCGCCAATGATTTTCTTGGTGCCTTACCACCAGTAGTCTTTCTTGCAGTTTGTTTTGTGCGAGCCATCGTTACGTTGTTGTTCAAAAATCTAGAGCTGGTTTATTCTTTAAAGGCAATATTAAAGCTTGAAACTGAGCTGAGTTGGCTGTGCAGTTGCCCACGTCCTGGTTGTCCAACTCAAAACCCCACTTGAAAACTTTTGATTGGTGGATAGACAAAAACGGTGTCAAGAAGGTTGACCACTGGACTTGTAGGTGAGGTTGGCTTGCGTACTACTGATGTTGTTATCACCACTCGTTGATGCTTCTGTTGTTGTATTTGTGCCAATGATTTTTTTCATCAATTTAATAATCACTTGTTGTTCATGTTACACATGGTCTGCACATAGCGCTAGCGTTACTGTGTAGCTTCTATTTGTCGCAGTTCCAAATGGGATACAAATACATTGTACAGTAGAGGTGAGAGAAACGTTGTTACTCAACTAATAGTATGCACTAGCGTTGCTATTCGCAGAGATAGACTGAAAACGATAGACACCCACGGCACGATTTCAATTCTAAAGAAATTTTAACGGCTAGTCAACCAAGGTATAGTTACAAACTTTATTAATATTGGACTTAGGCAATCAACACCAAAAGAGCAAACAACGTTATGAACGAGGTCGCACTAATAGTAACAGCGGAATTGGCTGTTCGCGTACCACCGTACCCACCAGAAGAAGTGGTTTGATTTGCGGGTACTCCGGCAGGATGACAGTTTCCACCAACGATATCAGTACTGTACAACTCTTCTGGAGTGTTGAATACGAACCATTTTGTTCTCGGTACACCTTCAAACTCTTTCTCCAAATCAATTAATGAGTTCGAGTAGTCAGGGTACGTGTATGTGATATTGCGAATGAAAATACAACCCAATTGACTTGGGAAGTTTCTCGCAAATTCTGGGTAGGCCTTTATCAAAGTATTTGAAGATGTATCTCCAACCATAATGAACTTTCTCTTGGGGAACGTTTCTCCAAGTCTTTCTAGTTGGTCTTGACGAGCATTTAGAACGTCGTCAGGGTGGAAGAGATCTACTGGTCTCATGTCGAGCGTACCCAATGGATAGGTAGTTGGAAGCCAACGAATATACGCACCCGCCAAAGGAATTGGCGTAGTAGTCGCATAGTGGAAGCTTGGATTGGGTAGGGTTCGCGACCAATTCGCAAATAATGCTGGCATTCCTAGAACAGGCACGTAGTCTTCTTCAAATGTATTCTTAAGTCCGGTGAAAGGCTGCCATATTTGAGTGATTCTTAGTACATCGTCCAAATCGGAAACGACAGCCCAACCATTGGCTGGATAGATGGTAAAATTGCCACGAAAGCCAGATGAGTCTAGCGGATCTACTGCTGTGTACTGGTACTGATTTCCAATAGTAATCTGTGAATCAGTAAAAGAGCCAAATTGGTCAATCTCTCCTGCAGTGTCACTTTCATCGTTCATAATCACGTTAACATTACCGGTAGGTATGTTGAACGTTACCTTCTCTCCATGCTGGAAGTCCCAGTGCAAGAATGGATCCAAGTTCATCTGTAGATTGTTTTTTTCTTCATTAGTTGTCGCGTCGTTGTTAAGTTGTTGAATGATATCAGATGTGATGAAATCTGAGGCTACGTTGACATTATCATTGGAGTCGTCTCTTTTGTAGATAAGACCATAGAACCGTACATTGAATGTACCGTCAGCAGATTGGTTTCCATAGGTCGGCAATAATTCGTACTGGTAAGGTACATCATCAGCGGCTATAATTGCGATACATGCTAAGAGTAATACGAGTAATTTCATTGTTTCTTGTTCTTTAGTTGTGAGCTGATACGATCACAACTCTGGAATCTACCTCTTAGCACGCCTAAAAATAATTGAATAATTTAAATCGGGAAGCGCACTTTAAATTATCTCTACCCAACAAAAAGGCGATTGCTGCGCAGTTTTTGGACTACGTTCCAAGTGGTGCTGCACGAAAACGACCGAGTTGGAAGATGGTTAAAAAATCTTAATGCAATTGAGCGCCCAAGACCTCGAAAAGATTCGGATTTTGCACAGCTACTGTATCAGCATCCTGGTAAGCTAAAAGACATTCGTGGATTACCGATAGTATTTAATAAATTATTGTATGCAAAATAATAGATGAGTAAGCAGATACAGCTTGATTTGTTTACATGAACTTCAGTACGACACCAGCTTTTGAATACCAGCGCCGCAATCCAACATATGTCGTGTTAACACCACGTACCACGTGATGTGAGTGTAATTCTCCACGGGTACTTACACGCAGAGAGTCACACCCCATGTTACGGATAGAGATCCTACATCTAACACCGCTGCCACTCACTCATCTTATTTAGTTCTTTGGTGGATCAGAACGATATTCAATTCAGGTAACTTTCCATGATTCGAACCCAGGTCCACCAAGATGACTGGCACAGCATTAGAAAACTGCACTAAATAAGCCAGTCCACCTTTCAGAACAACTTCTGGCCCTCTGCTTCGATATATCATGGTTCATGGGACAAGATTGTATGACTAGAACTTCTTGGTGACCTTGTACTCGGTCTATCCTCTCGTAACCGTCGCATGTGAAAAAACGGTTGATGCTCAAATCTTTCGAATCGCGCCAATTTTTGTTCGTTATGCTTGTACTAGTAGTTGGTGGTATCGGCTGGTGTGGATCTTGTTATGGTTGTCGATGATGTTCAATGTGTCTGATAGAATTATTTTCTGTTCATCTGTATGACTTGGAATTGAGAGCGATCATAGACAATGGCTTGGATTGCGCGCCACTCGAACAAATAACAAATATATTGATTATTCAGCGGATAAAACGAAAATACTTATTATTGACGTAAATAAGAAATTACTGCCGGTAATGTTATGTTTTGTTTGTAGCGAAAACGATCGTAGATTCAGTGGTAAGCGATAATATGCGACTATGATGTTCTTTCGATGCCTAAGCAGAATAAACACTAATTTAAAACACGCACACGTCAAAAGGATCAACAATACGATAGATGTAGCTTGGCTGTCCACGTTGTATTATCGATGGTACTGTGAAATACAACTAACGGGTGACGTTCGTAGTTTTAGGCAACACGCTTTCGCTACTCGACATCAACAAATTGGTCGCGTTGTGCAGTTTTTCTGAAGTTGTCTGCTTGTATCAACTGGTTTCTTGACAACGCAACATGACAAACTTTTCGTGGCCAACAATAACTCTATCAGATCAATGTCAACAACAGTACCAGTGCTTTGGTGGAAAATCTATTCGCGACATCATCGAAACAACAAGACCATCTGATGAAGATGATAAAATAATAGAAAACGCATTCGAAAATATACGCTCACAGATACAAAATAGCGTCCCAAGTGTTACATCTATCATTAAAACTGGTTCATTCGCACGAGGAACTCACATCCGAGGAAACCACGATGTTGACGTCGCCATTTTTATCGACTACACAGAAGAACAACTCGTCACAGATTTAGACCAACTAGAATACAAACACATACCAGAAACAATCATTCAATCTCGAAACCAAATCGCCCAACTTTTGCATTCTTTCGGAACTGTGAAAACAACAGGAGATCCACACTTGATAAAACTACAAGTCGACGCAACACTATTCGATATCGTCATCGCACCTGATATCTCACCAGACACAGCACTCTCCATCATCAAACAAAAGAAACTTCGTGGTGGCTACGTTGTATTTCGCATGCTCACAAGTACACTTTCGAAAAACAGATTAGATGTCTACATTAACGCTCCAGATCATGTAAAAGATCTAGTACGAGTAGCCAAATTTTGGATAAAACAGTACAAGTGGACAAGACCTCCGTTATCGTTCTCTATCGAGACACTTGTTCTAGAAGTTTGTGTCATGTTACCAGAGTGGACGCCATCGCAAGTGATGATGCAGTTGTTTGATGAGATTATCAAGTGTTGCAATTCGCAGCGTGAAGCAGTCAAAGTGTTTGGTACAGATATGAAGATCTTTTTATGTACAGGAACAGGTACAGAGTTGGCATGGAGAGCAGAGGTTGCGCTCAAAGAGTTGAATAGAGCTTCAAACTAGCATACAATGTACTTGACGCGAAAAGAGAAATGAATAACTGTGTAATAGCTATTTACTGGTGAGGTTTGAAATATTTACAGGTTTATGCTTCGCCATGTACCTTCTCTGTGCATCGCTTATCTTGGAAGATATTAGAGGCGTTTTAACTAGGGTTTTTTCGTGACTTAGAGTCCGCATTGTTGTACTAAATAAAAACGGATGTGGCGATGTCGTATGTACATGTATTACTGGTAGTACAGGGGCTGGACTTGCAGTATATCGTTGGGTAAGGAACTCATGCAATTTAATTATTTCTGATTGCTGCATCGGCGTACCTTCTGCATTGTTCGAGCGGGGACAAGAGTTGAATAATAGAATAAATTTGTTGAGTGGCATATGTGGTTCGTTGAAGCGACTCCAAACATCTGCTTGAAGGAACTAAGTGTAAACATTGTTTAAAAAGCAATACCATATCAATATTGTTGTTGTTATCATCTATAATCATAGCCTTTGATAAAGGCTTCTTCTATCTTACAGCTGGAATCTAGACAAAAACTTTTTCCTCAACATTTTATAAATAAACAGCCCAGGAACAATATTCTAGCTAAAATCAGCTAGAGATCATGAAGGTGTCTGTTCAGCGTAAAATTTAAACGGAGTGATCGTCACAAAAAGCTGTTAGCTCTAATCCCCAAGAGGAGGAACCTAACCTGGTGTGACCGAATAACCAAAATAATATAACAAGGAAATCAAAGATTGTGCCATAGCGCATGCATTTGAATTTGTCAGAAGAGCAACGGCATAGATACCGAAAGTAGAACATACTACACCTGTAATTCCTGATGATCTGTTTCCAGAGTTATAATGATAAACAGGAGTTTGTTATGAGAACAGCTCAGTGGAGACTGTAAAAGAAAAGCATGCTAAAAACGGTGGATAGTACCACGGAACTTTGGAGTTCTCCACATACCCGACTTCCAAGAGATCCCTCTGAAAATACACGAAGTCTCATCGGCAAATCACAAAACAATTTATGACTGTTTGCATGCCTTCTTCTTCTCTTTTTTCTCTGTTTTCACCCTCTTTTCTTGTTTACATTCCATCGTAGCCAGTAACGCATAATGATCACTTACAAATACATCTCCAAACAATGGTTCCTTGAACACAATATCAATACTTTTGAACGCTTCATTTGAGACTATTCTATCCAATCTAAATTCATAATCAAGTCGATACGTAGGTCCATCTTTTCTTCCATGTACTTGTTTCCAAACATCTACAAGTCCAATGTTTTCAATATATTCATCTTCTATGTGAGCGTGGAAATTAAAATCTCCTAATATCACCAGTGTACAATTCTTTTCTAATCGTTCTTGTAAGAATTTCAATTGTTCTGCTCTCTTTTTGACGGCTGGTCTTTCACTCACAAAATGTGTTGATGCAACGACAAGTTGTGTGGAATCGATTTGGTACTTGCAAACAACTACGCGTCGGAAACTATGAGGAACATCCCAACATTCTACTGAAGTTACGTGGAGTGTTTTTCTACTCAGAATGGTCACTTTTTGTGTACTTGGTTGCACACTTGGTCCCATCCCTTCTTCGGATATGATATTAAAATGTTGTCGAATAGTTTCATTCTCTTGTAACATTTTTTGTGCTTTTAAACTCCATTCTTGAAGTGCGCAAATATCTACATTCTTTTCCATCAAATACGAAACAACGTGTGAAATACGTTCTTGTAAATGTTCTTCAACGACTGTCCACGCGTTTAGTGTTAAAAACGTTACACTTGATTGTGAATGTGCACTTGTCGTAACTGGTTCCCATGCAGTGTTATTCCATGCGACGAGTTGTAGTGGTCGTGTCGTACAGTTTTCTACTGTTGGTGGTGTTGCTTCTTTCATAGGTGCTGTTTCATGAGAAATACCAGTTGTTCTCAATTTTACATTCGCGAGTTCATCTTGTACGTTTGTTTGGTTTACTGGTTGAGTAGGCGGAATCGGAGGTTGTACTGGTGGAAGTGGTGGAGCGATCACTGGTCCGTTATTCCAATTCATTGGTGGAGGTGGTCCACCTAACATGTGGAACCATGGTTGTTCTGGTGCTGGAGGTGGTGAAGGTGGTCGTGTACTTGGTGGAGGTGGTGGTGTTGGTGGTCTGTTGTTCCAATTCATTGGTGGTGGAGGACCACCCATCATGTGAAACGTTGGAGGTGGCGTAACTGGTCTAGTAAACGGTGGTAGCGGAGGTGCAGTTGGTATTTCTAAATCGTCGTACACTGGTGGAGGTGGTGTAGGAAATCGCGTTGGTGGTGGAGGTCCACCCATTAGTTCAAATTCATGTGATGGTGGAGGAGGTGGTGTAGGTGGTCTGTTGTTCCAATTCATTGGAGGTGGTGGCCCTCCCATCATGTGAAACGTTGATGGTGGAGGTGGTCCAATTTCCACTTTTGTTGGCATAGGAGGAGGTGGTGGAGGTGCTTGTGCCATGTACATGCTTGGTTTTGGAGTGCTCACGAACATTGTAATACAATTTCCCAAACTCGCGTGATGTTGTACTTCATCTTTTGTTTCGCAATGATACACGCTTTTGTTACATGTTTCGCAATGGCGTACTTTTTGTTTCGTATCCATGATTTCGATGGCTATTTCTTGCATTTTTTCGAAGGGTAATGGACAAACAAGAGGAGCGTCAAATAACTTTTCTTGTATAGTTGGTGTGTTTTTTGTGAATTTTTTTAAGGCTTCGTGGCGACGTCTGAAGACGAGATACCAATCTTTGACGTTACTTTCAGGGTCTTATTGTTAGTAGTGATTAAATTTTTAGTACCAAAATCAGGATAGCGTGCTAGAACTAGCCTTTTCCATATTTTAGCAGTGCGATGGTATTGTTCGTTTGTAATTACGCCAGTTTTTGTGAATGAGACATTCTTCTTTGATTTTCGCTCGTTAATGAAAACAGTCGCGTACAAAGCTGGAGAAACAAGTGAGAGTTGCAGAAAATCTTTGGCATCAGCCACGTAGAACTCTAGTACCTGCAAAGAGATTGTAGGTATCTCAAACAAGTTCGGCATCTGGACTTTTGTGTGACTTTGATGGGTTGACGTTTCGCCAACTAACAAAATTTAGTTCTTAGAAGCAAAGAAGAGCTGGAGTCACTAGGAAGCTGACAACTATTAATTGAAATTCATTTATTGTGGTGCAGTGAATTTCTCAACGAATTGGATGTCTCCAATTACTTTCTTGACTTGCTCAGTGTCGCACAAGCTACGGAACATAGCTTCAGTCTTTGGGTATGCAGAACGGAATTCGGCATCCAACGCGAGTTGTAGTGGCATGTATAATGTTGAGATCATGATGATATCAGCGAGTGAGATAGCGTCTCCAGTCAAGAACTTGTTGTTGGTTCTCTTTAGGTGAGCTTCGATTTGTCCCCAAGCAGTGGCTTGCTTTTCTTGTGATTTTTGGAAGGTTTCAGCATTGTATTGGCCATATCCCTTGAGGAAAGCGAACAATGGGTAGACATCGTTGAGGTAGAATGCTGTGAAGTCGATCCATGCGTCGATGATTGATTGTTGGAATGCATCAGCACCAAGAAGTTGAGCACTGTTGTTGCCCTTTCTGGCAATGTAACGTGCCATAGCGTTGCTTTCGAATACTGTACCTTCTGGGGTAGTTAATGCTGGTACTTTGCCTATTAACACGGTAAGAAATATTAAAATGATTACACACCTGTTGGTACCTTGGACAAGTAGTCTTCAGTCTTGTTATCAACTGCGAATTTGAAATCAGTTGGATAGGCAATTTGATCAGCAATACCACCGAATTCAGCGGCAATCAAAGTCTTGTGTGCTGCTGGTGCTCCTGGGTATGAAATGATAGTGTAGGTGGACATGCTAACGTTGTGTTACATTGCACATCAAAATCATTTTCCAATTTATAGCCGTTCCAACAGTTGACCAGTGTAAACGTCAGAAATGCGCACATGATGATCCGATTGTGCGCTATTGCATGAAGCACGCGCTTCCTGTGAAACCTCTCGTGAGTTTGGTCTAGTTTACCATAGTGAGCTATAGCTCTCTTCGAGTAGAATGGCAGCGAGTAACAGTGGAGCCACTTTGTTGATGCAACAATCACTGTTCATGGGATGCCAGAATCAGATAGAATTCAACGAAATCATTGATAGTGTATTACTATCATGAGATGGGAAGATGCTTCGACGAACTACTAGACACTGACAGAGAAGCGAACTGGTTGGTACGATTCACGTATATCTCTACTAACAATCTCAGATTTACGGTGCATGGGCTGCATACACAGTAGGTGTAAGCATAAGAGACTGGGAATATTTGGATTCAAGAGGTACTCAACTGTCATAACAAGTACATCAACGAAAAAATATGCAATACATTAAAATCAACCCCCGATGCTATCAAACCAATGTTCAAAGAGCACTTAGAAGAAACTGCAAATCTACTTGGATTAGGAAACAATCTTGTTTTCGAACAAATCGCGATTAACGCTGCAAAATTCGGGTACGCTCTTGTCGATATTCAAGATGCTGAAGAAGCTCGGGTTGCATTGAACTAATTCTTTGCTAAGAATTACATCCACAAAAGAACAAACTTTTAATCAAATCATTTACTGCATATTGGAATCTTCGATACAATCACACGTTTACTGATCCAAAGATGCGGTCAATGGAGTTATTATATGATAATGCACTCATGGGATATGAAGAACAACAAAATTTACAAGACTATCTCGCTCGCGCGTTGAAACCTGAGAAAATATTTGGTTTCGATTTTGATATTGCTAGATTCTTCACAAAACATTTCATGTCGATCGTGTTCCCTGATAATGATGTTATTTTTGTTGGCCAAGATGTAAGCCCATTGAAAGATGGATCTGAATTTTCTCCACAATTGCAAGATATTAGTGAGCACCAAGATTTGCATGATTTGTATATGCAGCTAGTAGGACAAGATAAATCGTTACAGGAACAGCAACTGGTAGATGGTCAGTAATTGAAGATAGAATGCGTTTCATTCTTGCAATGTTTAGGTCAAGAGGAGCATGGAACAACTACTTACATGCCATCCGTTTTGTAAGAAACAAATGAGCTCGATGGATGTATATCTACCAATTGAGGGTCCATTCTGTTTGGTAGACTGTTGCGCAAAGAATGGAGTTTACTGATGCACGTAAATAAATACTGCATAATTGTAGAGGTAATGCAAAGTATCGAAAAGCACCACCGACAAATCTTTGTCGACAACCTGAAATGAGTTGTGCAGCTTGTGGAAAGAAGAGAGACAAAATTAATGAGATGTGCAGGATGCAAGCAAATCAAGTAGAATGATTCGAACTGTTTGCCAAAAAGCCAAGAAATCAAACAGTTGATGTACAAATTAAATTTACTTCGGAACTCCATTTGTTTGATCTTTTAGCGGTGACTTTGATGGACTTGCTTTGGGACTCGTTTTCATTTCCAAAATGTTCTGCTTACTTCTATTTAAATAATTCGATAAAGAATGTAACTCGGCTTCCATTTTACCCGCATTCGAGTACTGTTCCTCCTGCGTTTCGCTGATTTGTGATTCTAGAACTGCAATGACCTCATCTTTTTGTTGAATGTGTTTTTTCAAAACGTTGCAACTTGTGTCAAGCGTATCGCATAAACTCTTAAAATGATCTCTTTCCCGCCGTGTCTTATCAACTACTTGTAACAATTGTTGAATATATTGTAACAATTTTGGATTCTCTTCTTCGACTGATAATCCATCTGGAACATTCACATTCTGTGCTACTAGTCTCAACTCTAATTCATGTATCTTCTTCTCATACTCTTCTTTACTTCTCGTCAACTTGAAATTTAACAATTTTGAAACTTCTTTAACGTGTTTATCTTTCTCCTTGACTTCTTTCTCCATGGAAGTACATATCATTGACTTTTTCCGTATCTCTTTGTTCAAATCGTCAATATCTGCTAACAATTGTTCAATCTTGCTTTGTCCTTGTTGTACTTGTTTTTTCAAATCGAGAATCAAGTCCACGTTTTCTTTCAAATTGGTATCACGATTAGCGTCAATACCAGCCAACTCTTTTTCAAGATCTAGAATCTTTCTCTTTCTCATGGCAATATCCCTCTCCATGGAAACAACTTTTCGTTCAAATGTTTCTACTTGTGTTTCCAATTGCGTAACTCTTACTGTCAACTCTTCATTTTGTTTCGTTTTCTGTATCAACTCTTCATCGTACATTCCCAACTGGTTCTCAAAATTTGTCGCCATTTTCTTTTCCATATCTTGTATTTCCAATTCATGCGCAGCGTTCGATTGTTCCAACAATTCTTTTGCTTGACTGACTTCCTTTCCCAGAACTTGATTTAATTTTTCAACACTTGCCATTTCACTTTCCAAACTTTTCATTTCTTGTTTCCATTTCTCCTTTTCTTGTTTTAACAACTGTAACTCGTTCCGTAATTTTTTATCTTGATCATCTGTTGTTCCACGCATTTCGGATAATTCTTGTTCTCGTTGATCTAGTTGTTCTTTCAAGTAGGCGCTTTGTGCGTTACTAATTTCTACACTTTCGATGAGTAATAATTTATCTGCTTCTATTTCGCGTAACTCTTCTTCTAATTTGTGTACTTTTAACGCGTCAGAGTCACCACTCTTGGATACTAGTTGTTTCAAATTATTAATTTCTTTTTCTTGTATGTGGATTTTGGCTTGCATTTTCTGCTCTTCTTTTTCTTTTTGTTCCAAGTGTTGCATCAGATCAGATAATTGTTGCTCCAGTATGCCATTATTTTCTACATTTTGTGGTTCTTCGTATTGATCCCATTCGAGTAACGTACTTGTTAATGATTTTGTTTTTTCTTTTTCTTCTAGTAATTCGATACGTACTTGTTCCAATTGTTTTGATTCTGTTTCGAATTTTCGTTCCAATTCTGCTTTTAACGTTTCGATCAAATCCATGTTCATTGTTCCACGTGGAGAATGAGCTTCTGCGTTATTTGCTCTATCACGGAATAAATTTCGTTCTTCTTGTGCAATTTGCATTTCATGCTTCAAGTTCACTAATTGTTTTGCCAAATCGACTTTTTCTCTTCGTACAGAATCTTCATTCTTTAACGCGTCTTCTAATCGTCGTTCCAAATCTTGTTTTTCTATCAGTAACGCTGTCATGGTATCACTATTTGATTGTTTCATCGTTTGCTTCATCGATACGATTTGTTCTTCAAGTTCCTTGATTTGTTGTAATAATTCTGCTTTTTCTTTCAACTTGTTCGTATTGGTGTCTATATCGTCAATGGCTTGTTTGTAAATATGATATTCATCATCCAAACCTTCTCGTTCTTGTGTTAAAGCATCTTGTTCCCGCTTCGTCTTTTTTAATTCTTCTAATACTTTATCTTTCTCATCAAGTTGCATTAACGCCAATTCTAGTTCTATTTCTAATTCTCGTTTTTCCTCCGCTAGTCGTTTCGTATCTTGGTCGCGCATGGATTGTATTTCATTCTCTTTTTCACGAACTAAATGTTCAAACGTTGATAACTTTTTCGATAACGCTTCGCGATCTTTTTGTAGTACGCCAAACTCTTTTAATCGTTCTTTTAGAATTTCTATTAGTTGATCTTTTTGATGCATCTTTTTCGTTGTTTCTTCTAATTGTGTTTCGAATTGTGTTTTTGATTGCGACAACTCTTCCATTTGAGAATCTCGTCTATTTACAGCATATCTTCTTTCTCGATCTTTTTTCGAAGTGGCAACGCGTAACTCTAACGATTTAACATGATCTTGTTCAGCGAGTAATAAATCGGAAAGTGTAGTGATGTGGTTCTCTAATCCACGCTTTGACAAGTCAAATTCACTAACTTGTCGTTCCAATTCGACAACGCGACATATCGCCTCACTCTGATTGACCGTTTGTTGACTGAGTTTCTCGTATTTTGTTTTCATTTGTTCAAAATCGGTGATGATATCACGTAAACGCTTCTCTAGGGTTCGTTTCTCAAGTACGACAGCATCTAATTTTTCTTCTGCTGATTCTTTCAAACGACTGGCATTTTCGAGTTCTAGTAATAGCTCTTGCTCTTTTTGTTTCAATTCATCAACGTGTTGTTCTGCTTGCGTTAAATGAACTTGAACGATTCGTTTCTCTTCACTTGCCAAATTTAATCGTTCTCCTATGACATCGATTTGTGCTTGAAGTTGTATTTCTCGACTTTGTAACGCATCGTTTTCATCTTTTAGTTTCTCGTTATCTTTTGTGATCTCTGCTACAGTGTTTTCGATTTCTTTCTGTTCATGTAAGAGTTGTTTGTACTGTTCATGCAGCCCGTCATCTCCAAAACGATTTAGATCATCCTCGGATTGTGAGACTTGTCGTAACTCTGCTAATTCAGATTCACGTTGCTCCAAATCATTCTGTATCGCTGTTATTTGTTCTTGAAGATCAATTTTCAGTTTGGTTTGTCGTGCAATTGTCTGTTGCGCGGCAAGATACCGATCGTGAAGTGCCTGTATCGCCAAATCGAATTCATGCTGCCGAGTTGTTAAAGAATGCGACACTTCATCCATCACAAGTTCCTGAGTCTTCATGGAGGTAGTAACAAAATCATATTCGAATAAATGACGATCTTTTTTCAGTTGCCTTGCTATTTCGAGTAGTGTCCTCAACTGACTATCGAAATTCTTTAGCGTTAAAACGGTGTAAAACATTCAAACCTTTTTGTACTCTCGTAGCTCTTCCAACTCTTCATTATTTGTGTTAACTACTGGGGGTGGTGGATCATTCTTCGGTACTTGCGGTATAACCAGTTTCCTGGGCGGAGGTTCTGGTGTTTGCTGTTTTGTAGTTGACTTTTGTAAGAATTTGACAGGATTAAAGACTTACGGGAGTGTAACTTGATGCTCGTTTGTTTAACCCTGGTTTAGGTTGATATATCTGTCCTAATTTCTTTACATTGACTGCAGATGTAACCAGTTGCATGGTGGACTGAGTTTGAGACACAGCAGCTTGATGTGGTGAGCATGTGCCGAAAAGAATGACTTTGTATGTCGGTTCTGCCATGATTGTAGATACTGCTTCTAATATTGCACCACCGTCATCTTCTGATAGTTGTGAGTTTAGAACGTTATCCACAGAGGATAGGTGTTCCTAAAACGTTGAATAAGAAATTGGCAAATTCGTACTTGTATTAAGTCCACGAACACCATCGAGCTAAGTGTTGCATGTCCATTTGTTAAATCTGTCTGTCTAACTGTAAGACCATATACGCGTGAGCATCTGCTTTGATCTTCCAGAGTCTCTTCAACAAAAACCCCAAGATTGTTTGGTGAGGATATGAATTTCTCTTCTGCGTCTATATTTTAACAATCGGCTTGGATCTTACCATTTTGCAGTAGGCTTTCGACACTATTGTTTGCTACTTTGTAAGCGTTGAATTTGATAGCGAAATCCAAGTTCTCATTTGCACTAAGAATACTTTCAAATATTCCATGAAAGCATCGCAAAAGAAGGCCATGTAAATTATTAATATTGTCACACTACTTTGTTAGCTAATTAAGTCAACATACATCACTCCAATCAGCTGAACCTAATAGTGTATACGATTTACCAGTACTTTCTGCTCCACAAAATAGTACAACTACATTGTTCAAGTGCATCACTTCCGCTACACATTGCCGCCCAACGTGTTGATATATCAACTCTTGTGATGCACTCATTGGAAATACGCGCTCGAAATCGAACTTTATCGGTCTTTCAACGCCATACTTGAGTAATACATTTTTCCCTTTTTTATGAAACGCCACGCTGCATTGTGTCTTCTTTAATGACGAATCAGAATCAGATACTTCGGCTTTTATAAACGGACGAAAGCGACAATACGTAGTTACAGCGCCACTCTCACCGTTTAATAATTTCTGATTGAACTCTTCCGAGTCAGTCATTGTCACAACAATTCGTTAGCTATTAGCTTCCCTCGTTTATGTAGTTGAGTATAAAAGTTTCAAAAAATATTTTTATGGCCATT
>JAESGV010000397.1_pt1 | contig 19361 bp, 13 predicted proteins | sample 9269781 | NCBI WGS metagenome assembly JAESGV01 (sample SAMN15741586, study PRJNA653496) | algae metagenome | isolation source: Tildeniella torsiva UHER 1998/13D and co-occurring heterotrophs from... | place: Slovakia: Slovak Paradise National Park, Hrabusice, Kosice Region | collected 2000-01-01
TTCTTCGTCTCGTACTCGACGTGCGCCGTCGAGATCGTGATGCCGCGCGCCTTCTCCTCCGGCGCCGCGTCGATCTGGTCGTACGCCTTGTAGGTCGCGCCGCCCGTCTTCGCCAGCACCTTGGTGATCGCCGCCGTCAGCGACGTCTTGCCGTGATCGACATGGCCGATCGTCCCGATGTTGCAGTGCGGCTTCGTCCGCGCAAACTTCTCTTTCGCCATCGGCGTAACTCCGTCGGTCTCTTAGCGGGGTGTCAGTTCGTCGTCAGATTCAGGCGAACTTGGCCTGGACTTCCTGAGCAACGGCCTGCGGGACCTGCTCGTAGTGATCGAACTGCATGGTGTAGCTGGCGCGGCCCTGGCTCATGGACCGCAGCGTATTGACGTACCCGAACATGTTGGCGAGCGGCACCATCGCACTGACGATCTGCGCGTTGCCGCGCGTATCGGTGCCCGCGATCTGGCCGCGCCGCGAGTTGAGGTCGCCGATCACCGAGCCGAGATAATCCTCCGGCGACGTGACCTCGACCTTCATGATCGGCTCGAGCAGCACCGGGCCGGCCTTCTGCAAGGCCTCGCGGAAACCTGCCCGCGAAGCGATCTCGAAGGCGAGCGCCGACGAGTCGACTTCGTGGTAGGCGCCGTCGATCAGTTCGACCTTGACGTCGACCACCGGGAAGCCGGCGACGACGCCCGAGCCGAGCACCGAGTTCAGGCCCTTCTCGACGCCGGGGATGTACTCCTTCGGCACCGAGCCGCCGATCACCTTGGAGTCGAACTCGAAGCCCTTGCCGACTTCGTTCGGCTGGACGGTGAACTTGACGCGGGCGAACTGGCCCGTGCCGCCGGTCTGCTTCTTGTGCGTGTAGTCGATGTCGACCTTGCGGGTGATCGTCTCGCGGTAGGCGACTTGCGGGGCGCCGACGTTGACTTCGACCTTGTAGGTCCGCTTCAGGATGTCGACCTTGATGTCGAGGTGCAGTTCGCCCATCCCCTTGAGGATGGTCTGGCCGCTCTCCTGGTCGGTCGAGACGCGGAAGGACGGATCCTCGGCCGCGAGCTTCGACAGTGCGACCGCCATCTTCTCCTGGTCGGCCTTCGCCTTCGGCTCGACGGCAATCTCGATGACGGGGTCCGGGAACTCCATCTTCTCGAGGATCACGGCGTGCGCCGGATCGCACAGCGTATCGCCGGTGCGGGTCTCCTTGAGGCCGGCCAGCGCGATGATGTCGCCGGCATGGGCCTCCTTGGTGTCCTCGCGGGAATTCGCGTGCATCAGCAGCATGCGGCCGACACGCTCGCGACGATCGCGCGGCGAGTTCAGCACGCCGGTGCCGCTCTCCAGCTTGCCGGAATAGATGCGGCAGAAGGTGAGCGAGCCGACGAACGGGTCGTCCATGATCTTGAAGGCGAGCATCGCGAGCGGCTCGTCGTCGGTCGAATGACGCACCGTCTCCGCGCCGGTCCGGACGTCGATGCCCTTGATCGGCGGCACTTCGACGGGCGACGGCAGGTAGTCGACGACGGCGTCGAGCAGCGTCTGCACGCCCTTGTTCTTGAAGGCCGAGCCGCACAGCACCGGATAGAAGGCGCCGGTGATGACGGCCTTGCGGATCAGCCGCTTCAGGGTCTCCTCGTCGGGCTCGACGCCCTCGAAGAAGGCCGTCATCGCCTCGTCGTCGAGCTCGACGGCCGCCTCGATCAGCATGGCGCGGTATTCGACCGCGCGGTCGGCGAGGTCGGCGGGGATCGCGACGGTGTCGTACTTCGCGCCCTTGTCCTCGTCATGCCAGACGTAGGCCTGCATCTTCACGAGGTCGATGCAGCCCTTGAAATCGGACTCGGCGCCGATCGGCAGCTGGATGGCGATCGGCTTGGCGCCGAGGCGGACCTTGATGTCGTTGAGGCAGTTGTAGAAATCGGCGCCGGTCTTGTCCATCTTGTTACAGAAGACAATGCGCGGAACCCGGTACTTGTCGCCCTGGCGCCAGACCGTCTCGGTCTGCGGCTCGACGCCCTGGTTCGAGTCGAGCACGCACACCGCGCCGTCGAGGACGCGCAGCGAGCGCTCCACCTCGATGGTGAAGTCGACGTGGCCGGGGGTGTCGATGATGTTCAGGCGCTTGCCGTTCCACTGCGTCGTGGTGGCGGCGGACGTGATCGTGATGCCCCGCTCCTGCTCCTGCTCCATCCAGTCCATCGTCGCGGCGCCGTCGTGGACTTCGCCGATCTTATGGGACTTGCCGGAATAGTAGAGGATCCGCTCGGTCGTCGTCGTCTTCCCGGCATCAATGTGGGCCATGATGCCGAAATTACGGTAGTCTTCGATCTTGTGCGTGCGGGGCATTGCAATCGGTCCTTGACGTCAGCGCGCGCTCAAATCACCAGCGATAGTGCGAGAAGGCGCGGTTGGCCTCGGCCATCCGGTGCGTGTCCTCGCGCTTTTTCACGGCGGTGCCGCGGTTGTTGAAGGCGTCAAGAAGTTCGCCGGACAGGCGCTCGACCATCGTCTTCTCGTTGCGAGCGCGGGCGGCGGTGATCAGCCAGCGGATCGCCAGCGCCTGCCGGCGCTCGGTGCGGACTTCGACCGGCACCTGGTAGGTAGCGCCGCCGACACGCCGCGAGCGCACCTCGATCTGCGGCATGACGCGGTCGAGGGCGGTGTGGAACACCTCGAGCGGATCCTGCCGCGACCGCGACCGGATCTGGTCGAAGGCACCGTAGACGATCGTTTCCGCGGACGACTTCTTGCCGTCGCGCATGATGCTGTTCATGAACTTCGAGACGACCTGGTCGCCGAACTTCGGGTCCGGCAGGATCTCTCGCTTCTCGGCGCTGTGACGACGCGACATCGCTCAGGCTCCCATCACTTCGGACGCTTGGCGCCGTACTTGGAACGACGCTGCTTGCGGTCCTTGACGCCCTGGGTGTCCAGCACGCCGCGCAGCACGTGGTAGCGAACGCCCGGCAGATCCTTGACGCGGCCGCCGCGGATCATCACCACCGAGTGTTCCTGAAGGTTGTGGCCCTCGCCCGGGATGTAGCCGATCACTTCGTACTGGTTGGTCAGCCGCACCTTGGCGACCTTGCGAAGCGCCGAGTTCGGCTTCTTCGGGGTCGTCGTGTAGACGCGGGTGCAGACGCCACGCTTCTGCGGGCAGGCCTCCATGGCCGGCACCTTGTTCCGCTTGGGCGGGTCTTTCCGCGGCTTGCGGATCAACTGGTTGATCGTCGGCATGCTATCCCGTTCCGTGCCTTCGAGCTTTCGCCCGCCGTCGGTTTCCGCCAAAGGCTTTCCCGCACGAACGCGAAGGCGCCGGACCGCGATCGGATGATCGCGGGCGGCGCCCCAAAGCCAGAGGACCACGCATTCACGCGGTCGTGGCAGACGTTGCGACCGCCTTGCGGCGGCTGCGAGAAGCCGATGTCGTCTACTTGAACCCGGCAGCGTTTAAGCCGATCTGTCGCGGCGCGAAAGCACCTAGCGACGCGAACGGGGCTTACCGCCTGCCGCGAAAGTTGGCGGAACCTATTCGTTCCGTTCCTGCCCGTCAAGTGCGGAAGCGAAGGCGCTCCCGGCCATTTCCCGCCATGCACGCGGCGGTGTTCGACGCCTTCCGTATCGCACATTTTGGCTCCGCGCGGAGCCCTCCGCCGAAAGATTCGATCGTCCTCGTGGTTGTCGCGGACCGATCCTTGCGCCGGGCTGCGGTGCCCGGCCTGCGCCACAGGATCGACGCGATCCTCCCGCATGTCGCCCGGCCTTGCGGCGGGATGACGCTGGCCGGCGGCGTCGCCATCAGGAGCTCTTCATCGTGCGGATTTGCGGACTGCTCCTGGCCTGCCTCGCCGGCCTCTCGGCCCTCACTCTGCCGGTCTCGGCGGCGGAGATCGGGCGCCCGGCGATTCGCCCGCCCGGCATCCCGGCGTGGGCGCAGCCGATCATGGATCGCCCCCCGGATCCGGCCGTCAGCGCATGTCTGTCGCCGTCGGAGATCGCCGCGGCGACGGGAGACCGCGACGCCGTACGCCGGGCGGCCTTGCTCGCCGACCCCGCCCTCTGCCTCGGCGTCGCCAAGGTCGACGGCGCGACCGGCCCCTGGACGCTGATCGTCGTCGCCCATCGTGATCGCCGCGGGCCGCGCTGGGTGGTGCCGCACGACGACGAGCAGGCCGGCTTCGACGCCGGTGTCGAGGCGGTGCTGCGCTATGGCGGCGTGCTTGTCGCCGTGGAGGCCGGCGAGCAGCGGATGCGGCGCGGCGTCGATCCCAATCGGGTGTTCGGTGCCGGGGCCTGCCGGCGCGGACGGGCGGACCCCGCTTACACGACCGCGGTGCTCGCAGGCTGGGATCGCCGCTTGCCGGTCGTCGCGCTGCATTCGAACGAGCGTCGCGGCGGCACGATCTCGATGGCGCGGCCCTACGCGGGTGCGACCGCCTTCCGCGCTCCATCGCCGGTGCACCGGACCCCCGGCGTCGGCACCGCAAGGGTGCCGCGGCGCGACGACGACACCATGGTCGTGCTTGCCGGCCGTGCCTCCCCCTCCGGCGCGGTCCCCCGGGCGGCGATCGACTGGTTCACGGCGCGCGGCGCCAACGTGCTCTACGAGACCGTGCGCGCCGACCACAGCGACTGCTCGCTGTCGAACCATGTCGCGCTCGCCGGCCTCGGCCGCAGCTACGGCATCGAGGTTGCGCACGGCGATACGCCGTCGGCGCGGGCGCTCGTCGATCTCGTCATGGCGCACGCCGGCCTTCCGCCGAGATAGGCGTCGGCCGCGTGGCATTGCCGAGCCGCTGGGGCCGGACGGGCCGGCGCCACGCCGAAATGAAAACGGGCCGCCCCGAGAAGGGGGCGGCCCGCTGGCCTGTCCGGCCGTGCCGGGGCGTATCGCCCCTAGAGCGCCGAGCTCGCGAGATCGACCAACGCCCGCTCCGTCGCCACGTCGGTGGTCGCCGCCTTGCGGCGCTCGTCGAGGATGAGCTCGTCGCGTCGACCGGCGATCTCGCGGATGCGATTGACCATCGCGCCCGTGCCGGCCGGAATGAGCCGGCCGACGATGACGTTCTCCTTGAGCCCCTCGAGGTTGTCCGTCTTGCCGTTGACGGCCGCCTCGGTGAGCACGCGCGTCGTCTCCTGGAAGGAGGCGGCGGAGATGAACGAGCGCGTCTGCAGGCTCGCCTTGGTGATGCCGAGCAGCACGGGAACCCCGGACGCCGGCTTCTTGCCCTCCACGGCCGCCTTCTCGTTCAGCTCGTCGAGCTCGATGCGGTCCATCTGCTCGCCGTTGATGACGTCCGTCTCGCCGGGGTCGGTGATCTCCACCTTCTGCAGCATCTGCCGGACGATCACCTCGATGTGCTTGTCGTTGATCGCCACGCCCTGCAGCCGGTAGACCTCCTGGATCTCGTTGACGAGGTAGGCGGCGAGCGCCTCCACGCCGCGGATCGCCAGGATGTCGTGCGGCGCCGGGTTGCCGTCGAGGATGTAGTCGCCCTTCTCGATCGCGTCGCCGTCCTGAAGGTGGACGTGCTTGCCCTTCGGGATCAGGTACTCGAACGGATCGAGCGCCTCGTCGTGCGGCTCGATGATGATGCGGCGCTTGTTCTTGTAGTCCTTGCCGAAGCGCACCGTGCCGTCGATCTCGGCGATGATCGCGTGGTCCTTCGGACGCCGCGCCTCGAAGAGCTCCGCCACCCGCGGCAGACCGCCGGTGATGTCGCGCGTCTTGGCGCTCTCGAGCGGGATGCGCGCCAGCACGTCGCCGGCCTTCACCTGCTCGCCCGGCTCCACCGACAGGATGGCGTCGACGGAGAGCAGCGAGCGGGCGTCACCGCCCCGCGCGAGCTTGCCCACCTTGCCGTCCGGCCCCTTGACGACGACGGCCGGCTTGAGGTCCGAGCCACGCGTCGAGGTGCGCCAGTCGAGGATGATGCGCTTGGTGATGCCGGTCGCCTCGTCGGTCGTCTCGGTGACCGAGGCGCCCTCGACCAGGTCCTCGAAGGCGACGCTGCCGTCGACCTCGGTGAGCACCGGGCGGGTGTAGGGATCCCACTCCGCCATGCGCTGCCCGCGCTTGATCTGGTCGCCCTCGTCGACGAGCAGGCGCGCACCGTAGGTGACGCGGTGGACGGCACGCTCGGTGCCGTCCTTGTCCACCACGACGATCGCGATGTTGCGGCCCATCGCGATGAGACGCCCCTGCGAATCGCGCACGAGGTTGCGGTTGCGGATCCGCACCGTGCCCTCGAAGCTCGACTCGATGAACGACGAGTCGACCACCTGCGCCGTTCCACCGATGTGGAACGTGCGCATGGTGAGCTGCGTGCCCGGCTCGCCGATCGACTGCGCGGCGATGACGCCGACCGCCTCGCCCATGTTGACGGGCGTGCCGCGGGCGAGATCGCGCCCGTAGCAGGCGGCGCAGCAGCCGTTCTTCGTCTCGCAGGTCAGCACCGAGCGGATGCGGACGGCCTGGATGCCGGCCTTCTCGACCCGCTCGACTTCCTTCTCCTCGATCAGCTTGGCGCGCGGCAGGATGATCTCGCCGGTCGCCGGATCAGGGACATCCTCGCACGCGGTGCGGCCGAGGATGCGCATGCCGAGCGTCGCCACCATCTGGCCCGCGTCGACGATTGCCGTCATCTTGATGCCGGCGTCGGTGCCGCAGTCGTACTCGGTGATGATCGAGTCCTGCGCGACGTCGACGAGACGGCGCGTCAGGTAGCCCGAGTTCGCCGTCTTCAAGGCGGTGTCGGCGAGACCCTTGCGGGCGCCGTGGGTGGAGTTGAAGTACTCCATCACCGACAGCCCCTCCTTGAAGTTGGCGATGATCGGCGTCTCGATGATCGAGCCGTCCGGTCGCGCCATCAGCCCGCGCATGCCGGCGAGCTGCTTCATCTGCGCCGGCGAGCCGCGGGCGCCCGAGTGGCTCATCATGTAGATCGAGTTGATCTTCTTCTGACGGCCGGTGTCGGGGTCACGCTCGACGGAGGAGATGCGCTTCATCATCTCGTCGGCGACGCGATCGGTGCACTTCGCCCAGGCGTCGACCACCTTGTTGTACTTCTCGCCCTGGGTGATCAGGCCGTCCGAGTACTGCTGCTCGTACTCCTTCGCCAGCTGGCGCGTGTCCTCGACCAGGCGCTCCTTCGTCTCGGGGATGACCATGTCATCCTTGCCGAAGGAAATGCCCGCCTTGAACGCGTTGGTGAAGCCGAGCGTCATGATCCGGTCGCAGAAGATCACGGTCTCCTTCTGGCCGCAGCCACGGTAGACCATGTCGATCATGTTGGAGATCTGCTTCTTCGTCATCAGCTGATTGCAGACGTCGAAGCTGACCGCCTTGTGCTTCGGCAGGAGCTCACCGATGAGCATGCGGCCGGGCGTCGTCTCGTAGATCTTGGTGAACGTCTTGCCGTCCGAGTCGACGCCGGTGTACCGGCCGCGGATCTTCGAGTGCAGCGTCACCGCCTTCGATTCGAGGGCGTGCTGAAGCTCGCCGATTGAGCCGAACGCCATGCCCTCGCCGGGCTCGCCGTCGGCCATGATCGACAGGTAGTAGAGGCCGAGCACGATGTCCTGCGACGGCACGATGATCGGCGAGCCGTTCGCCGGGTGCAGGATGTTGTTGGTCGACATCATCAGGACGCGCGCCTCGAGCTGAGCCTCGAGGCTCAGCGGCACGTGCACGGCCATCTGGTCGCCGTCGAAGTCGGCGTTGAAGGCCGAGCAGACGAGCGGGTGCAGCTGGATCGCCTTGCCCTCGATGAGCACCGGCTCGAACGCCTGGATGCCCAGGCGGTGCAGCGTCGGCGCGCGATTGAGCAGGATCGGGTGCTCGCGGATCACCTCGTCGAGGATGTCCCAGACCTCGGACTTCTCCTTCTCGACGAGCTTCTTCGCCTGCTTCACCGTCGAGGAGTAGCCCTTGGCGTCCAGCCGCGAATAGATGAACGGCTTGAACAGCTCGAGCGCCATCTTCTTCGGCAGGCCGCACTGGTGCAGCTTCAGCTCCGGGCCGACGACGATCACCGAACGGCCGGAATAGTCGACGCGCTTGCCGAGCAGGTTCTGCCGGAAGCGGCCCTGCTTGCCCTTCAGCATGTCGGAGAGCGACTTCAGCGGGCGCTTGTTGGCGCCCGTGATGACGCGGCCGCGGCGGCCGTTGTCGAACAGCGCGTCGACGGCCTCCTGCAGCATCCGCTTCTCGTTGCGGATGATGATGTCCGGGGCGCGCAGCTCGATCAGCCGCTTCAGACGGTTGTTGCGGTTGATGACGCGGCGGTAGAGGTCGTTCAGGTCCGACGTCGCGAAGCGGCCGCCGTCGAGCGGCACCAGCGGACGCAGGTCCGGCGGCATCACCGGCACCACCGACAGGATCATCCACTCCGGCTTGTTGCCGGATTCCATAAACGCCTCGATCAGCTTGAGGCGCTTGGCGAGCTTCTTCGGCTTCAGCTCGGAGGTCGACTCGGCGATCTCGACGCGCAGGCTGGCGGCGAGCTTCTCGAGATCGAGGGCCTTCATCAGCTCGCGGATAGCCTCGGCGCCGATGGCGGCGGTGAAGCCGTCCTCGCCATACTTGTCCTGGGCGTCGATGAAGTCCTCTTCCGACAACAGCTGGTGCAGCTTGAGCGGCGTCAGGCCGGGCTCGAGCACCACGTAGTTCTCGAAATACAGAATCCGCTCGAGATCCTTCAGCGTCATGTCGAGCAGCATGCCGATGCGGCTCGGCAGCGACTTCAGGAACCAGATGTGAGCGACCGGGGCGGCGAGCTCGATGTGGCCCATCCGCTCGCGGCGGACGCGCGACAGCGTCACCTCGACGCCGCACTTCTCGCAGATGACGCCCTTGTACTTCATGCGCTTGTACTTGCCGCACAAGCACTCGTAGTCCTTGATCGGCCCAAAGATCCGCGCGCAGAACAGACCGTCCCGCTCCGGCTTGAACGTCCGATAGTTGATCGTCTCCGGCTTCTTGATCTCGCCGAACGACCAGGACAGAATCTTCTCAGGGCTGGCGATCGAGATCCGAATAAGATCGAACGTCTGGGCCGGCACCTGCGTGTTGAACAGGTTCATGACCTCTTGGTTCATCGGTTCTCTCCTTCACGCCGGCGGTCGCGAATGACGCGACCCCGTCGTCATAGAATCGGGAATCGGCAAGCGTAGGGCGGCCTTGCGGCCGGAGCGCGGCAGATCACTCCGCCGCGTCCGCCGATCGCTCGAGCTCGTTGGCAGCCGTCTTCGGCTTCGAATCGGTCAGCTCGACGTTGAGACCGAGCGACCGCATCTCCTTCACGAGCACGTTGAAGGACTCCGGAATGCCCGCCTCGAAGTTGTCGTCGCCACGCACGATCGCCTCGTAGACCTTGGTGCGGCCGGCGACGTCGTCCGACTTCACCGTCAGCATCTCCTGCAGCGTGTAGGCGGCGCCGTAGGCTTCGAGGGCCCACACCTCCATCTCGCCGAAGCGCTGGCCGCCGAACTGCGCCTTGCCGCCGAGCGGCTGCTGGGTGACCAGCGAGTACGGGCCGATCGAGCGGGCGTGGATCTTGTCGTCCACCAGATGATGCAGCTTCAGCATGTAGATGTAGCCGACCGTCACCTTACGGTCGAACGACTCGCCGGAGCGGCCGTCGAACAGCGTCACCTGGCCGGACCGGTCGAGACCGGCCTGCTCCAGCATGACGACGATGTCCGGCTCGTGCGCGCCGTCGAACACCGGGGTGGCGATCGGCACGCCCTTGCGCAGCTGCTCGCCGAGCCGGACGACGGAGGCCTCGTCGTACTGGGCGATCGGCTCGCGGCCGTCGTCGAAGATGTCGACCAGCGCCGACTTCAGCGGCTTCACGTCGTGCGACTTGCGGTAGGCGTCGATCAGGTCGCCGATCTTGCGGCCCATGCCGGCGCAGGCCCAGCCGAGATGGGTCTCGAGAATCTGGCCGACGTTCATGCGGCTCGGCACACCGAGCGGGTTCAGCACGATGTCGACGTGCGTGCCGTCCTCAAGGAACGGCATGTCCTCGACCGGCACGATCTTCGACACCACGCCCTTGTTGCCGTGGCGGCCGGCCATCTTGTCGCCCGGCTGGATCTTGCGCTTCACGGCGACGAAGACCTTGACCATCTTCATCACGCCGGGAGGCAACTCGTCGCCGCGCTGCAGCTTGTCGACCTTGTCGATGAAGCGCTGCTCGAGGCGCTTGCGGCTCTCGTCGTACTGGCCGCGCAGCCCCTCGATCTGCGTCATCAGCTGATCGTCGGAAACGGCGAACTGCCACCACTGGGAGCGCGGGGTCTCGGCGAGCACCGCCCGCGTCACCTCGGTCTCCTTCTTGAAGCCCTTCGGGCCGGCGATCGCCACCTTGCCGTCGAGCATCTCGGCGAGACGGCCGAAGACGTTGCGGTCGAGGATCGCCTGCTCGTCGTCGCGGTCCTTGGCGAGACGCTCGATCTCCTCGCGCTCGATCGCCATGGCGCGCTCGTCCTTCTCGACGCCGTGGCGGTTGAACACGCGCACCTCGACGACGGTCCCCTGCACGCCCGGGGGGACGCGCAGCGAGGTGTCGCGGACGTCGGAGGCCTTCTCGCCGAAGATGGCGCGCAGCAGCTTCTCCTCCGGCGTCATCGGGCTCTCGCCCTTCGGGGTGATCTTGCCGACCAGGATGTCGGACGCCTTCACTTCCGCGCCGATGTAGACGATGCCGGCCTCATCGAGGTTCTTCAGCGCCTCTTCCGAGACGTTCGGAATGTCGCGCGTGATTTCCTCCGGCCCGAGTTTGGTGTCGCGGGCCATCACCTCGAATTCCTCGATGTGGATCGAGGTGAAGACGTCGTCGGAGACGATCCGCTCGGAGAGCAGGATCGAGTCCTCGAAGTTGTAGCCGTTCCACGGCATGAACGCGACGAGCACGTTGCGGCCGAGCGCCAGGTCGCCGAGATCCGTCGACGGACCGTCGGCGATGATGTCGCCCTTGTTGACGATGTCGCCGACGCGCACCAGCGGACGCTGGTTGATGCAGGTGTTCTGGTTCGAGCGCTGGAACTTCATCAGGCGGTAGATGTCGACGCCCGAGCGCGAGGTCTCGAGGTCGGCGGTGGCACGCACGACGATGCGGGTGGCGTCGACCTGGTCGATGACGCCCGAGCGCCGGGCGGCGATCGCCGCGCCGGAGTCGCGCGCCACGATCGGCTCCATGCCGGTACCGACGAACGGCGCTTCGGCCCGCACCAGCGGCACGGCCTGACGCTGCATGTTCGAGCCCATCAGCGCGCGGTTGGCGTCGTCGTTCTCGAGGAACGGAATGAGCGCCGCCGCCACCGACACGAGCTGCTTCGGCGACACGTCCATGTAGTCGACGCGGTCCGGCGTCACCATCATCACGTCGCCGGCGTGGCGGCAGATGAGGAGGTCGTCGGTGAGGCGGCCGCTCGCGTCGATGTTGATGTTCGCCTGCGCGACGTAGTGCTTCGATTCCTCCATCGCCGACAGGTAGACGACTTCGGGCGTGACGTGGTTGTCACGCACCTTGCGGTACGGCGCCTCGATGAAGCCGTACTTGTTGACGCGCGCGAAGGTGGCGAGCGAGTTGATCAGGCCGATGTTCGGGCCTTCCGGCGTCTCAATCGGGCAGATGCGGCCGTAGTGCGTCGGATGCACGTCGCGCACCTCGAAGCCGGCCCGCTCGCGGGTCAGACCGCCCGGGCCGAGCGCCGACAGGCGGCGCTTGTGCGTCACCTCGGAGAGCGGGTTGGTCTGATCCATGAACTGCGACAGCTGCGACGAGCCGAAGAACTCGCGCACGGCGGCGGCCGCCGGCTTCGCGTTGATCAGGTCCTGCGGCATCACGGTGTCGATCTCGACGGAGCTCATGCGCTCCTTGATCGCCCGCTCCATGCGCAGGAGGCCGACGCGGTACTGGTTCTCCATGAGCTCGCCGACCGAGCGCACGCGCCGGTTGCCGAGGTTGTCGATGTCGTCGATCTCGCCGCGGCCGTCGCGCAGGTCGACGAGCGTACGGATGACGGCGATGACGTCCTCGCGCCGCAGCACGCGGATGGTGTCCGGGCACTGCAGGTCGAGGCGCATGTTCATCTTCACCCGGCCGACGGCCGAGAGGTCGTAGCGCTCCGGATCGAAGAACAGCGACTTGAACATCGCCTCCGCCGTATCGATGGTCGGCGGCTCGCCCGGGCGCATCACCCGGTAGATGTCGTACAGCGCTTCCTCGCGGCTGGCGTTCTTGTCGACCGCCAGCGTGTTGCGGATGTAGGCGCCGGTGTTGATGTGGTCGATGTCGAGCACCGGGATCTCGTCGAAGCCGGCGCCGACCAGCGACGCCAGCAGCTTCTCGGTGATCTCGTCGCCGGCCTCGACGAAGATCTCGCCGGTCGCCGGGTTGACGAGGTCTTCCGCGACGTATTGGCCGACCACGTCGAGGTCGGTGATCTTCAGCGCCTTGAGGCCCTTGTCGGCGAGCTGTCGGGCCGCGCGGGCGGTCATCTTCTTGCCCGCCTCGAGCACCATCTCGCCGGTGTCGGCGTCGACGAGGTCGATGGTCGCCTTCATGCCGCGCATGCGGTTGGCGTCGAACGGCATCCGCCAGCCGTCGCCGTCCCGCGTGTAGGGGATCTTGTTGTAGAAGGTGTTGAGGATCTCCTCGCCGTCGAGGCCGAGCGCCATCAGCAGCGAGGTGACGGGAATCTTGCGTCGCCGGTCGATGCGGGCGTGCACGATGTCCTTGGCGTCGAACTCGATGTCGAGCCACGAGCCGCGATAGGGGATGATGCGGCCGGCGAACAACAGCTTGCCCGACGAATGCGTCTTGCCCTTGTCGTGGTCGAAGAACACGCCGGGCGAGCGGTGCATCTGCGAGACGATGACGCGCTCGGTGCCGTTGACGATGAAGGTGCCGTTGTCCGTCATGAGCGGCATGTCGCCCATGTAGACGTCCTGCTCCTTGATATCCTTGACGGACTTGGCGCCGGTGTCGTCGTCCACGTCGAACACGATCAGCCGCAGCGTCACCTTGAGCGGTGCTGCGAAGGTCATGCCGCGCTGGCGGCACTCGTCGACATCGTACTTCGGCGCCTCGAACTCGTAGCGCACGAACTCGAGCAGCGCCGTGCCGGCGAAGTCGGAGATCGGGAACACCGACTTGAAGACGGCCTGCAGGCCGTCGTCGGGACGCCCGTCCTTCGGCTCGTCGACGAGCAGGAACTGGTCGTAGGACGCCTTCTGGACCTCGATCAGGTTCGGCATGTCCGCCACTTCGCGGATCGAGCCGAAGTACTTGCGGATCCGCTTGCGACCGTTGAACGTCTGCGCCTTCTGAGCCTGCGCCATTCGTCGCTCCTCGCTTCGCGGGCGGCCGCCGCCGGCATCGGATTGCCGCCGGGGGGCGCGCACCGTGCCGCCGACACGTCACATGCCCCGCACCGCGGTGCCGCCGCTGCGGCGGACGGGGCCTACTCGCCGGATAGTCCACCACGCGGCCCGGTTGCGGGCGGCGTGGGAGACCATCCTCCGGACCAAGGTGATCCGGACCAAAGGGGTCCGGAACGGGCAAACGGGCGGGCCGAACGACCCACCCCGCTTGCGGTCAGGCCGATCCGCCGGCCAGCGGCCGCCGGATCGGAAGTCGGGGGCGCGCCGGAGCGCGCCCCCGGCAGATCACTTCACGGTGACCTTGGCGCCGGCTTCCTCGAGCTTCTTCTTCAGCTCTTCGGCTTCCGACTTGGAAACGCCTTCCTTCACCGCCTTCGGGGCCGCCTCGACCAGGTCCTTGGCCTCCTTCAGGCCGAGACCGGTGATCGCGCGGACTTCCTTGATGACGTTGATCTTCTTGTCGCCGATTTCGGCGAGGATGACGTCGAATTCGGTCTGCTCCTCGACCACGGCGGCGGCTTCGCCGCCGCCCGCGATCGCCGCCACCGCCACCGGCGCGGCGGCGGAAACGCCCCACTTCTCTTCGAGCATCTTGGAGAGCTCGGCGGCCTCCAGGACGGTCAGGTTCGACAGCTCGTCGACGAGCTTGCTGAGATCGGCCATTGTCTTGTCTTCCTGTCGGTTCGTACCGTTTCGATCGGGTTCTGGTGGACGGCCTTAGGCCGCCTCCGCCTCGTCCTTCTTGGCGTAGGCCGCGAGCACGCGCGCGACCTGACCGCCGGGTGCCTGCAGCACGCCGGCGATGCGCGTCGCGGGCGTCTTGATCATGCCGACCAGGCGAGCGCGAAGCTCGTCCAGCGACGGCATGGTCGCGAGCGCCTTGACGCCATCCACATTGAGGCTCGTCCGCCCCAAGGCTCCGCCGAGAATCACGAGCTTGTCGTTCGTCTTGGCGAAGTCGACGGCCACCTTGGGGGCGGCCACCGGGTTCTTGGAGTAGGCGATCACCGTCGGCCCCTTGAAGAGGTCGCCGATGTGCTCGATGTCGGTGCCTTGAAGGGCGATCTTGGCGAGGCGGTTCTTCGCCACCTTCACGGACGCTCCCGCCGCCTTCATGCGACCCCGCAGGGTCGACATCTGGGCGACGGTAAGGCCCTGATAGTGGGCCACGACGACCACGCCGGTGTCCTCGAACACCCCGTGGAGCGACGTGACGAGCTCTCGCTTCTCCGCTCTTTCCACTTGCCTCACTCCGAATGGTGGCCGGATCGGCCACCGTTTGCCTCGGCCGAACGGCCCGCGCACGGTCGCGCGGGTCGGGCGGCACTCGGGAAGCCTGTCCCCCCGCGGGTGCGGACGAACCGCACCGCAAAGGCAAAACGGTCACGAACCAGAAAGCCCCGGCGCGGCGCCGCGGCGCCTGCCGTGAAATCTCGGGTTCCGACCCGTCTCGTGCAGGCCCATCTGGCTTAAGCCCGGGCATCGCGAGCGATGCACGGACACCTGCAGTCTCGGACAGGTGCGGACCGACGGGCGCTTGCGCGACCGGCGGCCCTCGCCCGCCGTGACCGAAGCCGCGGCGGGAATTCGTCTCCAGCGCCGTCAGGCGCCGGACGGTTGCATCAGGCGCCGGTAACGCTCGCCGGATCGACGCGCACGCCGGGGCCCATCGTCGAGGACACAGCAACCTTCTGCAGATAGGTGCCCTTGGCGCCGGCCGGCTTCGCCTTCACCACCGCGTCGGTGAGCGCCTTGATGTTCTCGACGAGCGCCTGCTCGCCGAACGAGGCCTTGCCGATGCCGGCGTGGATGATGCCGGCCTTCTCGACGCGGAACTCGACGGCGCCGCCCTTGGCGTCGCGCACCGCCGTCTTCACGTCCATCGTCACCGTCCCGACCTTTGGGTTCGGCATCAGGCCGCGCGGGCCGAGGATCTTTCCGAGCCGGCCGACGAGCGGCATCATGTCGGGCGTCGCGATGCAGCGGTCGAAGTCGATCGAGCCGCCCTGCACCTTCTCGACGAGATCCTCCGCGCCGACGACGTCGGCGCCGGCGGCGAGCGCCTCGGCGGCCTTGTCGCCGCGGGCGAACACGGCGACGCGCTGGGTGCGGCCGGTGCCGTTCGGCAGCACGCAGACGCCGCGCACCATCTGGTCGGCGTGACGCGGGTCGACGCCGAGGTTGAGCGCCACCTCGACGGTCTCGTCGAACTTCGCCGTCGCCTTCTCCTTGACGAGCTTCAGCGCCTCGCCGAGCGGATATAGCTTGTTGCGGTCGACGCCCTCGCGGGCGGAGCGGACGCGCTTGCCGATGTTGCCCATCCCCGTCACTCCACGACCTGCAGGCCCATCGAGCGGGCCGAGCCTTCGACCATGCGCATCGCCGCCTCGACGTCGGAGGCGTTGAGGTCCTTCATCTTCGCCTCGGCGATGGTGCGGACCTGCGACTTCGACACCTGGCCGGCGAAGGCGCCCTTGCCCGGCGTCTTCGAGCCCGACGTGACCTTGGCCGCCTGCTTCAGGAAGTGGCTGACCGGCGCCGTCTTGATCTCGAAGGTGAACGACTTGTCCGAGAAGTAGGTGATCACCACCGGACAGGGCTGGCCCTTCTCGAGGTCCTGCGTGCGGGCGTTGAACTCCTTGCAGAACATCATGATGTTGAGGCCGCGCTGGCCGAGCGCGGGGCCGATCGGCGGAGACGGGGTCGCCGACCCTGCCTTCACCTGCAGCTTGATGTAGCCGTCGATCTTCTTCGCCATCACGGTCTCCCGTTGCGGTCGACCGGCATCTGCCGATCGACGGGATCAGGGCGGTGCGGCCCACGGGCGCCGGCGAAAGCCACCCGGAGCCTCCCGCCCCCTCGAAACTCACTGTGCGGACGAACCGGCTCGCGCCGTCCCCGTCCGTCGACCCCTCCGGACGACGACGCCCGGCGAGACCTCTCGGCCGACTCAGACCTTCTCGACCTGGCCGTATTCCAGCTCGACCGGCGTCGGGCGGCCGAAGATCGACACGTCGACCTTCACCCGCGCCCGCTCCTCGTCCACCTCGGAGACGACGCCGCTGAACGAGGCGAACGGACCGTCGGAGACGCGCACCTGCTCGCCGATCTCGAAGGTGATCGACGGCTTCGGGCGCTCCACGCCCTCCTGCACCTGATGCAGGATGCGGCCGGCCTCGAGCTCGGAGATCGGCACCGGCCGATTGTCGGAGCCGAGGAAGCCGGTCACCTTCGGGGTGTTCTTGATCAGGTGGTAGGCCTGATCGGTCATTTCCATCTTCACCAGCACGTAGCCGGGGAAGAACTTGCGCTCCGAATCGACCTTGCGGCCGCGCCGAACCTCGACGACCTTCTCCTTCGGGACCAGGATCTCCTCGAACAGATCCTGCAGTCCAGCCTGCCCGGCCTTCTCGCGAATCGATTCGGCGACCTTGTTCTCGAAATTCGAGTAGGCGTGCACGATGTACCAGCGCTTCGACATCGCTTGCAGATTTCCCTCGCCGGATCGGGTCAGCGGCCGAAGCCGAACAACTGGCTGACGCCCCACGCCATCAACTGGTCGGCGGCGAGGAAGAACATGGCCGCGAGAAACACCATGATGAACACCATGACGGTCGTGATGACGGTCTCGCGGCGCGTCGGCCACGTGACCTTGCCGACCTCCGTGCGAACCTGCTGGAGGAAGACGACCGGACTTGCTTTCGCCATTGCGACGGGCCTGCTCGAATTTCGGGTCCGACGGTCGGCCAGGAGCCGACCTGCGGGCGAGCCGGCGCACCGACTGAAGCTCGGACTCGCCCACGACTAAACGGGCGCGCGACAAGTAGGGCCGCACGCCCGACCGGAGCGCCCTATTTAGTCGCGCGGGCTTCCGAGTGCAAGCGCTTAATGTGCGCCGGCAAACTCACCGCGCCGCACGTGCGCCCACCGTGCGAAGCACTGGATTTGGCAGGGGCGGGGGGACTCGAACCCACGGCCTGCGGTTTTGGAGACCGCCGCTCTACCAACTGAGCTACACCCCTGTGCCGCGCAGGCCCCTGCGGGCCGTCGCGCGCCACTGCTTACCTCAGAATTTCGCGGACGACCAGAGGGTACTCGGCGCTCGAAAGGCGCCTCGAAACCGCTACCGGCGACACCGTCCGCCGCGCACTCTCACATCACTCGCCGGTGCGCGGCGCCGCCCAGATGAGCTTCTGCGCCTTCCACTTGGCGAGCACGGAGGCCGGCGGCAAGGTGCCGTCCGGGCCGTCCCAGGCCCCGGCGAAGACCACCGCGAGGCTCGATCCGGGCGCCTCGAAGCACACCGCCATGCCGGAGAACTCCTCCGCCCCGGCGACGCAACGCGTCGCCACCTCGGCTTCGGGAACCACGTCTGCGAAGGCGTCGCCGACGCGGTGCCCGAAGCTGTTGGCGATCGCCTTGCGCAGCACCGTGATGCGATGGAGCGGCTGGCCCTCGCCGGCATAGACGGCCTCGGCGACGCGCACGCCCTTGCGGTTGACGAGGGCCACCCCCGGCATCGCCATGCCCTCCGAACCCGCCGTGAACGGCTGCGCCTCGAACCGCTCGGAGACGGTTCCCGCCTTGGCGAGGTCGAGCGTCGAGCCGGCGGTAATCGGCCCGAGGCCGGTTTCCGTCAGCACGATGTCGTCGGCCGCCCGAGCCGCACCGCCGACGGCGGCCGCAATGGCGCCGAAGAGGACCGCGGCCACCAACAGGCGCCCGCGTCGTTGCATCCGGCCGAAGTCCTTCATCGCCACGCCCTCTCCCAGGCGGCGCCGGCCCCCGATCCTCGGCATCGCTGCCGGGGTGAGGGGTCGCGGCCGTCGCCGCCGTGATCCCCCGTCTCCGTCACCGGCGCGCCCGCGCCATCACTCGATGATCTGCGCGACGACGCCGGCACCCACCGTCCTGCCGCCTTCGCGGATGGCGAAGCGCAGCTTCTCCTCCATCGCGATCGGCACGATCAGCGTCACCGTCAGCTCGACGTTGTCGCCCGGCATCACCATCTCGGTGCCTTCCGGCAGCGTGCACACACCCGTCACGTCCGTCGTGCGGAAGTAGAACTGCGGCCGGTAGTTGGTGAAGAACGGCGTGTGGCGACCGCCCTCCTCCTTCGTCAGGATGTAGGCTTCCGCCTTGAACTTCGTGTGCGGGTTGACCGAGCCCGGCTTGCAGAGAACCTGCCCGCGCTCGACGTCCTCGCGCTTCGTGCCGCGCAAGAGCGCGCCGATGTTGTCGCCCGCCTGGCCCTGGTCGAGCAGCTTGCGGAACATCTCGACGCCCGTGACGATCGTCTTCTGGGTGGCGCGGATGCCGATGATCTCGACCTCCTCGCCCACCTTGACGATGCCGCGCTCGACGCGCCCCGTCACCACCGTGCCGCGGCCCGAGATCGAGAACACGTCCTCGATCGGCATCAGGAACGGCTGGTCGATCGGACGCTCCGGCTGCGGGATGTAGGCGTCGACCTGCGTCATCAGCTCGAGGATCGCATCCTCGCCGAGCACCGGGTCGCCGTCGTTCAGCGCCACCACCGCCGAGCCCTTGACGATCGGGATGTCGTCGCCGGGGAAGTCGTAGGAGGACAGCAACTCGCGCACTTCCAGCTCGACGAGCTCGAGCAGCTCGGGATCGTCGACGAGGTCGCACTTGTTGAGGAACACGACGATCGCCGGCACGCCGACCTGGCGGGCGAGCAGGATGTGCTCGCGCGTCTGCGGCATCGGGCCGTCGGCGGCCGACACCACCAGGATGGCGCCGTCCATCTGCGCCGCACCGGTGATCATGTTCTTCACGTAGTCGGCGTGGCCGGGGCAGTCGACGTGGGCGTAGTGGCGATTCTTCGTCTCGTACTCGACGTGCGCCGTCGAGATCGTGATGCCGCGCGCCTTCTCCTCCGGCGCCGCGTCGATCTGGTCGTACGCCTTGTAGGTCGCGCCGCCCGTCTTCGCCAGCACCTTGGTGA
>JAESGV010000398.1_pt1 | contig 19336 bp, 22 predicted proteins | sample 9269781 | NCBI WGS metagenome assembly JAESGV01 (sample SAMN15741586, study PRJNA653496) | algae metagenome | isolation source: Tildeniella torsiva UHER 1998/13D and co-occurring heterotrophs from... | place: Slovakia: Slovak Paradise National Park, Hrabusice, Kosice Region | collected 2000-01-01
ATTTCATCAATGGCTTCAACATCGTCCTTGGTAATTCCGTATTCGTCCATTGCAGCTATAGCAGCTTCAATACCTTCCTTTTTGTCCTCTATTAGAGGAGCCAAGAAAGTATCTCGTAACAGTGGCAAATAGTCTAATGAATCTCTTTGGCTAAGCGACGCCATATGAATCGATGCCTTTTGGATACCTCTCAAAATGTTGTAACTCTTAGTAGTTGTACTACCTTTGCTCAATGAACTTGGGAAGTTGTAATACCCGTAAGAATCTTTCAAATTGACTTTCCTACCACGCATAATACGTGCTGGTTTTGCAGTGCCTACATATGCTACGTCATTGGAAATGGCCCAATTTTGATCACGGAAGATTTTCTTTCCAAGAATATCACCATAGGCAATACTTGCTGACGCATCGGCCAAACGATCTATATGGTCTTGTGAACCGTCTTTGACGTTGTTTGGTATGATACTGATGTAATTCTCAGCGACAAATAATGGTACGAGCATCGAGTCGAAATAGTACAATTCCATGGCGTCTTTGATTGGCATTGGCGTTTGTAGTAAATCTTTTGTTACATCAAAGATACTTGCTTGCGAATCTGACTTTTTGATGTCCCTAATAGCATGTTAGAAAAGACTATTTTCATCACTTACTCATTTTTAGCAGTATTATAGTCAATTCTCTTTCCTTCGTGTTGATTGCTCAACAATTGCAAATTGTTGATGATACTACGAATATCATTCTGCAATGACTCTACCAAGTGCATCAACGCGTTTGTATCAATTTGTAATTTTTGTTGACGACATATTTGCTCCAATCGTTTTACAATAGATCCTTTGTCTGGTCTTGCGTATCTAAACTCGAGTGTATGAGTCAATAACGTTTTCAAACTCTGCTTGGAACGATCATTACAAATACAAATAATCGGTATCTTTGTCGTTTTGATCATAGCAATCAATTCTGCAACACCTCCACGATCACCTGCAGACATACCATCTACTTCATCCATAACTAACACTGTCTTTTTCGTAGTAGGTGCTGCTTTCTTGACAGTGAAGAATTCTTTCAAAGATCGATTATCAGTCAACTCTTCTACTTCTTCTTTCAAACTTTTCTTGTTTCTTGCATCACTAGCGTTAAGTTCGACGACATTGAAACCCAAATCTTGGCAGATCAATTTAGCACTTGTTGTCTTTCCGATTCCTGGAACACCACTGATCATGACGGCACGTTTGAATGCAGTTGATTTTTTGACCTTTTCTCCAGACTTGCGTTCTGCTTGATATTTGGTTTCCCATGTCTTGAGCCAGTCCTTGAGTTCATTTACAAGTTTTGCATTTCCAATGATATCTGCCACTTTTGTAGGTGCGAATTTGTCAACCCATAATTGAATATCTCCAGTGTGACGAACTGCTGGCGCCAAAGTGTTCTCTTTCTTTTTGTGAATTTCTCCGTGTGTGAATTTGGCGACAATATCTTTTGCTTCTTCTTTTACTGGTGATGGAGCTTGTGCAGCTGGTTGTGTAGGTGCTTGACCATCTGGATTGGACTTGCGAAGCATTTCCAAAAAGTCATCTTCAGTAATTTGTTTCGTTTTGTGTTTCTTGGCATCTTCTAGTTTGCTATCTGCGACACCTTCACCAGCAAGTAGATATGTCGTTCTAGATGTCACTTTTTGTCGAATCACACCACCGTATTGTTTAATTAGATCCTCTGCTTCTTTTCTTCCTAACGATTCCAAATTGCCAGAAAGAACAAATGCTTTGCTCTAACAAGTTAGTACGCGCGGAGTGAACATACTTTTAAACAATCAGGTTTTCCTATGGGAACTGTTTTCGATCCAGGGTTCAACGCTGCACCATGATTATCGCTTTTAAAGTTATTCCATTTTCGTTTTGGTTTCTCTTCTGGATCTTTCTTTTCTGGAGTTTTCTTTTTCTCTGTCTTCTTTTCTGGTGTCTTCTTTTTAACTTCTTTTTCATCTTTTTTGATCTTTTTTGCTGGTTTTTCGTCTTCTGATTCTTCTTCGACGTCTATCGGAACAAATTTTGATGCTGGTTTTTTATCCACTTTTCTGCGTTTTTTATCAGGTGATTCTTTTGCAACTACTTCATCGTCACTGCTTTCACTCGGTTTTGTGACTTCGAGTTTTCTTTTTCGTGATTCTGTTTGTGCTTTTATTGGTGAACTTGACGATCGTGTTCGTTTTGCGACAGCGTTCTTATCTGCTATAAACGAATCTGAATCGCCATCTGATGAAGCTGTATCGTCTTCCATGTCTGAGTGTTTTCGTTTTGTGGCACTATTTGTTAAATATTTTAGTGTAAAATTACTTCGACAACAGTTGTGCCGTTTTTTGTGGACTTTGCCCCTCTACGTTGTTAGTATGCAATGTGTTGTGTACTTTTGATAGAAATCTTAGTTTTTTCGGGACTTGCTTTCTTTTCTGGTGTCTTCTTTTTCTCTGTGGTCTGCGAGGCCGATGGTGTGGCAGTCTTACCCTTGGCAAGCCAAGCCATAATACCTCCACTCTTGCTCATGTTGTGTTATGTTGTAACTTTAGTGGTAATTTGGCGGCTAGTTTTGCTTGAACTTGAATAGCGGATAACGCGTGAAACTACAGTTTTGCCGAACAAATGCCACCAATCAAAGAAAAAGAAATATCGAAGACCAAACCTTCGCAATAACAATACGTACTAACAAACTCGTTTTGTCAAGTATTCATTTTACATTATATACAGTTCATTTGAATACGATAAATGATTTTTGCTTGTCTCCTTGTTGTTCCCGACCTTGTTGCACAATGTCTTGTTTTGATGTGTTTTTATGGGTCACATGGGGGTCATTGTGGCCACCGTACTTGTCATTTCTTTGTGACGTCATTTGTGCATGGAAGTTGTTGTCATATCTCATGGTTACTCTCGATAACTTTCTTTTGATGTGAATTATGATAGAAAGTGGTGTTGTACGTTGCCTTTTTATTGCAATGTAAAAATAGCAATAACGATTTGTCGTTAAGTCTAGATCGGTAACCACAACCTGTACCGTTCACATCTCAGGCTTGACCTTGGCTACTGTAGATGATTGGCTAGGCTGACTGTAATACAAGAAAACAATAGTGCGTACAAAGTTCGTATCAAATTTACATTCGATTTACATATTTAACATATTAACAGTTCACTTTGCTTCTTTTTGTTGCAATCCTTGTTGCTCGCGGCCTTGTTGCACCATGTCTTGTTTGGAGGTGTTTTTGTGATCAACATGTGGGTCATTGTGATTGCCGTACTTGTCGTTACGTTGGCTGGTCATTTGGGTGTGATAGTTGTTATCGTACATGATGTCTTTTTCTTTGATTTTATGCTGAGTAGAATCACAGCAGCTGCTTTTATATTGCCCTCAAATAAAAATAGGCAAAGATATTAAATTTAACGTGTTCATGCTTGATCAGTTCAAGCTTGGCTAACGTACTTGGATTCACCGCTGGTTCTCCTCACTACTGTAAACCTAGCTATTTGCTAAATTGACAACTGAAAGCGTGATTTTCGTGCTCAACTTCACAACTGCGAACAACATGGTGTTGACCAATGATGGAGTGAAGAACCAAGAGATGATAGAAGAGTGTGCGCAAGTGTTAAACAAAGCAAAACGTGTCGTGATCTTTTCTGGCGCTGGAATGAGTGCTGAGTCAGGCATCGGAACATTTAGAGGTGGTAGTGGTCTGTGGACTGGAATATTGGGAAAAGCCGTGTTGGGATGGTTTGGAACACCAGTAGGATGGAAGTGGACACCACAATTCGCGTGGTCAAAATATGTCGACAAGTTTTATAACGAAATACGTGATGCGAAACCAAACGCTGGACACTATGCGATTACAGAACTCTCTACAATTTTTCCAAACACAAAAATCGTAACACAAAACGTTGATGGACTTCACCAAGACGTAAGAGCTTTTAAATCATCGCATAACATTTTTTTTAGGCTGGTTTTGATCCTGATAGTGTATTTGAAGTTCATGGAACAGTACGAAAACACAGATGCATCACAAACGGACATCCTTATGCAGACTTGCCCAAAGTTTTACCAACTACATCACCAAAATGTAAAGAAGAAGGATGTGACTCGTACGTGTTTCATTTCATGTTAACATTATAGAACTTTGAGACCAGATTGTGTACTATTTACAGAATCGCTACCAGGAGACCAATGGGGAGGTTCAGAAAAAAGTGTTAGGAGCTTGCAACCAGGTGATGTTATGATCATTGTCGGAACTAGTGCCAATGTGTATCCTGCTGCTCATCTACCACAATACGCAAGTTCACGAGGTGCTCATTTAATCGACTGTAATTTAGTACCTACTGCTTTCCAATCGTTGGACAATTATCACTTTTTAGAAGGACCATCTGGTGTCAATTTACCAGCATTGGTTAAACGAGTGAAAGAATTAAGAGGAATTGAAACTGTTGATGATGGCATTGGAACTCAAGTTGTATATGATCAAGTTACAGACGATTAAAGCTTACAAGTTGCACAACACCCATTTTTGACCGTTTCAGCTGTAGTGTTTTACTATTTTGGTCAGCTTCGAGTTTAACAAATCATGCTGGTGTTAGGCAAGCTGTTTTTACTAGCACTAGCGATAGCGCTTGTATTTGCTGTACCTCCGTATAATTCTATAGGAACGCAGTGGACGTACAGAAGAAATAGTGTACCACCTCGAAATCAATATTGGACTGTAGTCGAAAAAGATGGGACAAGAGGATTTAAAACATCTATTTACACTGAAGAAGATGACTGTTTGTACTATAGATATTTTTCCGTAAATGCTTCTCAAACGCGTGGTAATGTACAATGGTATGTGTACAATGTAGTGGGAGACCCAACAAAGTGTGCATTTAATATTCAATGGAAGCCACCGATAACGTTGTGGAACAGAGCTGGAAAGCTAGACCAATCTGTTATCGCTAGCCAACAAATAGACCAAACTAATGGAATAGTTTTGAACTTCACTATGAAATCGTCAATGGCCTATATCAACCAAGTCAATGTTCCGTACAGTACGTTTCATTATTTATACTAACCACATAGAAACATACTCAACTATTCTCTCCACTACAGTTGAAAAACAGTACCCTGACCGCTCATATGCAGAAATTTACTTTGTAGATGAAAACGATGGGATAGTCAAATACCAAGACAACTCTTATATTTACGAACTAGTGAATTATACACCTGCAGGCAACGCAATTATCAATATTACAGTACCACCAAATGCGACTTCAATTCCCACACGGTCATCCTCTTCTGCCTCTTCCGCAAGTATACTCGTTATCACTTTATTACTGGTTACACTCGGACTAATTTTCATTTTCACTTAAATATTATTTTTCCAATTTTTGTTTGATTCGTTCTTCAATACTTTGGTTAAGTTGGTCTTGTCTGGTTGCTTCATCAAATCGACGGATTTTTTCCAAAACTGCTTTTGTTTCTGGATCTGCTTGTGTTAACCAATCTGGTAACGCTGGGATGTTTTCTTTTGTGTATGCACCTAGTTTTAGTAGTTTGGCATAGGTTTGTTGGAATATTGTTTCTTCAAGTTCATCTTCTTTTCCTTGAAGGCGGAGTGACCGACGAATCTTCCACCACAAGTATTGTTCATATGTTTTGTAGATGGTAACTGATAGGAGTGAGAAGGCGAGTGTGGTTGCTAATATTTGCGACATTGGTCTTCGTGTGATTGTGGAGAATACGAGACCTGTGAGCAATCCGCTAACAGCGTGATTATGAACTTCTTTTGGTAAGAATTTCTTTTTTCTCAAATAGTAGTGCGCAGAGCAATACATTAAACTTGCGTACCCAAAGTTTGTAGCTATCATCAACGAGTTGTGAAATTTTCCAGTTGGAATCTGTCTTATATTGTAGTATATTCCCGATGTGACGAACGCAGCTGCAAAAGTTTGTGGTACTCGCTTTAATAGCATCCCTGTGAATTCTTTCATTTCAGATTTGGGAGCTTCCTCTTGTGTTGTTGACATGTTTGCTTGATAAACCACATAACATTACAAATTTTAACATCATGCATGATGCAAGAGTATCGCTTAGATCGTCCCAGTAAGTGCGGAGTTGAAGACATTCCAGAAGACATAATACTCACAGTAATGACCTACTTGTCACTGCCTGATATTATACGCTCTTCATCAACATGTAAACAATGGCGGGTTATCATTTGCAAAGATGAGTTTTTGTGGCAGTATCTATGCTTTCGGACGTGGAAGCGTTGGCCACATCTACATATCAATGAAAACAGGACCCAATCAGCATCATCAAATACACGAACAAGTTCGAGTACAACTCTAAACGTACTACCAGAACCTTTTTCGCGAGAGTATCCATTTCAATTTGCTGTTACAGATGGCTTCGACACTGTAAACAGTGAGAATTTTTTCGCGAAACTATTTCAAGAAAGGTATGCAGGACAACATTTCTCATACTCACCCAAAAGATATTTAAAGGATTTAAACGCGATTTTAAACTTGAATAGAACAGTATGGAATTCCGCTACGGAGAATTGTATCTCAACAAGAGTACAACATTTGGGTGAAGATGTATTCGAACACTTGAAAACACAATTATCACCAGATCGCGACATCGACTTAACATTCCGATATTTTGGTACTCGCGTGTTAAAAAGAATTCACTCCTCCATGTGGATACAAGAATGGTCCAAATTATTACAAGATGTTCAATCTGGAAAACCAGTAACAATGATGGATGGAGCATTACTCTTCTGTCAAAGAGATATCTATTTCGACGCTCAGAAAGAAGTTCTTGACCCATTACAAGCATTAGCTGACAAGGTGAAAAAACAAGTACAAAATAACGATCCCATTCACATACTACAAGCATGTATAAGAGTCATGGAACAAGAAGGATTCACCGGTGATCGAGCAAACTATTACAATGTAGATAATTGGTACGATTATTCATCAACACTAACAACCTGTAGCTACGTGAACGCGACAATGAAAAGTGGAAAAGGTATTCCTATCACGTTGTGTGCTATTTTTGATGCACTTGCAAGATTATGTGGAGTAACACTAGAAGCAATTGCTGCTCCATGTCACTTTTTACTACGTCATAGCTCTGGTGTATTCGTTGATCCATTTAATGGAAAATTACTTAATAGACAACAAGCCGTGCAACTTGTCATTGACGCAATTGGACCACAACTAGCAACAGCAGAGAATGGCGATAGAGAAGTATTATACAAAGAGTTGGAGTATTTGACGATTGCTGCTCCTATGAAAGCCATTTTCCAACGCATGTTGAACAACATTCTTTTCAATTCGAAACGACAAGCGAATCAAATCAGTGAAGATCATATGGTATCGCTACTTTCGTTGTCACTATTGTTTGACGAAACAAACTACAAGAATCGATTGAGTAAATTGGAAATGTTAGTGCAAACAGGAGATGTCAATCAAGTGGCTGCAGAGATACAATACATTGAAGAGAACTTTACTGAAATTGCAGAGTTTTATAACACGAACGCGTTGGCCAAGTTTATTGGACAAATCAAACGCGTTTCTGAAGAAATATTCAAGCAATATAATGAAGTTGACCCAGCTACAAAACCATTACAAAAAGCGTGTACTCCAGAGATCCAGTATCGTATTGGACAAATTATACGCCACAAACGATATCATTACAGAGGTGTTATCTTTGGTTATGATCCACACTGTGCATTATCGAATGAGTGGCAACGACAAATGAGAATAGAAGAATTACCTAATGGTTCCAAACAACCATTCTACAACGTACTTGTTGATGAAAGGGATAGACATCATCAAACGACATACGTTGCTCAAGAGAATATACAATTAGTGGGAAAAGAGGACGAGATTCGTCATGAAGAAGTAGGGAGATACTTTGGGAGATTTAACAGAGATGAGGGTTGTTACGTACCAAACGAGTATAGTCAACACCTCTATCCGGGTTTGTAAATATAAAGTTTTAGTTCGTTCATTCTCACGAGGTTGATCAACTCTACTGCCACAAGGTCTTGCTTGGCGGCATACTAGTTATAGATGTTACAAACTTGGTGACAATTCTTAACATGACACTACATAACCAGCAAGTGAAAGTGCAACGAAAAGTAAGAAAACCTGCGTGGAATGTAAGTAAAAGCTAGTTTGTGAGTGTAACTCATTTAACATAGACCACTGTTAACGATCTCGATGTATACAAACTATCGCCTCTTGAGCTAGTAAGATGAAGCATTCCATTAATCTCATTAGTAGAAACGTAAAAAAGAATCAATGGTGTCTAAATTTCTACCTGTTGTACATCAAGAACTAGAAAACATAGACCCCAACATACCACCTAGACTCTTTCGTAGACCAAAATCAGCACCTCTACGCGAAGATGATAAACTTAAACTCAGAACACCCAAAACAGATCCCAAACCAAAACATAACAAAAAGAAAACTACACCTATCATAACCATAACGAAAGATAAATCATCAAAGAAGCAGGGCTCGGTTCATACACCAAAGTCCGACAAGCGTACAAATGGAACAGATTCTAGATCACCTCCATTAACAGCTCGAGAGCTGTTTCATGAGCGAGTAAGTAACAGCAATAGCACCTCTGATAGCGAAACACGAGAGAAAATTCTGAATGATATCTATCGAGAAGATGATTTTAACAGATTTTTAGGTGGTGTCTGGAGCGACGAGAAAGGTGAAAAATCAACCAGCACAACCACCGAACAAACTGAATTAGAATCTCTCAGAATGGAGTATCAAAAGATACAAGGACGATTAGATCAAATTGAAAAAGAGAAAGAATCGCTAGCTCGCGAAAATGAAAGGCAAATCTTTTTAGCTGATAGCGAAAAGCACAAAGAGCTCACTATAAAATTGATCAAGCATCTAGAAGAACAATTGCATCAGACCAGAACAGAATGTGACCAAGTGAAGACTAATTTTAGAGAGTATCGCCTGCAAAATGATCTTATAACAAAGCAGCTCCAGCAACAGATTGACGATCTTAGAAATAGACAGATGCATCAACCAATAATGTATTACTCACCATCATCACTTGAAGTACAAGCTCAATCGCCACTGCACACTCCACCCAGACAGACCCATGGCATGGGCAGCCGAATATCAGGAAGAATGATGGGAGAAAATAATTCTCCTCCAAATCTAATAGCTTCCATGCCAGCAACTCTACCAAAACCTGTGCTATTATTTGACACCAAGTCACCTGTTTCCCATTCCTCTCCGCTACCACGGTCATTGCATCCGAAACCTATTCAATCCTCCCCCTATTTGACCTACCAGCAAGGAGGTTTGGCAAAGCAATCACTTACTCCAGACCACAAGAACGATCGCACGATTGTACAAAACTTTGTAGACAACGGTCAAGAACCAATATCAGAAGAAACAGCTGATAATAATAACATAGAAACTACATGTGAGCCTTCCGAAAGTTTACCAGATTCGGCAATTAGCAAAATAGTATGTTGACACAAACTGTATTCACTAAATGTTTAAGCATTTAACACAAGGAATACGAGTTTTTAACTACAATCGAAACATTCTATCGATAAAGAACCACCTACCGAATAAATAGAAACAGTTAACGTGCGAGAGCTCTTCGATGTAAGGTCAAACATTTAAACGGACAAAAAAATTCTGTTCTGACAGGCATGACAGGTCATCTATTTTCAAGTAACGCAAACAATGAAGAACGGTTCATCTAACGCTACCGTGACCAAGGAGAGGTCCAAGGTTAGCAGATTCTTACACAATTTGTTTCAACATGACAAACGTGCAAAATCTACTTCTGATGTTAAAGAGCCAGAAGTATCAAATTTGAAACAAAGACGTTCTTCTATGAGCGGATTGTCATTAACAAAGCAACTGTCATCACATGAAATTGGAAACAAGTCTAAAAGTACACCCAGCTCTCCAAATGTCAGTACAAAAACAGTTCTTGAAGTTGAAGAAGAAATAGTACAAATACAAGTCATAGAGGTGGACACTAGACCAGCAGCAGTAGTAGACCTCATCGATTCACACGCACCACTCGAGAGGAAACGTTCTAAATCAGAATTCTCACGAAGAGAACGAACCAACGAACGAAGAAGGTTCTCTGGAACTGACAATATTTCAAAATTCGATTTGGACAAGACGTTTGATGAAACAGAAAAACCAATTCATGAAGCAGCCTCCAAAGGTGATTTGGAAACACTAAAACGCCTAATAGAGGAGTCACCACTTTTATCTAGCTGTGTGACTTCAAAAGAACAAAACACTCCGCTTCACATAGCGTGTATGCGCAACCAATTAGAAATAGTACAATACTTGGTTGAAAAAAATGTTGATGCCAACGCACTCAACAAATCACTGTGTACGCCACTACATTTGGCGTGTTCAAAAGGTTACATGCCCATAGTCGAGGAACTTGTAACAAAAGGGAATGCTGATATTACCCAACGCGATGGCCAAGGAAACGGACCATTTCAGTTATGCGTGAAATTTAATCGTTTTGAACTGGCAGACTATTTGATGGCAGTCGGTTCGAATATTGACGTCAACTCTAAAACTGAGGGAAGCAAGACGTTATTACATATTTGCGGAGAACTAGGAAATCTTGAAGCGATCAAGTACTTGGTCGAACGATATGGATCAAAACTCAATTATAACATGAAAGATAACCACGGAAAACATTTTCTATTTTGCGTGTTAAAAGGCAAAAATATAGAAATCATTCGGTATTTGGCTGCCAATGTACCAGAAGTCAAATTCAACGTGATCATGCAAGAAAGAGGAAGGAATTTGATACATCAGGCAGTGGAGGAGAATGCACTACCCATGATCAAGGTCATACACGATGTGAAACCTCACTTGTTTGATGCTATGGTGAACGAGAAAGATAAAGTCAAGAATCAGTCGCCATTGCATTTTGCAGTACAAAATAACAATTTGGAAATTGTGAGTATATTGGTACAGTGGGGTGCCAATACGAACATTCAAGATTCTGATGGAAATACACGTAAGTCTTCTAGTACAGGTTCTAACTTGTAGCGTTACACATTGCATTATCGCATTATCGATCAAAAGAAGAATTAGTTACCAATCCAATGGATGAAAACTTACTGTACAAGATACTAGATATCATAACGAAACTGTTAGAAATAGAAACTACAAATCTAGATATTAAGAATGGACAAAAAGTTAGTGCAAAAGCACTGCTTAAGAAAAAGGCTCCAGCGTTACTGAAGAACTTGAAAACGCTGCGGAAGAGTGCAAGAGTGGCTCAGTCGGCTCGAGTCTAGTTATTGTACATATTAAACATGCTACTTGTAAAGTTTGATCAACCAGAGCTCAAACAAATGCAACAGGTCATAGACACTGCGATTTTGTTCGTTTCGTTTCTGATATTCTTCAGACTTGGAGTTTATTTATGCGAAAAACTGTTCTTACGACCAGGAAGAATTATGACAACAGTTAATATTCTGTCGCGTCTCATTTTTGCTTACATCTTTGCACTATCACTATGTATATTCGAAATGGTAATTTTAGAAGTGTTGGGAGTTCTAGATAGCGGGTACTTTTTTCAAATTAATAATAATTTTCAGAACTCGACGCATGGCTTGGAAACTATACTTTGTTACGATGATTGTATCACTTATCGTTGTTCTACCACTGTACCAAATCTTTTTATTCGTATACGACTACGGAGTACGCAACAGATACATCGTTCTTATAACACTAGTCATCTATATCTTCTACTTGACTGTATTTTGGAGATTCACTCGACCCATGGGCATCGCACCAGATTTTTCAACACCAGAAATCGATGACACAGAGAAAAACAGCGATTTGCTAGATGGTGCAATGGCACGTATCGCAGTTGTTGGTGTTACCGTCATTTCAGTACTTTCTGGGTTCGGAGCAGTGAACATGCCAATTACATACTTGACACCACTGTTATTCAGTAGAAAAGGATCATCAGCAACGGAAATTGATTCCATAGAACGAAAATTAGAAAAGACAATGGAGACAATTGCACAAAAAAAACGAAAAATAGCAACTGCAAGAAAACAATTACAACTCGAACTACAACGTGGTAGTCAAGAACAAGTGAACCAATCTTTTGTTGGAAGATTCTTCACAAATGTTGCAAACACTGTTCCCTTTGGCAAAGGTTCAAACGCTCGGCAACTAGAGACACAAATTTCTGAACTTAATGTGGAAGTAGCTACTTATGAGAGTATTTGCGAAGAAATCTTTATGGAACTACAATCGGCGTGTAAAGATGCCGATCAATACGCGTTTTCTAAAAGTCTAAAGGGAAGATTCTTCCAACTCGTAGGATACTTTTTCAGTTTTTATTGCGTGTACAAGGTTGTTATGGCAGCATTTACCATCTTTTTTGTTAAAGGTGATAACGAGATGCACAAAGTGGACCCAGTAACGCGTGTGATAAGCCTTGTTGCAGGATATCTACATACACAGTTGGACTTGGTGTATTGGTCACAGCAACTATCGTTTGTGTTTATTTTTGTAGTGATTATACTATCTGTTCGGTCGCTATTATTGAACTTGCACAAGGTGTTCAAAATGCTATTGAAATCAGTGTCGCCAAGTACAATTATAGTTTTCTTCTCAGAGATCATGGGTATGTATTTAACGTCATCTATCATGTTACTGAGAGGTAATTTGCCATTCAAACAGAGGTAAGAGTATTTTATTTACACTAAAATCTATTAGGGTTGTTATTTCAGAACAACTTGGAGCGATTCAATTCCAATTTTTCCATCGATGGTTTGATGCCCTATTTATTGTGAGTGCTATACTCAGTTGTATTATTTTAGTTGTATTTAACAAGACGAAAAGCTACCTGCTGGTGAGATAGACCGTTTGAGTTGTAACGTAGTTTTCGTCAAATAAAATTTATGTCACACAAGCATGATATCGTGTAGACAATGCGCAAAACAGTACGAAGCTGGTACACGAACAAAAAAGAAGCAAGAACATTTGATTTGCAAAAACTGCGCAGAAGATAGAAAACATAGAATTGTACAAACAATTGGTTTGCATTCATTTGCTCTTCTTACAGCAAGCTGAATACAATTACTACACGAGGCGAAGTAAATCAGCGTACGAATATCGTAGACAATATATTCCAGGACGTAATTGTTTCTGTATGCAAGAAGATGACGGATCGTGTATGATAGGTTGTGAGTTATGCGAAGAATGGTTTCATAAACGATGCGTGGGACAAATTGACATGGATAAAGTGTTCGTGTGCAATCGTTGCACCAGAGGAGATGGTAATCTATTCATATCACAACAAGAGTTGTCATCGTACCAAACCAGAACAACAAATTGGTCGTCACTGGTTGTAAGAAAAAACTATTCGAGTTATTCAATGCTATCAAATCGTGCGTTACCTAAAACAAACCATGGTCGAACAACTAGGTTAGAAATGCAACACGATGTGAAGCCATGGACAGTTGCATGTTTACAAAAGCATCCACTATTCGTTCTGGGAGACAGTAGTGGTGCCATTAGTACTTATTCGATAACATCACAAGCAGATTTTACACAAGGATACACGATACCTGATTTCATTAATGGTGACGATGGACAATACGTTGGAGTCGAAAGAAAATCATACACCACTACAGGTCATTCTTATGGTCTATCGTACGTGTATCTTCCACCAAGTGAAGATTGCGTAATCTCTTCCAATTGGCAAGATGGACTACTCATAGTAAGAATCATTCCACAATGCTAATAATAGTGTACAGATTTATCAACTCAAAAAGAACGATGGTCATCAGAGAAACACTTTTTCGCAGTTCGTGCGATCGATACTTGTAACAATGTAATGGTCACTGGTTCCTACGATAAAACAATAGGAATATGGGATGTTAGACAATCCAATTCGTACATTACACCAATCTACGCGCATACCAATCACGTTACAGGACTGAAACTATTTCCAGATAACATGATCGTTACATGTTCAGAAGATTGTACCATTCGTGTATTTGATATGAGAAAAACAAATCAATGTGTACATAGAATAGACACAAATGAAATTGGATTTGTATCAATGACAGTTTCAGAAGATTATTCGCATGTTGCTGTAAATACTGATCATAATTCTATTTTTATACTAGCCTATAAAGATATCAAGAATACGACAATAGGAGAGGTTGAAACGTTGAACGAGTTACGAGGTCACTTGAGTGCAAATTGGAAGACGACCAAAGTTCAATATTTTGAAAACAACTTGATCGCAAGTGGAAGTGAAGATGGATCAGTATACATATGGAACGAATCAAATGAACGCAAACAGTATGCTATTCATAGCACATGTGTGTGGAATGTATCATATTCACCTACAACAAGAACACTAGTATCAGCAAGTGAAGATGGATCATGTTGTTTAATTGATTTATTCAACTATGAACGTACTGGCATTACTGATGACCAAGAGTGTGATATACACTACAATCCAGACTATGAAGTATATCAAACAATAAAGAAGAGGAAACGATCAGTAAAAGCACCTCATCTACACCAATTCGGAAAAGATTTGTTACCATGTGAGAGTGTTCTAGTAAGATATAGTGATGGGTATTATTATCATGCAGAAGTGATTGATGCGAATTGCACAAAAGATGGACAAGTATTATTCACGTGTAGATACAGAGATTACAGTCAAGACGATCCAGAACCAGTTGTCACTGTTGGTTCATCGTTAGTAGTACCTGGATCGTTATTAGAAAACTGTTCTGAAGACTGTATAGATGATCATACCGTTCATGAGATCTTACAAGCGTCGCAACATGTACATCGACATGATCGTGTACAAGACAATTTACTGGTTTCAAGCTTGGAACCACCAAGAAAGAAGAGAAACATTAGTACAGAATACATTAGCCTAGTTTAATGCGTTGAACACATAAAATAGAATCTGCATCAAAATCTTGTTCACGTATGCCCTTGTCACAAGTTGTATCCCATCTCATTAGTTTACCACAGTTCAAAAAACAGATAACGTTTGGTTCCATTTCGAATACTTTATGATCTATTGTAGATAACGAGCCAAATCCCTTTTGATCAGTTGTTGTCACTTTTTCTGTTTTTATCTCTTGCTCGTCACTGTTATACACGGAAATGTCATCGTTATCGTAACTAACTACATACGTTCCATTAGTCAATGGAGTTATGCTTTTGATATGTCGCGCTTCTGCGTCTATTGAGGTAATTTCTCCAACGTTACAGTCTATTCGATCAATTATTTTGTCTCTCACTGCCAACACAATGTTTGGTTTCATTTCAGCCATACAAGTGTGACCGTCAAAAAAGAAACCGTCATTTAAAGCGCTCTTCATCTCAAAATCGTGTTCAACATTTTCGTCGAAGAGCATCACTTGAGAGTTACTCGAAATTAGTACTTGATTGTTTTTTAACTGTAACATTATAGTAACATCTGAGTATAGTACAAACATCAAAATGGTGAACGAATAGTCTTCTATATCTAGAAATAAAATTTGATTGTCCGATATTATGAGAATTTTTCGTTTGGCTTCTAATATCTGAGAAAATCTTTGGTGATGTAATGGTACTTCTGTAATTGTTTTCGTTGGTAAGTGAATAACATGTAAGTAAGCGTCTCCCACGGCTAAAAAATGAACTCCGCTAGAAAGAAGCACCCCAAAGTGTAACTTTTCGCACGTTGCTATCTCTGTAATGATTCTGTCCCTTTTGTAGTCGTACATGAAAAGTGTATGCTCATCATTGCGCGTTTTGCAACAGTGCAAAGTTAGATTAGGCTCGTTGATTTTGTTCGCTAAACATGAGTGTAGGTAGTGCTTGTCAAAGCAGTGTTCTCCTGCAAAACGAATCGTGGTGTAATGCATATTTACAAAACTGCGCTTCTTTTGACGTACAAGATAGAATCTGCGTGTTTATCTCGGCAAGAACTGTCTTCTGTTTGTAGTCGTACATGAAAAAACTATGAACATCATCTCTTGTCTTTGTGCAGTACAGTATCGAGTTGTAGCGTGGTTCGTTGATTTTTATCGATAAACACGAGTATAATTGTTCTTTAGCGAAAAATTCAGTATAGTGTTCAGCTACAAAGCGAAAAGTTACACTGTTCATTGTAATTCTAAACATTCTTTTAATCTGCAGACTATTTCTCTTCTGCACTATCATCTACATGCTCACCCTGCTCCAAATAATCATTAGAAATTGCAGCTCCTAAAATACTTGCGTTCAATTTTACAGGAGGTGGTGACTTTGGCTCAGGTTGTTTCATAATTTCAATCCACTGATAACCCTCTTCAATGTTGTATGGGATACCATCATACATGATTGGATTCTAAATGTTAGTTAATCAGTAAAAATCATACGTTAACAAGTGCACTAAATCGTTTCTCTAATGCTACTAGCTCTTCATCTGTTGCGGAACCTTGTTTATCAACTACATAAGGAACTGTAACGGGAACGAAAATGGGATCATATTGTTCAGTTGTATCGATCACTTCTGTTGGGACAGGTGGATAAATCGTTTCTGGTTTATCTTCAAATTCGATATGATTTTCTTCTGCTATTATGCGGACGTATGGTAAGAACAAATCGTAGAAAATATCTTGTTTGGTGATGGTTAGGTTTGTTTTGATGGTTTGGTTCACTGTATGTTGGGTATCGTTTGTGCATTTTGATACAAAATCTTTACCGTACTTGCAAGTGATCATTGTACGTACTGTTGTTCTTTAGCCTCTGGTAGGAACGTTGATGCGTACAAAAGTGTAGATAATGATTCTAGTAGCTCTATGGGACATTCTCTGAGGATTGTTAATGCTTTTATACTGTAACGTACGTTGAGGTCTCTAATAAAAATTTAGAAGCGATAATTATATCAATTAGTTCGTGTAAAAGGTCTATGCTTTGTGTTAAGTATTCTTCGCGAATGATACTACTTGGTTAAAGAAACGATATTAAAAGTACTTTTCTATGCGTATACGTGCGCTTTCGTAATCTTTTTGAAGTAGATGGTCCACAACCTTTTGTCGTTCTACTGTTATGTTTCTGCATTTTGTATTCTTGACGAGATTTAGTCTAGACTTGGCCATTTTGAGTTGCGCGTTCCTACACAGTTAATTCAAACCAACAAACGTACAATAAAACGGCATCAAAAGTATTGTCCTTTCCCCAAACATACTGTATGGCCGAGTCGACAATATAATAAACTGACAGTGAGTAGCAGTTGGCTAATGGCGTACCTGTTTGACCTGCAACGTACACGTATTCCATGACAAGGATTTTTGAAGAAGCCCGTTGTAAATTTGTTTGGAATTCGAACCGGAAGGTTTCTGATACTTACTCCTTGTTTTGCAAAACTTAATTACGCGCTTGTTTCCTGGACAACTATACGTGACTTTAAGATAGTCTATAATATTTGTTCGACGTAAAATTGTCATTTTATAGTGAAATTATAGTTCATCTTTTTGGTTTTGTTCTTTGACGTTCGATTTGAGTACCCATATGATCTTTCCGTCAACTCCTTGTGGCGCTTCTGGGAAGTACGAACTCTCAATTTCAATCTTTTTTGAGCCCTTGTTCAATTCATCAACAATTTCTTTCAATGTTGCTTCCAAATCAGCGTTAACACCATTTCCAGTATTTTTAACATGACTAATCTCTACTTCAGTCATCATGACAGTACTTGTATTTTCCAAAGCGACAGTAGTAGTAAAATAGTTCTTGGCTGGTAGTTCTGTAGTTGGTCTTGACTCGAACGATACTACTTTGGTGACAACGTTACTTCTTTTTGCCAATTGAGCCAACTCTAACATGATGTTCTTTTTTGTTTCTTTCTCTTCTTCGGAAAGTCCATCTGTGGTGGTTTCATCGTAGAACATGACATCAAAATCATGTTCGTTTACGTAAAAGTTGATCACTGTGATGGGTTCGCCCATGAATTTATCTTGTTTGACATCTACAGGACGATCAGTGTCGAATTTGAATTTGCGAGAGTATCTTTCGTTCATCTCTTCTAAAACTTTTTTGACTTGTTCTGTTGCCTCTTCTTTGGGTATAGTTCCCTTGATATGCGATTTGAAATTGGTTTGTGTGATGTCGTGGACTGAGAACGTGTAACCAAAATTGGCTGCGTTGATATCTTTGGTGTGAAGCGGTAAAAATTCTTCAAACGTGATAGTGCTGCCACGAACTTCTGATGTACGCTTTAACATGTTTTGGATATACTTGTACGCGTGCGTATCTGCTTCGCTTACATTCATTCCTGTTGTTTTATCGATAAACTCTGCTGAAACGATGGCTGCAATGCATACCACGAGAAATACAAACACTTTCATGAAGTCTGACACGTATTTGTTTGGCACGTTTCTAGTTTAGCATTGTAAGTTTATTTTTCAGGACACAAAACAATAACATCACTAAAGTTCTTGGTTAAGAGGAGTTGTAGCCACTCTGGTTGTTGCATCGCAACGAAAACTTCCATATACTCGACATGTGATTTAACGGGAAACACCTTGATCAAATCTCCATTTGCAATGTTCCAAATCTTAATGTTATTCTCTCCCATGTAGCCAGAACCAACAGCAACATAGTCACCATAAATGTGCCTAACTACGCTCAGGTCATGGCCAGAGTAGTTTATGTCACTTAGGTATACTTTTCCAATTGTTCTTAGGCAAGTGTGGGTGGACAAATCCCAAACACGAACTGTTGCATCCCGGCTTGCACTAACCAACACTTGTTTACCAACATATGCAATTCCCGAAATGTGTCGCTCATGACCTTTCATTTGAGCTATTATTGTTCCTTTATGAAAATCAACGATTGTTACGTCATTTAATAGCCCTCCTGCTATTCTACGCTCATCGATCACGCATAAAGCATCTCTAAAACATGTTATGTTTATGTTTCGTAAGTGACCCTTGTAAATATCAAAAATTTCCTGAGTGCCGATTGAGTTTTCGTACATTACTGTTGTACCTCCCAAATACTGTATACCCATGCACGACAAACTATTTCTATATCCTTCGTTTTCAGGTTTTATCGTGTTGAAGCAACTGATGCTACGCTTGTTTGCCAAATCCCATACACGTATTGTATAATCCACACCTCCAGTAACGAGTATGTTATTTCCAATGTACTTGTATCGGTGATGGTAGTGGTTAATGCCAGTGAACTGTACTATCATTTCTCCAGTGTACATGTTAACAATGTTGATGGCATACGGTGATGATTGCTTAAGCACGACCATATTAGGAGGAATA
>JAESGV010000399.1_pt1 | contig 19328 bp, 20 predicted proteins | sample 9269781 | NCBI WGS metagenome assembly JAESGV01 (sample SAMN15741586, study PRJNA653496) | algae metagenome | isolation source: Tildeniella torsiva UHER 1998/13D and co-occurring heterotrophs from... | place: Slovakia: Slovak Paradise National Park, Hrabusice, Kosice Region | collected 2000-01-01
GTGCAGTTAAGACACTACGCAGAGCCAAGAAGCAAGTTAGAGCTGTTGGTCATCTATTCAAGAAGAAGAAGGCTGCTGCTGAAGAAAAGCAATCCACACAAGGATCAGGCAAGGCAGCAAAGAAGGAATAAAATACTTTTATCAACTTTTTACTTGTCGTCATCTGAATTGTATTCTATTACGCGCATTCTCATCATTCTATTTTGAGTTCTCTTGTCAATAGGAGGTGATGGTTTAGATGCAGGAGATATCAAACCAGCGTTCGCATTGTGTTCCAGTTTCAATACAGAATTTTCCAAATCCAAGTTGTGTAGTTTATCCTGAATGGTATCTAATCGAGGAGAAGATGATCGATGCGATGGCGATCTTGGTTGTACCGCTTCTAGTATTTGTTGAGTTTTCGGTACAAATCGTCTTGGTGAAAAGTTTGTAGAAACAAGTGGTTTGTTATCTAAAATGTCTGTATCATCATCGAAGTCGTATTCTATTGGTTCTCTTCGAGGAGGTGAGTGTTCATGCATTTTCCAAAAATCTACTTCCGAGTACAGCTTTTTCTCGAATTCTGTCTCTTCAGGAATATTGAACTTGAAGATCTCATCTTCTGGTACATCGAGTTCTTCTTCTGTCGAGGGTAAAGAGCTACGCACTTGGTCGTATATCTCGTGAATTTTTACTCTATCAGAATCGAATATTGAGAAGTTGCTTGGTGTATTACGAACTGGAGAATCGATTTCTTGTCTAATTACAGTGGTTGTTATGGAATGTGTTTTTCTTTTCGGACTCGACTCAAAGCTTCTATTATGAGTATTTTTTGCAGCTGGAGTGTTAATTGGAGTCGGTGATGGCAAAGATAGTGTCTTCTTCTGTTCGGTTTTTTGTTGTGATGGAGCTTCTTTTGTTGGTTTAGTGGGTGCTGGTATTCCATTCCACTTTTTATAATCTAAAGCAGCGTATCGCGTTCTACATACATCAGAGTTGAACATGCTAATGTCTACTTGATTTAGCTCGCGAGCATGGAGTGTTTTTAGGAATTTCAAGTATAGCTGAAAAGATTGTGCAGTCGCATCAAAATCGTACTCAAAGTGTCTGACTAGTCGCTCAAGCATGGTGTCCATGTCGTGCTGACAGGCCTTCAAGCTCATTTTCCACTTGTTTGCCGCCAATATACTGCTGGAGTTACAAGAATTAGACGATAATACTGTTGGACAAAGTCATTTTCATAAAGAGATGTGTTTTCATTTAGAATTCGCAAATGCTTCTTGCGTTGTGGATGAAATGTACGTACTAAAGCTATCGTTTCTTGATAGTTTTGACACTGCACTGCTTGGCTCTATGGTTAAGTGAGAAGCAAACAGCCATGTCATTGCATCTATGATTCCCTTCTGTCCTAATGCACTAACTTCGAAAATCGCTCCTTGTGCATTGCCTTCTTTCGATATTACGTCTATCGCTTCGTGCAATACTCGATCGAAATCTGCGTTAATATAGTCTTTCCGCTTATTGGTATCTAACAAATCTGTTTTGTTAATTAGAACAACTATTGATTTTCCTAGTATATCTAATGTTAATGAATAAATTTTTACCTACGTTGTTTGTACTTTAGTAGTTCTGTAAGCGCAAAATGACATCGAAGAGTATCTGAAGCATCAACGACAAATGCAACATAGTCGGCGTATTTTAAACTTTCTACCCATATATCTCCTCTCAGTCTAAAATGTTAGGAGTTGATGAAGACCTATTACTTGTTTCCTCCTGGTACATCTACTGCTTCGAATGTTACAGTATCTACAAAATTCGTGATAGTTGTAGTTTTCATTTCTTTGGATTGCGTCGGAGGACAATATTGAAAAGTTTTTGTCGCCATATATTCTATGATTGAAGTTTTACCACTGTTGTCAAGTCCAAGAAACGCTCTACGGTAAGAAACATATCTGTAGACATACACTGTTGGATGTACTTTTACATGAATCTTATTTTCTGTAACCAGCTCTCTACCTGAATTCTGCTGGGATAACTTTGAGTTTGCTTTCCCCATTGTAATTTGATGTTTGTGCATGTTTCTCAGTTCTATGTTGGTAGACAAGTATTTCAAGAGCAACCAAGTTATGAGTTAGTATTTATCTGCTGTAGTACTATCATTTCTCTTGGTACAAAAGAGAGGTAGAGGGAATGACCCTATGAGGATCAGAGAGCCGAAGTGCCTGTGTATACACACAGTTAGACTCAACAGCAACCTACCCGCACACCACTTTGCATACCTCTCCTTTCTTTTTCAAGCAAGCTTTTCGAATTAATTTCTCGGCGTTCATGGCGGGATTCGACCCGTAGCGACTTTCGAATGCACTATCAAGGGTGCTGGCTTTAGGAAGCGCTCTAACCACATACCTACAAGAGCCAGTACACATAACACAAACTACTACCGGCCTGATCTTTGTCAAATGGGATACCGAATTTTCTGATTGTCGCATAAAAATGATCGAAACAACGTGATGAGTCTGAATTTAGCATCAGCTGGTCCTTATGTGTACTTTTTGATAGGTTATGTTGCATCATTTTGGTGTTGTCTGTTTCATGTTGGTGCGACTTATGGTGATTTATCGCAATTTTATATTTTGAGGCACCGTTACGATAAGCGATTTCGCATATTCTACTCATAATCCTCGATCAGTGCTGTCTCGTTGAAATATAATCTAATTAGCTATTAATTCACAAAAGATGTTTCCGCAGGTTTGGTCTTGTTTTTGTGAAAACTTTACACTCATGTACAGGCTTCTCAAGGAAATTGTTACTTGCCAGATACAGGCACAAATGGAGTTGAAGGTAATGCTTGTCAAAAGTACGACAAACAATCTTTTGTTGTGGTGTATTGGGACAATTTCCTTGTAAACATACTGGGCAAACCAATGCGGTACATACGGTACTGCGGTGTTGATAAACGCGAGATTTCGTCGTACAATATGTCTGGTGTCCAGTGCAAATGTCACAAACAGTCTGTTCGCGTGTTCTGCGTTGATTGTGATGACTATGTTCCATATTCAACATGGAACTTACACGCAAAAGATTTCCCAAGTCACAAACGACGCATGTTTTCAGATGTAATACCACCTGTACAAATTTTTGATTTGAATTCAGAAGCGGACGAGCCTGTTTTAATTATACCACAAACGAATAACAAAACGATTTATAAATTCATGGACACATTGATACAACGAGGTTACACACGCGATTATGCCAGAAGAAAATGGCAAGCTATTTCTGCGGACGAGAAAGATTCCTTTTTTCAGAATCCAGATACTTGGGCGATACCAGAAGATGAGTCAAGAGAACCTCCAATACGAACCAAGGGAGGTTCTGCATATCACGAGTATATTCGTTCCATGATGGCACCTGGAGTGAAACTAGTTGACATTGCATCAGGATGGCGTAGCCTAAGCGAACACGAGAAAGAAGAGTTTTCCATAAAAGCGGATAAACGCTTGCAAGAGAGTACTCCACAATCAAAACCAAAAAAACGTGGAAGAACCGGATATCAAGAATTTTGTACGACATGCAAGGGAATGGATACGTCAGAAATATCAAAAGCCTGGAAAGAGCTATCAGCAAAAAAGAAACAAAAGTTTGCAGAAAAAGCAAAATCAATACGACCACTTTGTGAAGATGAGAACATTTCCGAACATAGTGAAGAAGAGGTGGCAAATGTAACAAGCAGAAGAGAAAGAAGCAAAAGACACACTGGATATTCGGAATATTTGTTGGCAAATATTGGAAAGAGTGAAGAGGAGGTTTCTCAAGCATGGAGTATGATGTCCAAGGAAGAGAAAGATTTGTACTTTGATATAGCACGAGAAAAAGCAAGAGCAGTGTTAAAACGTGTACGGAAAACAGATCTAGAAGAAAGCGAGGATAGTGATTGTATGGGGAGTGATGAAGAAAATACTTTGCAAAACACTATCGAAAATTTATCAACGTTGGAAGAATCTACGATCAAGTTGAGTTCACTTGTTCGTGCATCAAAGCAGGGTTTTCTTACGCAAACTCAATTTGAAGTATTGCAGAACGTGATCATTGGTCAAGATCACTACTTACGGAGTACAGTACTGTTTCTTGCATCATTACTTGAAGAGAACATGAGTTCTCGAGAAGGTATCGAGAGATGGAAGGCGCTAGGAGAGCCTGTTGTAAATAATGTATTGCTACTGTACAAATAAAGTTTGGTTGTCCAAACATGCCACAAAACACGCTTCCCAAGTACTGTGGTATTGATGAAACAGAGTTGCCACCACATTTAATGACGAACCGACTATGCAAGTGCCACAACGCACCTGTTCACGTGTATTGTTTGGATTGCAACAAATATATTGCATACTTCTCGTGGTCCTCACACGTAACACAATACCCAAATCATAAACGAAGAACATTTGAAGACTTGGAAGATATCGAAATAATCGACTTGAATGCTGACCCTGAAGAAGCGACAACACACAAAAAAAGAAAAAAAGTTGTGATGAACGGCTATTGTTATTTTATGAAAACAATGGGCAAGCAGGGAAAAGCAAAAAAAGAGTTATTCACAGCATATAACATGCTTTCGCAGGAAGAAAAAGATCAATATGCCACTGCAGCGTATTACAGTTTGGATTCCGATACCGAAGAAAAATCAGCACACGATAAAGAAATGGCAACAAATGAAAATTCGTCCACGTTCTTGGAAGAGCAAGTACATAATAATACACAATATCTAGAATCGCGAACAAAAAAGATAGGAAAGAACTCTAACGTCTCGCGCAAAAATGGATTCCATGAGTATTGCAGCTCTCAGGAAAAATCTTTGACGATCTCAGCATCAAGAGCGAGTTGGAGCAAATTGACACACGAGGAGAGGAAAGTGTTTACAGAACGAGCGTTGCAGTACAACGCCTCTGTTAGGAAAGGGTTTACTTCCGATGACGAAAACTCGGCAGATTCAACGCAAGAAGAATCAGATGACTGTTCAGAAGATGAATCTCCAAAGAAAAAGAAGCGTAATGGATATATAATGTACACAATAGCCAACGCTGGAAAAGGATTAAGCAAAAAGGAGCTTGGAACAGCGTGGAGATCTCTTAGCGAACAAGAAAAAAGTTCATACGCCACAACACATGACAAGGAACCAAGTCAACCGAAAAAGAAAAGAACCTCATGGACGAATGGTTATCTACAATATGTAACGACTACAATGTCACCTGGAAAAAGTATGAAAGAAGTTGCAGAAGGATGGAAGGCATTATCACAAGATGAAAAGGATGTATACTACGAAAAGGCAAGACACGCTACATTAAACGTTTGGCATAGAAAAAGGTCTTTGTCTAAAATTGACACTCACCATGATGAGGAATTTAGTGATGATGAAGATTGTCAGAGTGAGGAGGAACGTAGTGAAGAGCCACCCAAGAAGAGAGCGAGAAAGTATAATGGCTATAACGGCTTCCAGATATTTCAAATGCAAAGCAAAGGAAGTGGTTTGAGTGTTTCGCAACTCGCACTGTCGCATGAAGTTCGTAGTAGATTCAACGAAACAGCAAGGAGACGACTAGCGGGTGAGAGCACTAAAGAATCAGTAGTGGAGGTACCAATAATGTTATTATCCGATTTGGAAGAATCAACGATTCGTCTATCGTTGTTGATTTGTGCAGAAAAAGCTACATACATTTCAAGACACCAGTTTGAGAAGCTCCAGTATATCATTACTACACCGAATCACCACTTACACAGCACTGTATCCTTTATTACTTCGTTAGTAAAAGAGCACCTAGAAAAGAAACACAACAAGGAGAGGTGGAAAGAGGTTGGACTACCACTTGTTCAAAATGTGCTGCTACTGCTAAATAAATGAATTGTAAATATGTCAATTTGTGTTTCTTTTATACTGGATTGTACTTGACATAGTCTGGTTGCTCTGATGCCTTGTATTCGTCAACTAGCGACGCTACTACTTCTCTCGCATCTTCAAACTCATCCAAACTATCTGCAAACATTGGTGTTTTCCTGTACGTATCAATAAAGGCCTTTCTCTTGTACAAATTGTCAAAGTTTTTAGTAATTTGTTGGAACAATTCATTTACACTAGTGTGGTTCGCTAACATGAGTCCACTCACTCGATTTGTCGTTTGTACATACGGTGACTTTTTCGATAACACGACTTGGATCGATGCTGGTCCCCATGGTATAAATCTAGCCAATTGTCGTTTCCTAATCATGTGCAACGACTTGTGTACTTGTGTGGGATCAACTTCTCCTTGTATAATGTTCAAAATGCTAATGTAGCAGCCCTTCTTAGTAGGACAGCTGACCATGATATTCTTTTGTTGTAGTAACCTTCTCATGACATCTAGAACTGTGGTTTTTTGTACGTTGAGTTGGCTTGCGCGATCGATCGTAAGTGGAGTGTAGCCAGTCATTAAAAAGTGACATCTAGGTGTAGGTACTAGTGATGCGATTAATCCCACGAGATCGTTGTTCATGTATCCTGGATATCGTAGAGTCGTCGTTGTAGCTGCGATCACAGTGGAAACGAGCGAGTTGGTTTGATCGACACTTGGATTGGGAATGTGTAACCGATCGACAACGATGCGATTAAGTGCTGTATTATCTAGTACGACTACTGCATCTGCGTTCAACGTTAAACGTTTCAATGTGAGAAGTGAATTGTATGGTTGGACTACTACTTCGCTACCTTGTTCCTATATGTGAGTTGCGAATTGAAAACGTACTGCTGGGAATACACTATAAGTCGTAATGAGTTTCTTTGGGAAGCGATCGTTCAGTTTTTCAAGTAAATAGCTTCCTACACCGGATCCTGTTCCACCAGCAATACTGTGCAATAACACAAAACCTTCTAATGAATCTGAATTATCTGCTTCACGATCTAGTACTTCCATTAACTCTTCATGAACCTACAATTGTTGATACAAGTTTAAAATACGTACCTTTTCTGCTTGGGCGTATCCGCTTGCCCAATTATTACCAGCACCACCTCCTTCACCACTAACATAAATATTTTCAGGATTGTATAGATTTTTGTAGGGTCCTGTCCGAATATTTTGTATTACACGAGGTTCCAAATCGATTAGTAATGCTCTAGGAATGTAGTGTTCGTCATCAGCTTGGTAAAAGAATACATCTTTACGATCGCCTCCTTGTGTTGCAAAATCTTCTAGTATACCCTCTTTGTTTATTCCATGTTCTGCACATAGTTGTTTCCAAAATTCTTGCCCGACTAAAACGTTATGAATGCATACGTAAACGAACCTTGGTTGCCACATTGACCTATTGATGGTTAAAATTACATTATACAGTACCTGCCTGCAGTGTGATGATTTCTCTTGGCATATTTGGTTATTTTCGCAACGTTGGAAAAGATTAACCGCTGTTAGTTCTTGAATGATCTCCCTGTTAACTGCCTGTTTGCGCCAAAATTAAATTGACTTCTTACAAAAAATCTGCTCATGTGAAGACAAAGATTTGCATGTTTCGTAGAGTACGATTGTTATTGAACAAAGAGAGCTGATTTGTAATTAATTATTTCTTTCTGCTGTCAGAGTTCACGAAATTCAGACGTGACAGTATCAATGCCCCTACAGCGCTTCGTCAGATACTGCAGTGTTGATAAAACCGAACTACCAGCATATCAATGTGTACAAAATCGTTGCAAATGTCACGATAAGATAGTACAAATGCTCTGTATTGATTGCGACAAGTATTACAGTTTATTCTCCTGGAAAACCCACGCAAATATTTACCCTACGCATAAGCGACAACAATTAAAAGATCTAGAGACAACTTGTGAAGTACTTGACTTGAATGCAGATACAGATGAAATAGTAACTGTAACGCGCAAACGAAAAAGTAGAGTGTTGAACGGGCGTCTCGTTTTTATGCGATCAATGAGAAATCATGGACTCGCACTGGCCGACTTACATAAAGAATGGAACAACCTGTCAAAAGAAGAAAAAGATGAATACAGTCGACAAGGATACTTCGCCACAGTATCCTCATCAGAAGAGGACGAAGTAGAATCTGAAGAAGAGACAAAAGAAAAAAATAACATCAGTAAGAAACGAAAAGCAGGTAGAAGAAACGGATTTCATGAATTTTGTTCATCAACCAAAACGCCTCTTAACAAGAGCAAAAGACAAGCATGGGATGAGTTATCTAAAGATGAGAAATCGGTATTCACTAAACGAGCCATGGCAGCAAATTTAGAACGAAATAAAGATATCAAGGAGAACGACGATGAAGATAGCTATGAAGATGACTATAAATCATCTTCTTCGGATAGCGGTTGTGAAGAGCCGCCAAGAAAAGTCAAACGAGGAATGTATAATGGATTCATTGAATATATTCGATTTAATGGTAGTGGTCACAACACGTCTGAACTAGCAGTCAAGTGGCGAGCACTAACTGAAGATGAAAGAGACGAATTTACGGAGAGAGCACGAAAGAGATATCAAGGAGAGCATATTGACTATGAGGAAAGCAATAGCTCAAAAGTAGAAACCCAAACGCCAGAACCAACGTTGTCACACAGAGAACAGTCAATAGTCAATCTAGTTACGTTCATTCATGGCTTGAAGCAAAAATACATTAGTGAAAAGCAATATTTAGTACTTGAAGAGATCACTGTCGCTAGTGAGCACTTCTTGAAGAGTACAGTGTTTCACATTGCCACAATATTGAAAGAACATATAAATCAAAGTAACGGACATGATAAATGGAGTACCTTTGGCGTGTCACTTGTAAATAGCGTTGTGAAAGCATCTAATAAATAGTCGTGCTTCTTGTAACACAAAGCATTTCAAACTTCTCAAAGATGGGTGGCAAAACGTATTGCAGGTACTGCAGTGTTGGTAAGCAAGCAATCACCTCCGCAAACGGGAAACGCTGTTGGTGTCACAACGAGACAATTTCGTACTTTTGCTTGGGCTGTGATGCGATGATAAAATGTTCGTGGTGGATGACACATCAAAGAGAGTACCAAAATCATAAACGAAGACGACTATCGGCCGCGACACCAAGGAGCGACGTTATCTCAATAAGTTCCGATGAAGACAGTTTAGAGTTTTCGTCTCCTGTGAGCCAAAGTGGCATGAAAAAACCATCTCTAAATAGCAGAGAAATACCAGAAATTTTAGATAGCTCCGATGACGAAATATTAGAAACGACACCGAAGAAACAAAAATTGTCGCACGAGACGGTACCAATCAAAGAGGACCCAGATGCATCCTCTCACCAAAGTACATCAGCACTTAGAACACCTGCACATAGTACATCAACTACGCTACACTCACCGAGTACCTCACAAACTCAAACTCCAACGCCACGCTTGACCTCATCAACAAATGACACATCGCAGGGAGAAATATCCGAAAAGATTTTAGTTTTAATGAAGGGACTCGGGAAAGGTTTCATCAATCAAGATGAATATTCGAAACTTTTCGCCATCATCGCAGATCCTACAAACCAGTGGCGAAAAGCGTTACTTCATGGACTGCTGCTAATGGAACAATTACTAGAAACAGATCAAGGAAAACAGCGGTGGGAGCTCTCTGGAGCAAAACTTGTGCGAAGTATTGTTGATTAATAAACTGAAATGATACTACATATCAAGTATTTTGATTAAATGTTCACTTGTCGATAGAATATTTATAATGTATAATTCTTTTAGTCATACTCTTGTTACACTGGGATGGACAACCAACAAATCAAATAACTTTTCGCATGGCCAAGAGAAGAGCATACGGACGCTTTTGTTCGGTCACTAAAAAAAAGTTAAACACGAGACAACGGAACGACAACATTTGCAGGTGCCACAACAGCTATATTTCTTACTTTTGCATTGAATGCAACAACACTATCGGGCAGCAGAATTGGAATAAACACGTACTAGAGTTTCCGACTCATACTCGTGAAAAAATGCCTAGTGAAGAAGATTCTGCCTCCGATGAAGAACAAGAAATAGAACAAATAGATCTTAACGTTGGGGAAGACGAAATTGCCCCAGTACAAAAAAAAAAAGTAAAAAAAAACTCCAAAGGCAGAAAAATCAATCCATGGAATGTATTCTTGAAAGATCAAAAGGTCCAGAATGGGCACACAGTGAACAGATCTGAATTGCGCAAACGATACAAAGCTTTTCTAGAACAAAACACAGCACACAATGACAGTCAAAATAACACTAGCATGCAAAAAGAGGATACTCCACACAAGAAAAAGAAAACATCACATCGATCACAAGAAGTAAACACAACAATACCACGCTCTATCGAAGAAACAGCAGAAATGCTAGCAACATTACTAAGTGGACTAAACAATTCGTATATTTCCCAATCAAGTTTTATTACTTTGCAGCCAATCGTAGTTTCGCCGGATCATATCATGAGACCTGCAGTATTCTTCCTACTATCAACGCTCAAGCAGTGCTTAGAAGGTAACGAAAGCACAGAGTACTGGGAAAGATGTGGTGTACCCGTTTTGAATGGGTTGTTGCAGGCGTTGTAGGATAATAAATAGTGCACCTAACTTGTTGCTCAACTTTTATTGCTTTGTGCAATAAGATCCTTTAGACTCATTTTTTTAGGTGTCTTTTGCGTTGATACCTGTTCTACTGGTTTTTCTATTACTACAGGAGCTTTTTCGACTGGTTTGGTAAACTCTTTCACAGTTTCAACTGGTTTAGTTTCTGCAACTACCTCTTTTCTTGGTGTTGCTTGTCGCGTCGCTCTTTCTTTGTGCAAATCTGCCAAGAGGTTATTTGCTTTCGGTATGACAGGTTCAAGTTCTGTTTCTACAACAATAGGAGCAGGTGGAGTGAGAGGCTTTTCGCGCTTCTTTGGCATCGCATCCAGTTCCATTACTTGATCATCATCGTCATCATCTATGATCGTAGTAACGTTTTCACTACCTCCCATCTCATTCATAATTTGATCAAACGTTGGTTCTATATGTATCACTTGATCAACTTCTGTTGTGTCCAAACTTGAACGGAGTTTCTTTTTCGGTGATCGTTTCTTCATACCTGGGAAGAACGCCTCTTCTACATCATCATCGTCATCTAATTCTTCTCGTTTTCTCTTTGGTGATTCTTTGACGAGTTTTTCTGGTGTTTTGGGTTTCTCTTCTCGCTTGGGTTTTTCTTCTACTGGTTCTGGTGTTGCTCCAAATGGTACAAATTCGATATTTTCTCCACCTTGCTGTTGTACTCGATTCTCAAAAACTTGTTTGATATCTCCTTTTTCTGTTGGTGCTACAACTTCTATCACTTTAGATACTCTTTCTTTCAAATGAATTTCAAATTCTGATTCACTTCCATACGGTGCCTTCATGTTTTTATCTTCCTTGTGGTTTGGACTAGCAACGTATAAATGAGCTTTGGATATATTGTACAGTTTGTTAGGTTGCATCTTATCGAAAAACTCATCAAGTGCTTCGTTGAAGAAAACTAGTCGCAAATGATTCACTGTTCCTGGGTTGACTGATTCATCACGTACGAGAACGGATGCTACGACTCCACTTCCTCTTTCGTTTGACCAATTCCTAACGGCTGACTTTTTGATCACTTTGCAACGAATACACCAATTCTCACTGATCGGATCAAGTGATTCAAAATTGACAATTTGTTCTGGTTGTTGTGGTATGATTTTTCCGTTCTTTGATGCGATGTAGTTTTCCTTGTCCAAGTAGGATAGCAATTGTGCACAAACATGTTTGCAGAGTCCATCTCCACCGACTGGACATGTACAAAGTGCTTTGAGAATTCTTCCGTCTTTGAAAAGTGATTCTTCCTTATATGGCTCTTCGAGTGAACCTTGACATAGTGTATAGAGTTTGAATGCGACAGAATTGATTTCTTTTGTCTTGAATTTGTCAATACGATGGTCTCTATAGTAATCACGTCCACGTTGAAAGTATACTACTCCAAAATGTTTGACAATATCGGCAATCGTCATAGTAATTTTACATTTGGTGGAAGCTGATGACGATGGAGACGCACGCGTAACCTTTTTCTCTGGTGTGACTTTTTCTTCTTTTGGTTCAGGCGCAGTAGGTTGTTTTCGAACTGGTTTCGGCGAAACGTGATGCTTTGGCATGTTTGCCATAATTCTGTCGGCGCCTTCTTGCGCGTAATCTTCATCAAAGTCATCGGAAACATCATAGTTGAGCAAATACTGACGATGTAACATGATTCCGTGAACATGTTCACACATTCGTTGTTCCAAATAGTTTTGATCGGTAATAGTGTCAGACGATATCAACTGCTCCACTAATGGATATCTTTTCACATCGGGAAGATCGATCGACTTGAGTACTGACTTGTACTCAATGTTGGACAAAAACGCATACTCTGGAGCATCGGGCCCTTTTTGAGCTCTCTCCTCTCTATAAAGTTTAGTTAAAACCGTAACAACACTTACATTTGTTGGCAAATATAATCATTCATAGCATCTATATCGATGTCTTCCTCTGAAGCGAGTTGTTGCTGGCTTTCTTGTTCCACTTGCGTGAAAATTTCTAGTAATATATCGTATTCCATGTGTCTCATAATTTGTTTTGGTGGAATTTGCTTCTCGTCAGGTGTGACAATAACAGATCGGTTAGGATCGATACTATGGGTGTATTGTAAGAATGCAATGTCAGTCCAATCTCGTTTGACTTGATAGTATACAGGAAACGTTAAATCCAAGTCGAGCATCGCATCTCGAAGCGAATTTAAATCTTTGTCTTCGTTGTGAAGGATAATGACTCTACTGTGATGGTATATTTCGTTCCATTTCGTTAGTAAGTGACATGTAGACCTCTTGTCTTTCACAGTATACTTATTTTTTGCTCCCTTCTTCAATATGCACTCTGATGGTAGCAAAAGAGCACAATGCGATGTCGCGGCATATTTTGCGCGATTTAGGAATAGATTTTGTTGTATCGTTTCGGTTTTGTCGACATTTTGATGCTCAACGCTTTGCTTTTGACTGTAATAGTAATCTATTCGACAGCGAACATCTTCCATCTGTTGTAACTGTCCCAATCGAGTACCGTCGTATCTAATCGATTTTTCTAAAATGTTAAAAATGATAATATAAGCGTACCAGCAATCGCGAACTCTGACGCCCATAAACACTGTATTTTTCCGCCAGTTGGGGCTATATTTACAACTGAAATTTCTATGTTCTTTATGGAGCTCTTCACTTTGTCTATGAGGCCTTGCCGAGCATCATGATTTGTGTTGAATTGCTCATCATCTAGAACTACTTTGCCTTTATGTTTCAGCGATTCAAATAGTTTATCCAGAATTTCTCCAACAGTTTGTTCGTCGCCGTCTATCGGTAATGAAGTTCGAGTGAAACCTTTCAACTCATATTCTTGTTGGTAGTATGTCGTTTTGCCTGCGCATGGTGGCCCTAGTAGAATTACCAACTGCGAGAAGGCGCGAAGACGTGCTTGCATTTTTCTAGTACGAAGTTCAGACAGAAAGAAGAAGATTCTTCATTTTACAACACGTTACAAAATAAATTGTGCGATGTGGAACAACACTTGATTTAATGCCAGTAGATATGCCCAAACTATTTATGATTCTGCATGGTCTTATGTTACCCAAACTTATTGTGTTAGTTTTTTAAATCGTTCGTGAAATGCTGCATTCTCCCGCCTCTGTTCTTCGCGAATGCTGACATTGATTTCTTTGCTTCTACAGGTATTGTACAATTCCATTTCGGCAGCGCAGCCATATAATCCATTTTTCTTCAGAATGCAGTCCTGGAATATCTGTTCTTCAGAAACACAATTTATAGTATTATTCGATTTGTGTGGAGTATGGTCACCTGGCAATTTAGTGACGCCAGACATGTTATGTATTTGTTTTTTGGTAAACCGGTTACAATTCAAACAAACGCGCCAAAAAACACCGTTATAGTGTATCACACGTGAAGATGGAAGACGATGTGGACTTTGATGATGTTATCAACAGGTCAATGAAGCGGGTTTGTGCACTGTGAGCGTAATAACACTGTAGATGTCCATCACCAAACCAGATCCACTTCTCGACTTGAAAACACAAAAGAGATTATACAACCAATACGTTACCGAAGCAAAGCAAATTGAAAGCAAAAAAGAACCTGACTGGAAACAATGTTTGGTACTGTATGAAAAAGCATTTGCATTATTCCAAACAGATACCAAACTTTCAAAGAAGATTGAATCGATTCGCGCTAAGTTAGACCGTTATGTGAAGCAACCAGAAAATAACTTCACATATGACGCAGTAGAGAAGGTTTACTTTTTAAAATCGAAAGATGAACAAGTTGTTTTCAAACTTCCACGATTTGTGTATGACAAGTTGTACAATTATCAAAGAGAAAGTATGGAATGGTTCTGGAACAAACATTGCCAAGTTGAAGAAGATGGCGAGACGGGTGGAGGCATTCTCGGTGACGATGTATGTTACTATTTATTATCTAAGACGTTTAGATGGGTCTAGGCAAATCTTTCCAGACTATTAGTTTTTTGTATGGACTATTTTTTACCAAACAAATTGATAGAGTTCTAATGCTCATGCCAGTGAGTGTTTTGCAGAATTGGGTCAAGGAATTCGACAAATGGTGCAGCAAAGGTCCACGTGCTCCAACAGTTCACGTTTTTCATGGATTGAATACTGAAAAGCAACGCAAAAAGATGATATCGGCTGTCAAAGAGAAGGGCGGCGTTCTACTAACCTCATACGGCACTCTAGTCAGTCAAATTGAGTTGTTCTCTGCCGACGATCTTTCATTCGACTACATTATTCTAGATGAAGGTCACAAAATCGTAAGTTTAATCACTCATCACTAACAATTGCAGAAAAACGATACCATCAAGTTATCGCAGTCGCTTCGGCAAGTCAAAGCAGACTACTGTAGATATATTCTGACTGGTACACCTGTCCAAAATAGTTTGGAAGAGTTGTGGTCGTTATACGATTGGATTTTCGAAGGTAGACTGTTAGGAAGCAAACGCACATTTAAATCACAGTTCGAAAGCAAGATCGTCCGCGCGAGTGAGAAAGATGCTTCTGTGTACGAGATAAAACTTGGAAGTGAGATTAGTAGAAAACTACGAGAGTTGATCGCACCTCATTTCCTTCGTCGAGAGAAGAGTGTAGTGCTAAAAGACAATACCAAGGTTTCTATTACCACTAAGAACGATTTAGTCGTGTGGATCCGCAACACCGATCATCAACTTGATATCTATTCAGAGTTCTTGGCTGGTGATATGGTCAAGCAAGTGTTGAAGAAAAGTGAGTGCGTACTAGCAGCTATAACGTACCTCAAACAGATTTGTTCACATCCAAATCTGTTAAAGACGGAAGGCAAGTGCACTAGCGTTGCAAACATGATAGAGAAGAGTGGAAAGATGAAAGTACTAGACATGTTGCTTAAACAGTTATTCCAAGTCGAACGAGACGAGAAGCACAAGCTACTCTTGTTCTCACAATCCACCAAGATGTTGGACATGATAGAAACATTGTTAAACTCGCACAAGATTCGCTTTTTAAGAATTGATGGAACCATTTCAGACTCTAGAGAAAGACAAAAGTTAATTGATACCTTTAACGATCCGGAACAGAGTCAATATCGCGTGTTTTTACTCACATCTCAAGTTGGCGGTGTTGGTATCACTCTCACTGCGGCTGATAGAGTAATTATATTCGATTCGTCATGGAATCCTGCTATAGATGTAAGTTGACTTTTACATAGCTAACTTTGTAGAACCAAGCAGTAGATCGTGCGTACAGAATTGGTCAAAAACGTGATGTTGTGATTTATCGATTCATCACGTGTGGAACAATCGAAGAAAAAGTCTATAGAAAACAAATCTTCAAGGGAGCACTTTCCAAGCAAGCAACAGAGAAGAAAGCATCGCAGTTCCGATACTTTACTCATAACGAACTGCGTGATCTTTTCAAACTTGACAACGAAGGTCAATCAAGTACCACTCAAACTCAATTAGCAAGCATACACAAGAAACAATGCCATTACTCGGAAAAATTGTCTAACCATATCCAAAAAGTTCAATCACAATCAGATGACATTGTTGGGCTCAGTGATCACGATTTGCTATTTACCAAAGACGACGTCATTCACGAAGAATTGGCACTTGCTATGGAAGCAAGCCAAGCAGCAGAACAATCGTTATCATTACTTGTAGCAAGCAAAACACCATCGCAACCATCAACAGCGAAAAGAAATGGACGTAAAGCAAAAACAATTCCTGATGAAGACGAAGATGACGATTTTGCTTTTCTTGATGAAATGCCAACACCAAAGAAACGCATGAGCGTTGCAAGAAAACTATCATTAGGTCTTGGTTTGATCACCGAAGATGATAGTGATGTAGACAGCGGTGACGATGAAGAAGACGGTGAAAATCTCATTAGCGATGATGAAGATAGCGACTTGGAAGGTGGAGAGATCAGCGATACGAGTGGAGATGAAGGTTTTATCGAACAACCAAGAGTGACGCGATCTATTGCCAAAGAAATTGTAGTGATTGATAGCTCATCAGAGGATGAACCAAGTGATGACGAAATGGATGAAAACTCACTCGATTTTGACGAAGAAGATGGTCAAGATGACGAAAATGAAGAGCAGGAAGAGTCGCCAGAAGAAGATGACGGCGAAGACTCTGCTTACATGAATGAACTCATCAAAGCTCGCAAACTTGAACTGAGTGGCAACTTGATTGCTGCCATTGACAGTTACATGACGTATGTTTAACTTTTGTCATTTTTAACATTTAGTGCACTTAGTATTCACGATGATGATGACAAACTACATTGTAAGATTGTTTATCTTGGAAAGCAACTCGGCTTTTGTACATAAATTATTTCCACTTTTGTACTTCTATTTGTGTTGAGATTGCAGTGGCTATTCCATGATCAAAAACAGTAACGTGCCCTTCGTGAGCAAATACTAATCCGTGAAGGTCTGCACATCTTCTCTCCTCTTGTGCATGAATAATTCTTCCAACAATGTGTATACATTCCTTGCCCATGTTCACCATTTGATGAATGTTACCTGTTAGTGATACAGTCTTGACTCTTTTCTTCTCTATAATATCGTAGTAGTGAAGATAACTGACATCATATTCATCAAACTCTTCTTTGAGATCCACGTACACAAGTATGTTTGGACTAAACATGCACATACCAGCAAACTCTCTTTTAAAGTCTAACAGCTTGGTTATACTGTTTTGTTCTACGTTATAGATACTGATTTCTCGCTTTTGGGTGCAAATTGCGATTCCAACAGGCGTTGGTTCTATGGTGTTGATTTTGAACTTCATATCTTGTTTAAAATGAACTGAACCACCTGGAGTGTTGATATTGTACACGATAAATTCATGGTTAGCAAGTATAGCGGCTATGAAATTGCCAAATGATACTATTGCCTTGTGTTCAGGTATCAAACGTGCTGGTATATGAATAGTATTACAAAGTATGTTCGACAACCAATATTTGATGTAAATGTTGTTTCTGTCCGATATCGCTATCCTGTCTTCACCAATAGGCGCGATGTAGAAGGCTTGTTCATGTAATTTGTGCACAAATTGTCTCTCTTTCAAGTCCCACAAGTGAATACATGCATTTCCAGTGGCTGCGTACCACTCAGATAAATGTATGATGCGTGTCAATTTCGTGGGTTGCGTGTTTTTAATAGTCAGAGGTATTTGCAACGCGTGGCGAGGATAGTTGAATGTATTACGACTTATCATAGAGTTGTACTCGGCAACAGAATTTCTGCTCATAGTTTGTCTTAGAAGTGTTGCTAGTGACGTTGAAAATGTGGTGTTGCTGATTGTTATGTCTGCGTACGCTTGCATCTTTAAGTTTACTTACAAGAAAAGTAAACAATACGTACTGGATGTGTTACTGACTTTTTAGAAGTCATTTGGATTGTCCAGTTGAATTGGTGGGGTTGTCTCTGTCAACACTTTTAAGACAATGTCACTAGCAGCCTTACCTGTGGACACGCTTCTAGAAATAGTATCGTTTCTCACAGTAGAAGAGTACTGTAAATCATTTACGCTCGTATGCTCGTCGTTACACGAAACATACAACTATGAATTCGTGTGGAGTGCGTTCTATAAAAGCATTCTTGAACGAGACATTAAAATCTTTACCACTGAAAAAGAAACTGCAAATTTGAACACTGCGCGTGGTTTGTACAAGAAGCACATCAATGGACCAACGAAAAGTCGCACTTTAGTTGGGGAACAATTTTTAACAGCCACACGGGAGTATTTCATATCCTCAAAACAACGAAAGTTGAGTCACCTAATCAACAAGTTTTTCAAAAAACCAACAAACCTGGCAAAGCGTAGAATTGAAACATACGAAGAGTTTATTCATCCGTATGAGATTATTTTCGCAGAAGTAGACAAGTTGTTGGCCTATGTTTCCGGCACAGAAGACGCAGAACGCAGAAAGACAGTGGTTCAAAACAATATCAGAGAAAGTTCAACCTACCACGGAAAGACTGTTTCTGCATGGCTCGTAACAGACTTGGGATCTATTTTACATTTAGAAGACTCTCCCAACAAACGCGAGTTGGAAAATCGTGCTGTCGAATACACCAACACAATGCTCAAGAAACTTGTTTTCCAATACAATGTGAGTATCATGGGAGAATGGGAAAGAAAAAGAGCAAAAGTCGGTGCACATTTCATACTCGTAGAAGCTATTCAAATCATGAAAGAGCATCCTAGTCTTCTCGAAACTGTTATAGAGCTGTACAAGTATGAACAAGAAGAGTTGGGAAGAGAATTGTATTACAGTCCAGATCTTTTGGACGTTGTTATTAAGAAATACGGAGAACGAAAAGACCTGCTCAGTAACCCTGTGATACTCATTCAAGATGAAGTTAGAAATACAATTTCGGAAATGAATAGCACTACGCAACGATATATTTTGTGTTACAACGATCTAAACGCTTGGAAAGAATTAGTAGCGTATGGTTTTGATCCAAAGAAGATTACAGGAACAGAAATGAATTCATATTTGCGACAATATGGTTCATACATTTCGCATGAAGCTATTGTATGGCTATTGGAGCATGGACTCAGAGTTTACAACGGAGCTATACTCTGTACTCCACTTTTGAACTCGATTATATACGCTACCGAGCCACGGTATGACTCTGGAATGCCTTTCCTACCATTGGAAACGGTAGAGTTAATTTTGAATCATCCAGATGTTGACATAGAATCGCGTGAGGCAAATAATGGCTTTAACGCTATCACAGATGCGTGCTACTACAATCCCA
>JAESGV010000400.1_pt1 | contig 19293 bp, 20 predicted proteins | sample 9269781 | NCBI WGS metagenome assembly JAESGV01 (sample SAMN15741586, study PRJNA653496) | algae metagenome | isolation source: Tildeniella torsiva UHER 1998/13D and co-occurring heterotrophs from... | place: Slovakia: Slovak Paradise National Park, Hrabusice, Kosice Region | collected 2000-01-01
TCAAGTTGTTCTGTTGTATGTGTTGTTGTTGTTGCAATAATAAAGTTTGTATGTCTTGTGAAGGGTGTAGTAGCATTGGCATCATGGGTAGTGGAGGCGGAGGTGTGTTCATTGTAGGAGGTGGGCCGATAGTAGGCCTCGTTGGCATAACCGTCGTTGATTTGTGGTGAGTTACTTTTTGTTGATTATTTTTCATTTGGACTCCTGCCACTAACCGTAATACAAGGTGTAGTGTAGAGTCGCGTTGTATGCAATAGTTGGATAAAGGCGTATCACTCTCTAGTTGTTTCTGTCCATAAATTAAACGTTGAGACTCTGGAGGTATGCCTTCTCGTTGGTGTATTTTTACCTTGATAGAATTAATTGTATCAGTTGGTTTCACGGTCAAGGTAATAGTCTTTCCAGTTAATGTCTTGACAAATATTTGTATGTTTTTTGTCGTCGCGTCTTGCTCGTTGTTACTCATTTGATCAGTATGCGACCAAGGATTTTTTAATTGTGCTGAGTTTGTGTTTCTCACTGTACTTGGTGGTGAGGCTTGTTTTAGTATCGTACGTGTGTTGGCTATTGACGCTTTGATCGTCTGTTTTTGATTGCTGCTATCGTAAAGTTTCTCCTTGTTGTCGTCTTTTGGCCTATTTTTGTCGTACGCCGACAGTTGATTGTTTGATGCATGTGGGCTCACTAGAGATGCAAAATCGATGAGAGGACTAGGAGGAATGTGCATTTGTTTTTTTCTTGCAAGATATTTGGAGAGTTGGAAGCGGACAAAGTCAAGTTCCGACACTTCTTCCTAGAGTTTTACAATAACTGCTACTGTACTAACGACGTCGTCAAACGAAGCGATTATACAAGACTCTAATTATTGTGATATCTACAACGGTAATCATCGCGAATTTATGCAAATCTCATAACGAACTATATGCGCAACACAAATGCTTTTCACTACAAAATTGTTACTATCTGCGAGATAGGTATAACATTCGAAAAAGAATACGTTTGGGTCTAATGGATTGTGTAGAAAATACAAACACGATAGCGCAAGTTATGACTGCTACATGTGGATCCACATTATAAGATTGTGGCGTGCTAAGCGACTAAAAATGATTGGAACAATAAGAAATAATTGATCTTCATCCAATTCAAGATAATTGCGAAGATCAATTGCCGACATCGTGGGAAGTTTTTGTTGATTGAACTTTAATGTTGAAATTAACAACTAAATGTTTTGATTCAAATAGACAACGTTCTAAAACTGTCTTACTCAATCATTTATTTGACATACCTCCCTTTTCAGGATCTGTCTTTAAAAATTACAAATGAACAGACGTCTCTTGCGCACCTTACCTGTTGTCAGAGCTGCTGCAATCCGAACTTTCTCAGCCAAGCACAGTCTACGCAACAAGGAACCAGCGAGGTACAATACTCAGTCTGAACGCGTGGATCATGAACATCACAAGGCACCAATCTCTTTCGAGTATGTTATGAGTGTTATTAAGACAATGGACTTTGATAGCCAGAAAGAGCGTGTTATTGAACAGTACATAAAGTCTGGTGGCAAACTGGCTCCAAGTGAGTTGAAGATACTCATGAAGAGTTTGACATTTGACTCTTCTCGCGAACGAGTGTTTAGACTCTTAGCTGGAGCTGAAAAAGAAGAAACATCTAGTCCTGCTGTAGAATCTTACACAAGAGAAATGGAAGGCACATTCAACCGATGGTTCGTCGATCTAATGCGCAAAGCCATATACAATTTGATTGTCAATGTTCTTGGAAGTCAAGATCCCAAAACCAACCATCAGATACAGTCGCGCATTGACAAGATATTACCACCTGGAAATCAAAAATAACAGTAAAAATCCTGTTTTTGAACACGTCATTGTACGGTCAACCAAAGCAAACAAAGATGGCAGCACAGATTGGGAAGCTACTTGATCTCAGTTCGCAATGTACACAAGCGTTGTTTGTCGACATGAACTTTTCTGGTGAGTGCGTAAAACTATTGGCGAGCAAACTATTGGGATATTTGATTATCCTCGGTGCCGTTTTTTTCAAAATACCACAAATCTTGGCCATTATTAAGAATAAGAGCGTTGCGGGATTATCATTGTCAATGTTTGGACTCGAATTGGTTGGATTTTTCATTACACTAGCGTACAATATTCGCCAAAACAACCCCTTTTCAACATACGGTGAAACCATTTTCGTTATTCTTCAAAGTATGTATTTTACGTTGCGATCTAACAATTTTAGACGTCGTTATCGTAGTTCTATTTTTCCACTACAACAATCAAATAGGACCACTATTCTTCGCCTATGTCGCAGCGTAAGATTTGATTCGTCAACTAACAATTTTCTAGAGCTGTTTCATCCATGTACGCTTTGTTAAATGAAGGTATCGTACCACTAGACAAACTCGTATTGTTACAAGCAGCAACTATTCCAATTTTCACCGCAAGCAAAGTCCCACAAATCATTAAGAACTTCAGAGTACGTTCTACGCACTGTTTTTTTAACACGTTTAGGAATCATCAACAGGAAACTTGTCATTTGTTACCTATTTCATGCAATTTGGAGGATCAGCAGCACGTGTTTTCACAACATTGGCAGAAGTTGACGATAAAGTCATCTTGGCTGGTTTCCTACTCGGTTTTGCGTTAAACGCAATTCTATTCTTACAAATTGGTTACTATTCAGTTCTTGGATTCGGAAAGAAACCAACCAAAGTATCCAGTGCGTCAACAGGTGAGTCAGGAACTCCCAAGAGAAAGACAAAGAAAGCAGAATAAATCAATTTTTGTTATCTTGAATAATTCTATTTTTAAAGTCGCTCACTGAGTCATCATGGTATCATACGAGTGAAATCAAACTAACTGATAGAATTTAAATCCATCTGATTATGAAAAGATCGAACGAATAGGAAAAGGTAGTTTTGGAGAAGTATTTAAAGGGTTTGATTCGAATATTTTCAAATACTCATCGAGTAGTCGGCATAAACCAACTGGCAAAACGGTCGCGATAAAAGTGATCGATTTGGAACAGTCGGAGGAAGATATCGAAGACATACAAAAAGAAATACATGTTTTACTACAGTGTCATTCTCCAACTGTGGTAAGTGTATACGGATCGTTTGTACAAGACACGCAACTGTGGATCATTATGGAATATTTAGCTGGTGGTTCGATGCTCGATGTCCTAAAATCGTATAACAATGATGGAACAGGTTTAGAAGAGAAATACATTGCAATCATTATACGAGAAGTCCTACTATCCTTAGATTATTTACATTCAATGGGTTTAATCCACAGGTACGTTTCCATTGAAAATATTTACTTTTTAGAGATGTAAAAGCAGCAAATATCTTACTAGCACAAGATGGTGCTGTCAAACTAGCTGATTTTGGCGTATGTGGACAACTATCAAACACGATAAACAAACGACACTCTTTCGTAGGAACACCGTTCTGGATGGCTCCAGGTACGTTCTATTTATCATTCTCACACGCTAGAGGTCATTAAACAAACGAATGGATACAATGAAAAAGCAGACGTTTGGTCGTTGGGAATTACAGCTATCGAATTAGCAAAACGACAACCACCATACTATGGCGACGATCCTATGAAAATACTATTTTTAATTCCAAAGAATGATCCACCTACGCTGGAGGGAAAGTTTTCGAAACCATTCAAAGAGTTTGTTTCAGAATGTTTAAGAAAAGATCCAAACATGGTATGTGATATTTAAAATACTCACAATTAGCGACCGAGTGCGAAAAAGTTGTTAAAACATCCTTTTGTGAAGAGCGCTAAAAAAACTGCAATTTTGATTGATTTGGTAGATAGAAGAGCATTGTATTTGGCATCGCATAACGAGTCCGATTCAGATAGTACTTCCGATTCGTAAGTAAGAAAACCACACGATAACATTGTAGTGAATACGAGTCAGAATCAGAAGATGAAAAAGATGATTACAAGTGGGATTTCGCCGATACTGTAAAAATGAAAAAAGGAGGAACGATGAAACGACAAAAAACCAATACACCGAAGGGTGAACCTAAAATCACAATTGAATCAGATTCTGATACATCTACAACCTCAAGTGATGAAGAAAATTACGGGACGATCAAGCGCGTTGATAAACCACAAGAAACGCCAGTGATGCAGTTACTGCAACCTCCACCAGGGAAAGGTGGACATCGAGTAAATGATAAAGTGTACGAAAAAACAGATAACAATGTAACTGAGCGAGCTCACTCCTCAGTTTCAGTTGTTTCGTTATCGGATACGAGTACAGCGAGTCCGATAACACCAATAACGCCAAGTGCACTAACAGATGTTGCTAGTAGAATCATTCTAGATACAGTTGTTGAACCTGCTTTAAAACAAATTGGAAATGAACTAGAAGGAGAAGAATTAGCCAATATTGATAAAGTTCGGCAAATGATCTACGATACAGAGAGTACTGTTCCTGGTTTCACGAAAAAGTTTATCGATGGCATGATGGCATTATTAAAAGTTGAAAAAATGTCGTCTCCGAAACGGATCGAACCAGATGTCCAAGAAGAGATACCCGTTTGGCAAATTCGTATTGACGAGGATGAATCAAAACTAAGAGAAACGCCCATAGCATCAAAATTGTTAAAGCGGTGGAAAACAAAATGCGCGAGTGATGAAGCGAGTAGCTCATTGTTTTTGTGAAGTTTTTACAGTTATTTGTTGCGTTGATCTTCTACCGACTGGATAGCACCTTCAATATATTCCATTTTGCGTTCCAAATTATTTATCTTTTCGTTTAGTTCACCGAGTTTAATACGCGTGTTTTGTTCTGAATGTTATTTTCTACTTGATGCCTTACCGAAACGATTCAAAAACTCTGCGATTTTTAGAATACTGAGCGATACGCCTTCAATGTAATCTCTGTTTTGCCAGTCACTTTTTATGACTTCTTGCATGTAGTTGGGAGCCTGTGTTGCCATGTTCTCTAGACGTTTTCTGATTGACGGGTGACACTCAAACAAAACGTTACAAGATGAGCTCTTGTCCCTCTTTGCTTAGTTGTCATTGTCCTTTTTATACAAGAGCATATATATATTATATTATACAATGAGATAAAGGTTGCATGGAATACGCCGTGTTTTATTCTCTATAAATTCTATTTCGAGAGTACATAAACGTGAGCTCGAATACTATGTCATTTGGCATAAAGAAGAATATTATGTACGCGTATGCTACTTCGTCCACACCTGTCATCCTAGACACAACACGTTCCTTGAACATATCCAGAGATTTCAAAAACGCGACGTGATCTGGTGACATTTCGCTGAATTTATCGTGGTGCTGCACTGTAAACTGGTCAATGTCTGAGTAGCATTTTAATGGGTCTTCCACTTGTATAATTAATCCTTGTTCGTTTGGATAGTACGGTGTTTTGCGGTATCCATCTTGACAAGATTCGACTTCTTTGTTATATGCATCAGTTTTTTGTATGGCTAATAGCAACTTGTTATTTGATTGGTACTCGATGTCAGAAGGTGAGTGTAACGAGTACGAGTAGTTTGAACAAATCGGTTTGTCATCTGGAATAAACTGCAGTGTCTTGCTAACACACGCGCTCGTCGCCTCAGCATACCATGATGAATTAACTTTGCGATTGATCATGCATTCTTTTAGAGTAAGGTACTGCAGTACGAGTCCGATTATCTCTGGTGGTGCCAAGTTCATAAAAGTTGTAATTGCAAACAAATGCACGCTCGTAGAAACCTTACTGCTGTACGACCAAACACAACTGTTAAATCGGCTAGTGCTTTTATTTGATGGCGACGACATTTTAAGAAATCTCTTTTAATTTCACGTTTGTAAAAGGTCCAGATCAACATCAAGCCAATGCAAAGATATATTCGTGATGAAAAGTGCACGGAAATAATATCAGGTTCTGCGCTACGATTGGACACACACGAACGTGTGGCAAAACTCTATTCTGTTGATACTGACCTGCCGATATTGGAAGTAAAAGCAGGTGCTGAAGTGGCAATCCTAACAGGTATTACGAATATTGTACTAAAAAATAGAGTTTATTTTCAAATCAAAAATCAAGATCCCAATTTTTGTTCACCATAACGTGGAATCGTTTGCGACTTGGGAAAAAATAATTCTTTTCTCAAGAGGAAATCAGTGCTTCTTTTATGGCTTGAATATTATGGAAGCTAGAACGTTTGACGAACCAGTAATACGAGTGGGATTAAGCAAAATTGGTGGTTCGAACTAAATCGAAAGTTTATGTATATCACTTGCAACCAAAGCAGAAGAAAATTGCTCTTCGAGGGCCTCCCACTGAAATTGATATAAAATATTTCACGAGTGATGCAATTGCTGACATGCAAGTTGGTGAAGAATACGTGAAAAAACTCAGTTACAACATAGCTTTGTGGTATGTGATTTATTCCAGAAACAGTGTAACATCTACAAAGTTCGTTTCAAACAAATGCGAAGATGTCTGCTAGCTGATAGAGACACGGCAGTAGTTTCGGGCTCTGTAATAAGATTTGACGCCAACGAGAACCCACTGTCCACAGTATTCGCAGTCAACATTGACTTGCCAATACTAGAGATAAAAGCAGGTGGAGAATTGGCTATTTTGACTGGTAAGTTGTTTATGCACTAACGAAGTAGAGTCTAGAGAATTATACTTTCAAAAAGAGGATCAGAAACCTGAATTTGTTTTTCATTATGTGGAGTCATTTGCAATACACGAACAAGTAATTCTATTCTCTAGCGGAAACCAGTGCTATTTCTACTGTAACAACAAAATGTTATCAAAGACACTCGATGAACGTATAATACAAGTAGGTTTAGGTAGTTTCGGAGTAGTGGGAACCAAAACGAAAATTTATCTGTTCCACATGGCAAATGTGCGAGACAATGTAGAAATACGTGGTGACCCATCTACTTTCTTAATATCTGATTTTACCACTGATGAGGTCGATATGCAAGTCGGAGATTGTCACATTGCTGTACTCACAGTCACAGGAAAAGTTTTCACGTACGGAAACTCAACGTACGGCCAGTGTGGCAGAGATGTCATAGAAACAGACGACAATACGTACACAGTTTCGTTTGGCCCTGTTATTCTTCATCACCCTGTTACTCAAATCTGTTGTGGGCGTCTCTTTACCTTTTGCGTTGTTGATAAAAGAACTGTCTATGCGTTTGGTGTTGATAACTACAATCAACTTGGAATAAACGGAAGAGGAGCGCTAGAAGAGCCGATACCAAAGTTGTGCGACTTGAAAAACGTAGAAGGCGACGTAATAAAAGTGTATTGTGGTGGGTACCAATCCATATTGCGAACTAGTAAGTTTTTTAAATGCATTAACCGTGTAGCACATGGAGATTATGGCGTAGGTACCAATGGATCACTCTTAATTGTATTTTCAAAGGTGTAAACATGGATTGCTCGCCACTGAGTCCTTTGCATCCAGTAAACTTACAAACTTTCAATGTCAGAAGTGACACAGCCACCAAAGCCAAAGAGTGCATTCGTTAGTGCGAGATTCCCAGTTGTTCCCTACCTTTACCCACCAAAGAATATTTTTATTCTTCACGTAGAGAGCAAATACTGGCTTCGTGTACCTGCAAATACGGGAGACATCAAAACTATTCACGATTTGAAAGAATTTGCGAAAAAGCATTTAGAATTACAAAACGAGTTTAAAATAACACTTGGTGGAGTTACACTCGACAAAGATGACGAACATTTCGATCGTTTCCTGATTCACAACAAACCTTGGTTAATTCCAAAACCTTCGCAACATAAAGGACTTACTCGCGCTATCGATTTCAAGTTTTCCAAGATGGGCGATAGTTTTAAAGAACAAGAGTTTAAAAAAACATCCCTCGAGTGGCGAAAAGCAAAACGTGGACTGTGCGTGGAGGGATATTGCATGAACAAACAATGCAAAGCCTATTTTCCAGAATCAAAAAGTCTAGTTGTCATGCCAATGGGCTACGGAGAGTTTGATATGGTCTATGACGGTGCAAAATGCAAATGTCCCGTTTGTGGAGAAAGCGTTGCTCCTCGTACTTGTGCGATAAATAATTGCAAGTGGAAATATACTGGTACTAAAGCAAAACAAGCGGAAAAGCCAGAAGATAGTGAATGGAAAGAAGTCGGAAATACATATGCAAAGTTTTCTGATGCAGAGCAAGATCAAACGGATTGGATACGTTTGATTATTCAAACAAAAGAAATAACATTTTCTGCGGACGAGGCTGCCATCTGTGATTTGTGCGTGGAGGACTTTTCTCATGGAACGAAAAGAAGAACGAAATGTGGACACTTGTTCCACGATTTTTGTTTGAGCGATTGGAAAAAGGGAAGTTCTAATTGTCCAAATTGTAGAGAAGCATTATAAAATAATTTTTATAAAACTAAACGTTATGTGAGCACTTAAGACTGTAAGTTCTCATAGGGATAGCGTTCACATATCTGAAGTGCAGAATGTTGATGGTATGTACATACAAATGCGTACAACTCATCAAAATCTGACGGTTTCTTGATCCCATTTGCTATATGTTTTCCATTTTTATAAAATAGTATTCTATCTTGCACATAGTCTACAACTACACCAATGATATCTCCCGTTCGTGCAGACAGTGGCCGATTTACTACAACACATTCTAGTGAACTCATATTGCCAGTTTCGTAACCAACATAAGATTCATAGTCATGTACACTAAACTTGTTTTCTCCTACTCCTATCAAAACTCCCCAACCTTGCACCGGACAGTGCGCAAATTTAATTTCAAAGTAAGATATGGGTTTACGCAGTGGAGTATTTGAGTTGGCGATTGCCCATGAATTAACGTACTTGTTAAAGCATGTGTTGTAGTTGGAAAACACGCATTCAACACCGATGAGTGATTTTTCGCAGGTAAGATGGAAGCGGAAACGAGCATCTTTGAAAAGTTTAAGTCTACAGTATGCACGAAGGTCTACAGACTTTGCTTTCGGTCCAAAAACGACGATATCGATATCTTCCATAGTTTCGCTGTGCTTTGCTGTATGAAACAAGTTACAAAAATCTAAATGTAACAAAACTTCCTTGATTAACGCTTTAATTACTTAAATCAAATCTTTAATGTTTTCTAATACTACGTCAATCTGGTTTTGTGTTGTTCGCAACTGCTCTTGTAGTGTTTCCAACTCTGAAGTCAGCAAGTTCAATTTAACTCTTTTTTTCTGTTGTTCTGACTCTTCCTCTTCAAGTTTTCTCTTTCTTGCTGCAAGTTCGTCGCTAATAGGTGCAAAAAAAGGATTCATTTGTGGCAACACTGGTGCTGTTGGCACTGTTGTTGGTGGTAGTGTTGGTGGCGCATTTTTACGCGTCTTTGGAGGCGGTAAGGATACAACGGCACTCTCTGGTAAAAGCACGTACAAATAACCTGCATGTCTAATTCCTCCCAACTTTGCTCCTGATCCAAGCATTTTAGTACCCTTTTTTTCAACAGATTCGACCTTTGTACAATAGCAATGCATAGAGTCTGCTCTTTTTTCGTATTTTTTGCTTAGTTTTTGAACACCTCCTTGCAAATCTAAGAACGCACCCTTGCGAATAACTTCTGTAGAATTCGCGTATGCTTTCAATTGACCTTGCGTTATCAGAGCAGCGGTTATGTTGGTAGTCATAATTACTTCCCCTGCTGTCTGTCAAATTTGTTTGAGTTTTACAAAGAGAAAAATTAGCCAACTGAACTTTTAATGTCTGTTCTTTTTGCAAGAAAATTGCTAGAGCACGTAAAAGTTTAGCTGCATAATACAGCTAATCGTTGAACCGGCAAAGCGGAGTATAATAACAGCTACTTCGAATGCCATAAAAAGACCTGCTGAGTTCATGAAATGACATGCGTCAACGTCGAAACTTGAGTTGTTCGCTACTAGATTTTGAGAAAACACATGAAGTACACCACAGTGGCAATCGCGATCGTGTTACTCGTCGCTACTGTATTGGCAAGCACAGTTGAGCGTACAGCGCCACGCAAGAGTGCTCCTGTTCGTTCAGCAAACAAACCTGCACGCGCACCTGCTCGTCCACAGAGACCTGCTCAAAGGGCCGCACGTCCAAACAACAAGCCAACTCGCTCCAACAACAAACCAGCTCGCCAAAACAAATCTGCTGGTAAAAAACCAAATCGTTCACAAGGCCGCACTGGTAAATCTTCGGGAAACAAATCAAGTGGAAAGAAATCCGGAAAGAGTGGTAAAAAGACTGGTAAGAAGTCAGATAAAAAATCTGGATCCAAAAAATCTGGCAAGAAATCTGGAAAGAAATCTGGCAAGAAATCCAATGCTGGTAAAAAACAAAAGAGTGGCTCTAAGAAATCTGGAAAGAAGGCTGGCAAGAAAGATGGCAAAAATTCTGGAAAGCGTTCACCAAAGGGTGGAAAGAAGGGCAAGAAACCATCCAAGAAGGGTGGAAAGAAACCAAGCAAGAGAGGTGGCAAGAAGGGTTCTAAGAAAGGTGGAAAGAAGGGCGGAAAGAAAGGCGGTAAGAAAGGATCCAAGAAGGGAGGAAAGAAAGGTTCCAAGAAAGGTGGCAAGAAGGGCTCAAAGAAAGGCGGCAAGAAAGACACCAAACAAGGTGGCAAGAGAGATACCAAGCAAGGTCCATCTGAATCAGGTCCATCAGACTCTGGATCAAACGACTCTACACCATCAGGTCCAGCAGAAAACGAAGCAGGTCCAAGTGACAACGGTCAACCAGAACAACCAGCCGAAGAAGCTGCTCCAGAACAACCAGCTGCACCAAGCCGTGGCGGAAAACGCGGTGGCAGAGGTGGTAACGGTAACGGTAGCGGAAAAGGTGCACAAGAATCCAAACCAGAAGAAAAGAAAGAGAAAACTTTAAGAGTTCTTGAAGCAGCAAATGTACGTGATGGTCCATGTGACAATCAACCCATCAACTCTGTCATGCAAACTGGTACCATTGTCACCGCAACTGGAGAAGAAAAAGAAGGTTGTGGTCACAAATGGCTTGGTATTAAAGGTGCTCACAATGGTTGGGTCGCTTCCTCTCTCGTAGAAGAATACACCGTTCCACAAGGTGGAAACGTTGGTCCTTCTAGCTCTTGTGGTATGGCGTACGTCGCTGGAAACCCAATCGGTGAGAAACAATGTGTTCAAATCGATGGTTACCCAGTTGTTGTTGAAACTGCACAAGCGTTGAACGCAATGAAAGCTGCAGCTGCCAGAGATGGTGTTCACATCAAACTAAACGATGGTTTCAGAACTCCAAGTCAACAAGCCTACTATAGAATGTGTTACGAAACAAAGAGCTGTAACGGTGGTAGCGAAGCTGCACGAGTTGGCTGGTCAAACCATCAAAATGGTATTGCGTTGGATATCAGCGTAAATGCTTATGATTGGTTGGCAAGACATGCTAGCAAGTATGGTTTCATCAGAACTGTAGCTAGTGAGAGATGGCATTGGGAATTGCGTCCAGGATCTTCCTGCAACTCTCATGTTAGCTACTCTTGCAATTAAATTTTTTTTATAAAACAAAATCAAGAGAGTCGAAGAACCTCGAATCAACGAAGCTCAATAGTAGTTGGTCTTCTGTACAATATTATTTATTTTACATCCTACTGCGACTTTACAGCCACGAATTGATTTCCAATGTTTTGCATAGTATCCATCAAGTTTTCTTCATCCGATACCGGTGATAAACTTGCGCTAGAGCAATCATCTTCCCATAGTGGATAAAACGGTCCTTCTGTAGCAATCGATAATTGTTTTTTCAGTAACGTTCTTCCGATATGCGCTTCTACATCCGCAAATACTTGTTCGCGCGATCTATCCGCTTTAATAAATTCAATATTAATATCAAGACTCTTATAGTATTCTATAACTGGCATAGTACGTTGTTTCCAATTTAAATACCGTTTTTCTAGTCTTGCATTGGCATCACTTTTGCGTATTTCTAACCGTGATAAAATTTCTGCATCTAGTGGTGGGTCATCACGAATGTTGTATGTGATATTTGTTACAGGGTCAACTCGTCTAGATTGTACTCGGTCAATTAACTTTTCTTGTTGTTCTAATTCTAGAACTAAAAACAAGTCTGGTTTAATGCCTAATACTGAGTGCAAATACTTTGCTTGTTCAGCACTGGATGGTCCACGAGAGTACATCCAGATAATGGGTGTGTTTCCAGTTTGTATTAAATAATCAACTTTTTGTTCCAAATAGTGACAAGAACCTAACAAATCACGTTTGAAATGTAAATGTTCTGCAAGTGGTAACCGTGAATCATTACTTTCTTTATATTGTTTTAGTATTTGATCAGATACACCCATCTTGCGCGCATCTTCACGTAAGCGTTTTCCTACAAAAGATTCGACAGTGTATTCGGTTCCGAATCGTTGCCGCACGAGTTCCACTTGTGTGGTCTTGCCACTACCTGGTGGTCCAGTAACGAAAACTGCTATCGGCATTGCGTGACGTGTTGAAAAAATAGATGGTGGTTTCTGTTCTGAAGAAGTCATAAAGGTGTGTGATGTTGACGTTTTTTAAAATATTCAAAAAGACTCTTGTTTGTGTTCCATTTATGTATGTCAAAAATAACTTGGTTTTACAAAAATATTATACTGAAAAAGGAGATGCGAGAAATACCAAAATCTTGAGCGCAGTCGTAGATAATGAGCTACCAAATCCATGGACGTCAGAAAGCTGAGTAGCACAAAGAAAAACGTTTTATAAAACTGCTCTGCAGTTGGGACATCTGGGGATTGGATTTTCATTCTTCCACTCACTCAAACAATACCCATGGAATACATGTCCACATTTTGTCTTTTTCTTTGTACCGTGAGAAAAATCTTCCGTACATAAATCGCAAATACTTGCCGTATAGAAACCAATTTTTTCTGTTTGAATCACTAACCGTACCCACTCTGTCTGATCTTGTTCCGAATCTGAGAATTTGGCGTATACATTTCCAACTTCTTCCCAATCACTTTCTTCTGGTTTTTCTGGTTGCTTCGCTTTGGTTCCAGTATATTTCCATTTGCAATTATTCAACGCGCAGGTTACAGGTGCGACGCCATCTCCACAAAGTGGACACTTGCATCGATGCGCGTCGTACATAAAGTCAAACTCGCCATAACCCATTGGCATGATAACAAGACTATTTGTTCTTGGGAAATATGCTTGGCATTGACTATTCGTGCATCGGCCCTCGATACAGAGTCCGCGTTTCACCTTACGCCATGCTGGTTCGTTTCCTGTAATTTCTATTTCTTGCATATGATGCATATCAGTGAACGAAAAGTTCAAAGAGCGAGTAATACCCATATAGTTTGATGGAGTAGGAATTAACCACGGTCTATCGTGAATTAAGAATCTATCAAAATGTTCACTATCATTGTCTAATGTTACGCCACCATGAGTTATTTTGAATGGCGCGAGAATTTGTAGTTCTTTTTGAGCGAATTCTTTCAAGTCGCGAATAGTTTTGATGTTACCAGTTTTGGTTCGTACGTGTAACCATTTCTTCGTTTCTGCATGGAGAACAAAAACATGTTTTGGTGGATAAATGTGAGGAATAGGTGGGAAAGCTGCACTGACAAACAGACTCTTTCTTGGTTGTTGCGGAAGAGCACTAACTGCGTACTGTTTCCATTCAGCAGAAGTGATTCCAAAATTATCACGCAAATTGGCATCGTAGCCAAGCTCAATGAGTACAAGATACAAATCGTTGTACACTTTGTTTGCATCTCTTTTTGCATCAATGTAGAACAAAATTGATCTACCAAATACGTCTCTCTTGTTGAGAAAGATTTTTCCAGTTTGAATAATCGCCAAACCGGCATCATCAATCTCGTCATGTCTTGATTGGAAACAGATTTTGAATAATGCTAAAAATTGGTAAGCATATTGTCCAGTGTGTAGTTCTTGCGCCACAGGCTCGAAACTAACATCGTTAAACTTTGGAGGTACTCCATCTACAAAAAATCTCGAAAGATCTTCTTCGAAAACTTGAACATTAGAATGCTGGAAACTTTCCATATCATCTTCGTAGGTAAAATGATTGAGATGTGGTTGTGGTATGGAAACGGCCTGATTTCCAAACAACAAACTCACGTGGTGGTTACTACCTGGTTCGTTTCCAGTGGGAGCAAAAATAGCAATACATGTGCCATCTTTTGGATCAAAGTAGACACTGAATACCTCTGGGAACCTATGCCCGAATTGCACAAGCCAATTTCCTTGATCTAGAATTTGAGCTGGCATTAACACCATAGGCGGAATGTTGACAATGATGCGAACGATATCTCTTTCTACGCCCTGTTGTGGTCGGATTCGTTGTTGGACTGGAGTCGAGGCTGGTTGTGTATGAAGTTGTAGAACTGAAGATGTTTGTGGAGGACTCATTGTTTCAACATCGTGAACGGTAAACGAGTTCGATTCGTCAGCACCTTGTGGTGACTCTTTTTTAAAACGATCTCCTTGACATGCAACATATGCATTGCACCAAGTATTGGGGTGAGGCATTTTGCAGTGCTTGCAATTTTTGTGAACCTTTTTGTTGTTTAGTCTAGTGACTAGTGCGCCACATTCTGAACATTTTCTCCTTAAATTTGTTTTTTCGGTAGTAGGACAACACAATCTGCCGTTTTTATAATTAGTACCGCGAGGCACTCTGTGGATACTTCCACAAATTGGATCATCACAATAGTACACGAGTACTTCTGCTTTCATGTGTTGGCAAAAGAATTTTGTTTGACAAACCCTTCAGACTGTGGCCTTAGCCTTGGCCTTCCATCAGTATTAATAACTTCTAATCGTAACTACATACGACTTTATGATAAAGAATTATTCTGAGTCGCGGTGTTTTATAAAATTAAAAATGAATATACAAATGAAATTACTTTATACAATCCTACTATTATACTGTTCTGCTTGCTCACGTGTTGCAATATCGCACAAAATCGAAAATGTAAAACTCGTCGATTCCGATTTTGCGCTAGTTACTTGCATCGTGCCTCCCATCAGTTCAACCAAATTCTTACAAATAAATAATCCCAATCCACAACTGCCATATTCTGCAAATGTACGTTGCGCCTGTGCAAATCGATTAAAAATAATTTCAGTCTCTTTTTCAGTCATTCCACAACCTGTATCTTGTACCATTACATTCACGCGCATTTTTTCATTTTCTTGTTGCGTGTCGGCTGTTACGGTAATACTTCCTCGTTCGGTAAATTTTGTCGCGTTTGAAATCAAGTTCATTAAAACTTGTGAAATACGACTGGTATCACCTACAAGTATAACATCTTGCAAGTTGTGTATTTTCCACGCGTATTCAACATTTTTGTTCGTTATTTCTTCGGTAAAGGTGGAAAGAACACCAATCACGAGTTTTCGTATGGAAAATGGTTTCGCGTTCAATTTGACTTGTTGCAGTTCCAATTTACTCAGCGTGAGTACATCATCGGTTATGGCTTTTTGATGTTGCGCGCATATCTGTATGGCCAGAGTACACAGTCGTATTGATTCAAGCAATGACTTTGTTTGCTCATTTTGTGCAAGTAGTTCCAAATCCCGAAGTGTTACCATGATAAGATCGCAATTACCGACTAGTCCTTGTATGGGATTTCTTATCTCGTGGCAAATACGATCAATAAACTCTTCATGCTCACGACGATGCATGTTTTCATTTTGTGCAATCTTTTTTTGTACGTGTGCTAGTTCTTCCATGGCACGGAATTGATCTTGAAAAAAACGACTATTTTCTAACGATATCGCAACTTGTAGCGTTAAAATACTCAGCACGCTAATTTGTTTTGATTTGAAACAATCCGTTATGAGGTTGTTTTCAATGTACAATATCGCCGATAAATTATTTTTATGAACAACTGGCATGCATAGAACTATATTGTTAGATTGGTTTAAAAAACATACTTGATTTTGATTTGTTTGTTTGTATGTAATTATCAGTCTTCATAAACTCGTAACGATTGTCTAGATATGCACATCCTGTAACTAGTACGTCTTCTGTACTAGTAACGTGCTCTATAACAGCTGTACAGCCTTCCCACTCATGTAGTGGTAAGTTACATAGTTTTGGTTCTTGGTTGACGTACTCTGCTTTTACGATACCATCAACGATGATAGAAGCGTGAGTTCCTCCTGCTGTTTCTACAATAATTTTAATAATAGTTTCTAGAAGGTGATCCATGTCGATGGCACTTGATAGCAAACGACTTGATTTCAAAATACTACTCAAATCGATGCGAGCATTTGTCACATTTACAGTATTAGTAATTCGCGACGCCAAATCTGATGTCGCATGTGCATGACGGTAGTCATGAAATTTGAACTGTGTTCCTGTATGTATGTGCAACAAATCAGGGTGCAACGTGAGTAACTGATCTGCCTTTCGTAGCCATCCTACTTTTACGTAAGCACGACATGCTTGTTTCATGGACGCTTTCGCAAAAGAAATCGCAGAAAGTGACAATAAGAATTTAGCTTGCAACTCATTCACTAGAGCAAGATCGTGCGTTAATCCTTGTCGCTCCGTTTCAAGTACTGCTTCTTGGTATATCTGTACAGATGCCCATCCTTGTTTATCTACAAAAGCTGCTTTTTCTGCCTCTACGATCAACACTTTGTTCCTCCAAACTTGTGGAGAATCTTGTGCTATTTTGCGTAGCGCATCAAGATCGCTTGTCAGCCGAGTCGTTATCTCATCTTTATTCATATTCAAAGATAGTAGTCGTATGATCCACAAACAAGTAAAAAATTTGTACATGTGTACCGAATACTCGGATGTGATAAATGCTTGTCCACTATCAATTAACTTGATCATGTGCCAAACATCTCGCGCATATGAGTAGGGTTCATTTACGGTATCAGAATAGAATAAATAACTCAGCATAAATCTGTACAAGTAGTGGTGATATAGTGCAGGTAGATTCTGCGCGAGTGATGCAGTCATCATTTTGTCATTCTCTTCCAAATTGCGTGCGCAGGTATTATACAAATGTTCAAAAACGAGGAGTAAATCTTGTATGGCTCCAACGCTCGGAGTATTACGCATCATCGACAACGACAAACACGTTTCTAAATCGCGTACGGCAACTGTAGCATCATCTTGATACAGCCGACAAAAACATGTATACGAGGACTCCACGCTCTTATATAATTTGTTCACGTATACTTTTCTGCTGAAGTTAACATCATAAGACGCACATGACACACAACGTCTCATATTATTCACCGGTGTATCCAATTTAACATTTGAAAAAGGTTCTGTGCTCATTCTTTTGCTGCTTCTACGACCTTCACTAGCAGTAGAGCTGTCTGCTTGCATTGTTTTCGTCATACAGTAATTGCAATGTCGTTTTCACGGCAAGCTTTTCGTTATTTCTAAGTTTAGACGGCACTTTTGCATCCCGCGGTTTAGAAGATCCCAAGTATTTTGAAGATAAAAGAAGCGTAAAAGAGGTTTATCATACTGGGTTTATTATGTGAGATTTATGATCCACACTACGTTTCTAGCAGGAACCACAAAGAGGTAGTACAATGTCAGTAACTACTTAAGTGGTGCTCCAATAAAGAAAAAGGTTATAACTTATGCGGCGACATAGTCAAGCTCTGCAGGGAGAATATTATATTGATTTTCAGTAAATCAATAAAAGTCGTAGAAACGTGGCTGTATGCTCCATAGCTTCATTTGTTTGCGAGCTTGAAATCGTTTTGTGTCGGTGAGTATCTGCGCTCACTGTGTCTGCCTTAAAGTTTTCGGTAAAGTGTGAAACGCGTCTTTTGGACAACCTGAAACCGGCGAACGCAAAAGATGAAGATGTTATTGGTCACAGAACCGGAGAACAAAGTATAAAAGCGGTAACGAAGATTTAGCGACGCAAATCGAGAAATGATATCACGTGCAATCATACTTGCTGCACTAGTTCTTTTAGTACTCTCTGATGATGATCCATGCGGTCTCTCATTGGATTACTTTACCAGCATGAGCGAACACGAACAAAAGACTCAACACTACCGTCATGAATATAGCGCAGATAACAAGACATATCCGGTATGGCCACAGCAGTTCAACTGTACGTTACAGAAAATCAATCCTGATAATCACAATGTACAATGGACAAAGCTTTACTACGACTGGAAAACGCTCGGCATGCGTTTCTCATTCTTTGACTATTACCAAGATGTAAAAGGAAACTGGGGACCAAAATATTGTGTTATATTGTTCACCAATACAACCATCTACTTCATCAAACCCAAGATTCAAAGCTGTAAAATCCGTGGTAAGTTACGTACTCGTTAATACTAACGCAATAGCTCGTGATATTCCACCAGTGTCACCGTACTGGCTAAAGACAACAGAGTTCAAGGGTAACCAACTCTTCCGTGAAATGTATTCCGAGCTATGGGAATTCCCTAAACGAGGAACACCATTGGATGGAATTAAATATTATGTTAGAGCTGGAAAGACATTGGAAGAACGAGCTCCATTACGTTCGACTAACCAACAAGGAGATCCAGGTGTTACTGACTACACAGATTTTGTTGTAGGTCCACAAGATCCAAAACACTTTGAAATTCCATCCTACTGTCCCAAGTAAAATATACTTTTTTTAACGTAACCCTTCATTCTATGAGCTAAGCTCTCGCTCACAATCGCAACGTAAGGTCTATGGTCTCTGTTCAATTAGTTGAAGGTTTACAATGTTGAAGTTGGTTTCACTCAAATTTCACACAACATGGTAGCAACAGCCGGCACTGAGAAGGATGCAACACCAGCAATCATTCGCAAGAAACCAGAAACTGTTCTCAAACAAAGACGTATAAATTTGGAAAAAGAAAGATTACGTCTTCAACAAGGAGAAACCAATAGAAAGGTAATACAAACGAAACAATTATTTGAACATGCATAGAAACGTATCACTAACAAAAAATTATATTTTGGACGTGCAGAAAAGTATGTAAGACACTATTTGGCGCAAGAGAAGAGCGCTGAGGTACATAAAAAATTGGCCAAAGCACATACAGCCAATATTCACGAAGCAGATAATAGATTAGCATTCGTAGTACGTATCAAAGGTGTAAAATACGCTACACCAAAAGTCAAAAAGGCGCTATTGCTATTGAGACTTCGACAAATCAACAATGGAGTATTCGTGAGACTAAACAAACCAACTGTCAATTTACTACGTCTAGTAGAGCCATACGTAACTTGGGGATATCCATCTCTACAAAACGTTCGTGATTTAATAT
>JAESGV010000401.1_pt1 | contig 19284 bp, 22 predicted proteins | sample 9269781 | NCBI WGS metagenome assembly JAESGV01 (sample SAMN15741586, study PRJNA653496) | algae metagenome | isolation source: Tildeniella torsiva UHER 1998/13D and co-occurring heterotrophs from... | place: Slovakia: Slovak Paradise National Park, Hrabusice, Kosice Region | collected 2000-01-01
CTCTGTTTTCACAGGTGGTCCATTTCTGGCAGCACTCACAGATAAAAGTTGTTGTTTCGCAGACAATTGCCTCTAGGTCGTAGTCATGCACTTGTGTTTGACCAGTCTATTGCTAGACTTAAGTCTATCCGTGCTTACTTTGAGTCGACGATCTCTTCTCCTCTTCTGCATGCCCTCACACCTAGCGGTATTGCGATGACGTTATTGTCGCTCGCACCTTCCGGTATTTGTGGTGGTTGCTACATTGCTGTAGCGCAGTTGAGTGGTGTGTAGTTCCACATCTGCTTCGCACCGTTGGTAGGTTTTGCTGGACAGATGTTTCGTTACTCACCTCGGAAGAGCAGGATTGTATTACTACTGCGAGGTCCCGAGTTCACAATCTTACTACCCTCATGAGCAGATAGCGACTGTTTCTTGTTCGTCAAAGCCGAATAGTTTCCAAGGTCGTGCGACCAATGGATAGATGGTATTCGTTGGCTTTTGTTCTAGGTTGTTAGTGGGTACTTTTGTCGTTCGCTAATGGTACTTGACTTCTTTTCCCCACTTTTTGTTGGATTGGTGAAGAAATTGTACGCTATTTATACTACGTGAGAAGCCAACTAGGAAGAGCGCCAAAGAATACGGTTAACGAAAAACGATCACGCGGCAAGTTGTACTGTGCCGCCAAAGATCTTCAAGTTTGCAACGAGGGGATAATACTTAACACTTAGTGAGTAACTTATTGTATACGTCAAATACATTCGTTATGCAAAGGTATGTAAAATATTCTGTGTCGCGTTCGTGTAGTTAATATTCTTTTGTTAATACGCTTTTCCAACGAGCGCTTACGTATGCAACACAATTCAAAGTTGTTGTTGAAGCGTGTATTAAATATTTTCGGTCAATTATTAGACAACCAACGAAGTTTGATTGTTTGCGTTTCTGTCAGTTGTCGTCACGCAAGCAAAATTAATTTTGTCCAAATGCAAGGCTACACCACACTACCAGAGAACAATAGCGTGTATGTTTCCGAGCCAATTCCTACCGTAAATCAGCCTATCACAATTTTCGTTCCCATCAATGAAATTGTCGCTATTCAACAAAAATACCCACATCCTCAGTATTTAGTGCCGGTAACAGTTGTGCCAACAGCACCACGCGTACAAGCCGAGTTGCCACCTCACCATTATGTGCAAGTACCACCAGCATCAGAAAATGGTTGTTGCACCAAACCAAATTTTAAGACTCTCGGTCACGGTGTACTAGCATTGTCCATTTTGCTTCTACTATGTGCCATCGCCTACACTGTATGGACTATTATCCTATTGGGAAACGACTTCAGCAACGGTAGAATAGATAGAGATTTCTTCATTCAAGCAACAGTATTCGGTATCCTCTTTTTGATCACTACTTGCGTTGGTATTGCTAGTGGCGCGCATACTGTTAACAAGAAAGACCAATTCATTTGCACCATTATCACACTGATAGGCCAAGTCATTTTCATGACAAGTTCTATCATATCAACTATTGCGATGAGCACATATGGCGAAAAAAGAAGTTGGCAAGATGGGGCAGTAGCACAGATATTTTCTTACATCGCCGTTGGGTGCATCTGTGGATTAGTATTACCAGCTATTGGAGTTACAGCCGCTCGTATTGATGCATACAGACGTGAGGCCAACACACATGAGCGTTTGAATTAGTAAACACCGAATTTTGTGTTTCCTCTTTGTTGTAAATTGTCCTCAAGTTTCAAACAAGCAGATGGTACAGGCAATTAAGGTGAAGTCTGCTGTCATACCAGAGTTCTCAGATAAGAAAGGAGAGTACCTATTTACTTGTGACGAACATGTCCATGTGTACAAAAAGATAAAACCAATTTGCAAGAGTAAGAGATAATATTTCAATAATATTGTAGCAAAAAGAGGGTGGGACTTTCTAGTGCAAGATCAAAAGAACGGTACTTTTGTCCTTTTAAGACAAATAGAGTACAATCCATACATTAATCAGCACGCAATTCCTATTTCCCAAGTTGTGCAATCATATCAACGAATGGGACAACTCGATTCACCATACATTGATAGAGTGTATCACATTTACGATTATAACTTTAAAGCGTTCATTATTTTGGAACATTCTCCTAAAGAAACTTTAGAATACTTTCACAAAAGAATGTATCTGAGCTTTAACGAAAGAATTATTAAAAGTATCGCATACCAAGTATGCGAAGCGATGCACGTCATGCATTCGCAACCTACCTCACTATGTTTCAAATCTTTAGAGATGAAAAATCTTTCCAAAAAGATTCGAAATGAAAACGTCACGCAGTGGACTATCGTGGTAGAAGAGTTTGAAAATATTGAGGAAGGTAACTCAACAAAGAGGAGGGAAGATATTGTGAAATTTGGATTCTTGTTGTACTCGCTCATTTTTAGTGGACGTTCTCAGCAAACTAACTTTGTTTTATTACGTACTGAGCCCGTGAGATCTCCATCGTCAATGCGCAAAAAAATGAAAGAGTCAATGATAGGACCATTCTCTAGCGATTTCATAGAGACGATTATTTCCATGGTTTTCGACAAAGTGCTAGATACAGCTATGCTACTGAAGAAATTTGCACCAAAAAGATCTCCATTTGAATTGTTACACACTTGTCCATTATTCACAGATATAACAATACTTAACGAAGAATAAACTAGCACAAACAATACAGACATCTTCAAAGTTTCAAGTGGTTCGAGGGAAAACTTGTTGTAACTGCATTTCTATTTTAATTGCGGACTCCACAACTTTTGTCCGAAACATGACCACACCAGCAACAGACGTCAACACTAAGGAAGTCTTAGGCTTTTTGCAACCCTTACTACCACCTGCACCAGCAAATATTCTTGAATTTGGATGTGGCAAAGGTCATGTAGCAAAACAACTCGAATCACTCGGATATAATGTAACTGCGTTCGATCCAAGCGTAAAATCAATTGAGCAAGCAAAAAAGAACGGCGTTAACGCTACGGTACAAGATCTACTTACATATGAAACAGACACCAAGTTTGATGTCATTATTGGAGTGTTAGTGTTGCATCACATTCCAGAGATCACCAAGGCTCTTGAAAAAATCAAGAGTGTTTTAAAGCCAGGCGGATTGTTGCTTATCGATGAATTCGGACGTGATATGATCGATAGAGCATCCGCAAGATGGTTGTTTGACTTTATCGACGTACTGTCTTCTGCTAATGTGTTGGTTGATAGACGTAAGCATCAACACCACGGACATGGAGGTCATCATCACGGCCATGGTCACGGACACGGGCATCAACACGGGCATGGACACGGTCACCATGAACACGGTGAACAACGTCAACACGGACATCAGAAGCAAGAACAATCTGAAGTATCCAAGGATCCATTGAAGATTTGGGAGAATATTTTCTTGCATCATCAGCCACCCCTACACACCAGCGAAATTATGACAACTGAAATCAAAAAAGCATTCCCAAATGTTAAAATTTCTACTGGACACCCGTTCTTGTACAGACAAATTATTGCAGGTATCGAATCTATCCGCGAGAAAGGATCAGGTCAACAAGATTTACAAGCTGATGCAAAATTGGCGGAGACAGTATTAGAAAAAGAGAAAGAAGCGATTGCAGAGAACAGAATACTTGGAATTGGTTTGCATTATGAAGCAAGATTATAAATGCTTAGTATTCGTAAAAACTCTTTGTAACCACTTGGAGCTATCAAACTTCATGTCAAAACAACACATCATCATGGACTTTCGCAGTGACACGGTCACTAAACCAACACCTGATATGCTTCAAGCAATGTTAACAGCAGAAGTTGGTGATGACGTGTACAACGATGATCCTTCTGTGCATCAATTAGAAAAACGAGTCGCAAAGTTATGCGGTAAAGAAGCAGGTCTATTCGTATGCAGTGGCGTTATGAGCAACCAACTCGCACTTCGTTGTCATTTATCACCAATGCAAGAAGTTATTTGTGACCACAGATCGCATATTTATCGTAGCGAACAAGGAGGAATTTCGTTCCACAGTCAGTGCTCTGTTATGCCAATAATTCCACAAGATGGTAAAACGCACATCACCGCAAAACAAGTCGAACAAAAAATCTGCACGTCCGTTGATTATCACACTCCTATCACACGCGTTATATCACTAGAAAATACGTTACATGGAACTGTTATGCCCATAGAAGAAATTAAAGCCATATCCACACTCGCAAGAAAACATAAACTTATCATGCACTTGGACGGTGCTCGTATTTGGAACGCAAGTATCGCAACTGGCATTTCATTGGAAGAGTACTGTTCTCATTTCGATTCTATAAGTTTATGCATGTCAAAAGGCATGGGTGCACCTATTGGTTCAGTGCTAGTTGGAGATTCAGAATTTATTGGATTAGCAAGACGATACAGAAAATTATTAGGAGGTGGATGGAGACAAGCAGGAATATTGGCAGCAGCAGCAAACTACTCGTAACCAAATTTAACACTTTTTAACTAGTTCTAGAATTGATCATATTTGGCCACTCATGAAACTCGATCATGAAAATACGAGACATTTAGTAGATGGATTGTTCGAAATGGGTTTCTCCACGACAGTACCCGTAGAAACAAATTTTGTATTCCTTGATGGAACCAAGTTGGGTTTTAATTTCCAATACGCCTCACAATTCTTACGTCAAGCAGGAATAATGTTCTCACCAAACGTAAGCAACATTTACGCGACAAGATTGGCCATTCATCATCAAATCACTCGTGACCATATCGACACGTTTTTATCAGTTATTCGCAAATTACTTGGAACGCGTTACGTTTATCGTGCCATGTCCAAAGCATCATTTGAACAAGATACCCATGATCAAGTGTATGAACCCAAGAAAGAACTAGAAGGTGGATTTATTCACTTTTCAACTGGTCCTCATATTGAACGAACTGTAGAGTTGTATTGCTCAAGTATTAATGATTTATTGTTGATCAAAGTTGATGCGCACAAGTTGGGAAAGGATACATTAGTTTGGGAAGGTGCGACAAGTGATAGAGGTGGAGATTTGTTCCCACATTTATACAGTACATTGCCAGTGGAAGCTATTGTCGATCGTTACGAAATTCCCAAAACATCGGATAAGCATGGTCCATTCCCAAAACTTGAATAAATTTCTTTTAGATTGACAACAATACCAAACACGAAAGTCAACTTTGAATTGTCAAACATGTCACGGACAACAAGAAACAACGCATTCATACCTACAGAGATTATTTCGATAATCGTAGAGTTTCTGCCTTTAACAACAAATACACTACTGAGCTGTGAACGAATAAGTAAACAGTTTTATACCTGTGTAGGGGAATACTGGCCATTACTCTGGAATGAATTATATCCAAGCAATCCATTGAGGAAAAATCACCGTTTTGCTTGTATTCAAATGCACATTTATTTATTGCGCTACGAGAAACCGAATACTTGGGAAACAATACGAATAGTAGTAGCAGGTGCACCTGGCGTTGGAAAATCTGCTTTGTGCTTACGTTTTATCACAGGAGGCTATCATGCACAATATGATCCTACTATGTTCGTTACATTGACGCAAATCAACTAATAATCTAGTGAAGACGTGTACGAAAAACAAATTGACATAAATGGCGCCCAACGCACTCTAGTGATAGTAGATACAGCAGCATCAGATGATTATGTAGCCTTACGTGATTACGATTGCTTACATGGCGATGCATTACTTCTCTGTTGTGATCTACAGATGCAAGACTCAATAGAAAACATGGAATACAAACTATCACGGTTTTTATACAACAGTGCCGAACCTAAATATGTTATGATATCAGTAAATAAGATGGATTTAGGAGTAACTGGATTTTCGCTGTCTATGCAAGATGTTCAACGATTTGCAAACAAACATTCGATATTTGACATCGTGCAAACAAGTGTGCTAGATAACACTAACGTATCAGAAATATTCAACAAGATAGCTTCAGGAGCAATGAATATACTAGTTAGAAATCCCAAATGGATCTCCAAATTAGAAAATGGAGAAACAATCCTACCACAACCCAAGAGTAAATGTAGCATAAACTAAATTATTTATCTTCTGCTGCTCTCTTTTCAAAATCATACACGTATGGATTCTTTCCCTCATACAACTCTGAAGTCAACTGATCATCGTCAATCTTTTCGAGTAATCCGTTTCTAATATCTGAATCGTACCATCCACTGATAAATACGTATCTGTTTGCTTGATCTTCAGTTAAAAAGGCTTTGATGACTGGCCAGACGATACTTACAGTAACTGGAGGATTTAACACCAAAATTTGACCTGTACGTTCAGGGTATCTGTTTTCTAGTTCGTCGAAACTTGCTTTCATGGTGGTGACCAAATCGACGCTAATGGTAGATTCGTATACTTGAACGACCCAACAGATTTGGTATACTTCTGGTTCGCAGTTTTCCATGGCTGCGATGCAACGTTCATACTCGTATACCATTGTTTTGAACTTTTTATCGACATTATCAGCGGAGAAATCAGTCTTGTCTTTGCATATAATCAAGTTTAGGATAGGTCTATTCTTCTTGTCGTGGCCGGAGTGGTATAAAAATCCGCTCTTGGCTACGGATTCAACATCTTTGAGTTTGATGTGATCTGGTTTGAACTCTTTTCTCCACTTTAGCATGTCGAGAATTAAAAATTCGCAGTGTGGTACAGTTCTTGTTTCGAATAAGTGTTGGTACAAAAAGCGATAAAACGCCATATCATCGAGGACATTTGTGTTGCGCCACTGATCCCACTCTTCTTGAGTTAAAACTGGCTTGTCTAGTTTGGCAGTAGCGTTGGTAACTGGATTCGACACATTCAAGTTTTGTTTTACAGCCTTCTCGTATACGCTATTCAAAAACGATTTATAGGTTTCGAGTTTGTTTTCGGGAATACGTTTGAGTACTGGATGCTTGGCAAATGTTTCTTTGAGCTCGTCAATAGAGATGTCTAGTGGTACGGATGGTGAACGTTTGGACATGTTTCTTGAATGATATTTTTACGCAACTTCTTTATTTTTAAAGTTGAAATAGGAAGATTCTGGAAACTTCGAAAGCAGCGAGTAGCAACTACAGTCCCGCGTTTTGGCTAATCTTTAATTTCTGAAATCTTTTCTAATTGTTCGATAATGGTTGGGAAATCAGCTCTTAGAAGAGGCTCGTGTTGCCAGTACTGCATCATAGCGTCCAAGTACACCTTCTCAGCTCTCGAATACTTTTGATACTCTTCACTTTGCAAGTCAGGTACTGCTGGTCTCAAACGATTCTTAGCTACTTCAAAACCAAGAGTCATCACGTTTCCACTATCAGTATTGGTATTATCAGATACACTAGTAAATGCTTGTCGTTCATAGAAGAGCTCCCACATGACTATAGCATAACTATACACATCAGCACGCTCATTATATGGCGACTCGTTCAAAATAATTTCTGGCGCCATGTACTGTAGCGTACCAACATTATTAGTCATCTCTCCTTGTTGTGATAGTGATTTCGATGTTCCAAAATCACAAATTTTACACATTCCATGCTGATCAAGCAATAGATTTCCTAATTTCAAATCTCTGTGAATCAATTTTGGCTCCAGTCCGTGCATGTACGACATACCCCTTGCAACGTCGATCAAAATTTCAATCTTTCGTTGGAATGACATAACTACATGCGGTGTAGATCCATCTTGTAACGCTCGTTTCTTTTTTGCTTCTGGACTCTTCATTAGCGCATAACTCAAACTTCTTCCAGCCATGTATTCAGTAACAATAAACTTGTGATCTTCTGATACACTCACACCAATAAACAACACCAAGTTTGGATGTCTTACACTTGCCAACATACGCACTTCATGTGTAAAATCTTCCGCGTCCTCTAGTTTTAACATTTTCACGGCAACATCAGTTCCTTGGTACACACCTTTGAAAACAACTCCAAATGAACCTTCTGCGATTCTTTCTTTGAATTGTAGTTGATCCAACTTGATGATCCAACGGTAAACATCAGAAGTTTCATCAATCTCACGTTCGATTTCATTTTTCATATCTACTAATAAAACGCGCAACTCTTCATTGTTTGTTTGGTATCTCTTGTACGAGTTGTATTTTTCCAAACCATAAACCCATAACTTTCGTATTAGAATGATTAGGACAGTGAGAATGATGATCAATAAGAGTCCTCCTAGTATACCGCTGAATACTGATACTGCTACTGTTCCTCCTACAGTGAGCTCGTTTCTTATGAACGCTAATCTTGCTGTTCCGGTACCAAAAACGTTCAAAAACAAAACGTTGTTATTTTCCGAGTAGATAATGTTATCATAAAAACCTGCATTGTACTGTGAAAAAGGATTAATTCCACCAGATCCTGCTGCATTGGCACTATTTGGTTAATTCGTACAAATCAACATACTTTGATAGTACATCTGCTAGATTGTACAAGTAGAGTATCTTGTTTGCTTTTATCATCAAATAAGCAATTTCATTCATTTGTACAACTTGCATGGCGACGCAACTATCAACGGATTGATAAAGTTTGACACGAATGGATTTTGTACAGTCTCCAGAATCGTGAATGAGCATAAAATTGTGGAATATCCAAAATACTTTTCCATTATACGTTTCCATACAAGCAGCCGACTTTCCATCCCTAATTGTTAATTTAGGAAGTACAAACTTACAAATCCTGAGCATCTATTGGCGATGATTCCGCACGTTCACGTGTCGTCACGGAGTACTGCGTAATTGTCACTTGGAATTTTCCTAGAGATGGTTCTGCGATTCTGTACGCATAAATGTGTGGATAATCTTTCTCTGGTGTCATGTTTGGTAATTGGCTTCTTTCTATAATTAATTGTTGTGAACATTGACGATCTGTTGGTGTACATTCTACCCAGAAAAGTCGATTCTCTTTAGTGATAGTATTTAGTGATGAATAAAAGAAAATATGCTTGTCAGCATGATTGATCATGTAGATACGTGCTGCGCTTAGTAGCATGTATTCTAGTGGTGACACAAATGTTGGCGTTGCATCATCTACACGAATTAGTGAATAATTGGACGCTTGGTCTGTAATTACAATAGGTCTACTTGCTGTACGTGTCAACGAGTGCAAAAGAAACATACCACAGTAACTCGAATCATGTGCCAAGTCTGGAGCAAAACAATCCATTACAATATCCCTACCACGATCGATATTGGCAATAAGTCCATCTTGTATTGTTACAGTTGATCCTCTAAGCGATCCAGAAACAATCATACCACTATTGTAGTATATCTTTACTCGTTTCGTATCTTTATCGTAGATACTACGGATCACAGGTACACTAGGAATCAAATCTTCTGGAAGTGACTCTACAGGTCTTGGATACGCGTACATCTTTTTGACAAATGTTAAAAACTCTATATCTACGATCAGTGGTACGTATTCTTCTGGCTCATAAAACGAGTACGCGCAAAAGTGAGTTGGATCGTACAACGTGTCTGATGGTGTGGTCACCGTAACAGTATTGTTAGCGTCGATCGTCATCATGCTGTATAACACGTGCAAAGAGTCCATAACGATGTAGTATAACTTTCCATTTGCGCCTAAATGTACATGAGCATGAACGATTGTTCTACCAGTTAGAATAGGAACTATTTTTAACGTTTTTGAAATATAACTTACGACCAGGTGTGATAGGAGTAACGCTTATTGGATCTGAGTACTTGATTACGTACGTGACATTGTTTCCAAACGCAAATAGGACACCATTGTTAATGTATGCGTTACCAAATGCTACACTACTCATGAAATCTTCGTATCCTGGGACATTATACGAAACTCTAGTTTTTTGTATATTGATTTCGTTTGCATTATTTGGTTGTGATAACGTATGTATCGTGAGTACGTGATCTGCTCCATACGTTCCAAATACTAGAGAATTGCCATGGACTAGACCATTAAACACTCGTCGAGCTGTTCCTAGTTCGCTTATAATTGGATTGTTTCGTACTCCATTTTGGCCAACTATATTTTTGTATGGTCCAATTCGCACGAGTACATTATCTACAGAACCTCTTTCTATGCCATTTGACAATACTATACTGTTAAAATTTTAAGAATAAACGTACGAGCATATAACTCTCCTGCTAATTGAAACAATGCACCCTGTGTGACTCTTGTTTTCTTCATAGCTTGACTAGCCGCTATAGAAACGTTTAATACACGTGGGTCATCTTTTAAGTCCTGTCCATTCATAATAAACACTTGTAGAATATCTTCAGCTCGCGAAATACACGCCAGTCCATTATTTATATCATCATCTTTCAGTAGAATACAATTTAAAATTGCGTTTGAACCTGTTTGATGCCATTGTTGGACTTTGTTTGTTTTTAAATCCAACTTTGCGACAGATGGAACAGAATTGAGCACTATGTATGTCACATTGCGTTGCAGGTCTATAGGATTTTTCTGTGCTAAAACATCACAGTTTGGTTGACACGGTGGGATTACAGTGCTATCAAACGTTGTGAAATCTATCTTAGGTATAACTAGTTGCGCCTCTGTGGTGAATACCACTGCACAGAGAACTAACAGAGACAAGAGCGGGCAAACATTCGCAGTTGTCAATGTCATTGTAATTTAGTTGAAATTTGGACAGTTCATAAACAAGAGCATGGTCAAACACAAACGCAGTGAAAATAGCAATGCTCGTGAGTATAAAACAATATCAAGACGTCATAAACGAAATTCCTTTCACCAGGAATTATACGTAGCAGGCAAAACATCGCACATACCTAGTGCTATTGAATTGCAACCAGTCAAACAAATATGTGACGAATTTCTAAGCTCAATAATTCAGGTAGAATGTGGAACCTCATTTACTGCGCTTCGAACAGGTACAATATCATTCAAACTAAAAAACAAGTTGATAAATGCGTTTACATGCTTGGCTATGGATATGAGAAACCACATCGTTTGGAAAGACTTGACGGATTAGTAAATTTTATAGCAGCCAAAACAGTAGATTGCTATTTCGCTACAGATACATTACAGAACTATTAACACCCAGATAGTGAATTGTTTGCAATAGGAAGTACTGTATCACGCAACCCAGATTACCATTGTGAATACTCCGATAATAATGCACTTCTTAAAGTTGTCGCATTCTCAAAGAAAAAACTCGTCGACATATCATGCGGATACAGAAACGCTATTTTCTTAACAAACGACAATACAGTATGGGAAAGTAATATGGCAACATTTTCCATATCTTCAGATTCTAAAAAAACATTTGGTGTGCCAAAAACTGTAGCCACAGGCGATCAAACAGTTAAATCTGTACACGCTGGTTTTGATTTTTATGTCATTTTATCAACTACTGGACAAGCATATGGATACGGACAAAACATGAATTATCAGCTAGATAGCGCGGGTTATGTGTTTAACTCTCCAACAATACTAGAAGTTTCAAGATATGGTCCTATTATAGATTGTAGTTGTGGAGTAACAAATGCTGTATTTTTGACAAGCACTGGTAAAGCACTAGTAACAGGAAAATTTGGTAAGACAAGACAATTTAACACACCAACTGTATATCCTTGCAAGCAAACTATTGTTTCGATAAGTATGGGAGCGTATGGATTATTCTTGATTACAAGTACGTGAGCATTTCGTTTCTAATTATGTAGGCGGAGGACAAGTTCATAGTTTTTGCGGAATTAATGATCACTTTTCAAATTTACCAGAAAGAAAGTTACTAGGTACTATTATGAATGCTGAAAATGCAAGAATAGTTGCATCAGATACGTATGCTATAATTTATTATCGTACAGGAGTAATTGGAATGCCGTACTTGTACGACATGGTGAAAAATGAACCTCTTAGCGATTGTGATATAAATACTTAATGAATCGATTTTTCGCTTCCTAGTAACTCTGTGATAGTTTTGATTGCATTTTCAGCAGAATTGGAAAACGCTGCTTGTGGGTTCTTGATTTTATCTGCTAATGCTCGTACACACTCGACTCGCAATTTATGAATCAAACTAGCAATATGCTTGTCCATTTTGAACCTATTATGTTAATAACAAAATCACTTCTTACTTGATCCATTTATCCAACGTTACTGTAACGATACCACTGTCGCCGTCGGTATCAAAATGACCACCGAATAATAGTAACGAATATGGTGTAACCATTGTTAGATCTCTACAATACACTTTTGTCGTTCTCACCATCTCTTGGTAAATGACATATTTGTTCGTGAATCCATTATCCTTGAATAACATGCTACTCGGATGTACAAACACTTGTCCGTCTTTCGCAGTGTGGAATGCTACGCCCTTGTTATCTTCAACGACTAGAAGCACGTTTGGATACAAACCACAAACCAAACACGCTTTGATGATATTGTAATTTTCTGAGTTTTCGTTGTGGTTGACTCCTGTTCCTACAAAACCAATTTCTTGAAGTAAATCGATAAATTGTCCCTTCATTTCTTCGATCATTCTGAACGTATGATTCGATAAAAAGTTTATGCGACAGAAACTATAAATTGTTAAACTAAACGATACGCCTTACTCTTTGCGATTTTTTGCTGCTTTCCATTGATAGTAACACTCTAGTACAGTCAAGTGATCACTCTTCTCTACGCACATTCTCCTATGCGCACGATCTGCATCTTCTCTGGCGTCTATTGGACTAACTAGTGGTGATTGGAAACCCATCGAAGCAGCAATAGTGATAACTGGATCCAAGCACTTGAACATGGCTCCATAAATCATCATCTTACCCATACGTATGTCAACAGGTAACACAGCTAAGTGATAACCCAACGCAGTAAGTTTCTCGCTTGATGGCTCCAACGCATGAAGATTTCTAAGCGTTGCTAGTGCATTCACGACTTGTTTTGGTTCTGGTGGGTCGATCGCCTTTCTTAAAACATCTTCTGCGTCGCCAAGTCCTAGCACTTTGATTCTCAAGCAAAGTTGTTCCAACGAGACACGTTTGATTTCTGGAACTTGATCAGCAGCGAGCTCTGTGTGTTTTTGTTTGGTGAACAAGTGGAAACACGTTCCTGCTTTCACACGACCTGCACGACCAGAACGTTGTTGCGCGTTTGCCTTGGATACCCATGATTCTTTCAAATAACTCATCGATTTGGCGGAATCGTACTGCATTTCTTTCATTTTGCCACTATCGATGACGAATGTGATATCGTCTATAGTTACACTCGTTTCCGCAATATTTGTGGAAATGACGATTTTTCTATTTCCTTGTTTGGGTCGCTTGAATACTAGTTGTTGATTTTCTGTTGTGAGTGTACTGTGTAGCGGAACGACTGTGAATTTGTTCTTGTCTCTAAATGGAGCCTCTGTTGTGAGCATATTGTACAATGTTGTGATTTCTTGAAGACCAGGTAAGAAAATGAGCACAGCGCCGCAATCGGTGTCAGTCTGAGCGATGTGTTGCAGTAACTTAAAAATCAAATCATAATTAATCTTGTTCTCGTCAATCATAGTCATTACGCGCCGCGTCATCTGAGAATAGTTTGCGTAGATTCTCTCATAGTTGATCTTTTGCTTGTTCTTTCTTGCATACTCGCTATTCAAGTCCATCGAGTATCCACTCTTATCTATTGCATCTTCCAAGTACATTGTAGTGACTGGGAAAGTTCTTCCCGATATTTCCAACAATGGACATCTTCCAAAATAATCTTTGAAAACATCTGCATTAATAGTAGCAGACATTAGAATCAATTTCAGATCAGTTCGTGTGTAAATCAACTCTCGCAAAATGATGAGTAGGAAATCAATATCCAAACTACGTTCGTGAACTTCATCTACAATGATATGACTAACTCCCTCCAATGTTGGGTCTCCTTCTAACATACGTAACAACACTCCCGTTGTGCAAAATAAAAGTCTCGTGTGAACGCTGCGTTTGCTTTCCAATCGAATCGCATATCCAACACTATTTCCAATTTCTTCATTTCGCTCTTTTGCAACTCGTTCCGCAACTGAAATTGCGCTAATTCTTCTTGGTTGAGTACAAATAATATTACACTCTGCACCGCGACCTTGTTCGATCATATCTTCTAAAATGAATTGTCCTACTTGAGTCGTTTTACCAGAACCTGTTTGACCAGTCAGTACAGTTATTCGTTTCTGTGCCAATGTTTGTATGATCAAGTCACGCTTACCAAACGCAGGAATTGATTTCCGTTTGGCCAACATTTTCAAGTATGACTCGTTGGTTTGCTTTCGTTGGTGATCTTCTAGTAGTCTAGCACTCTCGCGTTCGATATTTACTGTTGGGAACGCTTGTGATTTCTTATCTTTCATGTATTCGCTCATCAACTCTTGCTCTACTTTCTCTTCGTCTTGATCTTCTATGACGATCTCTTTTCGTTTCTTCTTCTTTTTCAGGTACAAAGGTGTGCTCGAAATGTCAATTACACTTGATGTAGATTTGTATTCCATGTTTCTATCTTTCATGAGGCGTGCTAATGGAGTTTCTTGGACTGGTTCTTGTTCTGCTTTCTTTTGTGACGATCGAGTGTCAAGAATAATGGTTTCTGCTTCTTCGCTGATCCATGATGATAATTCGTAGATCATTGGTTGGCATATCAACTCCATCGATTTTTTGACCAACTCTTCAGTTACTGCAAACCTTTCCCGTGATGACAACGAATCATCTGATGTTATGTACAATATAGGCGGAACCATTGGGTATGCGTCTGGCATGACGACGTTTAGCCAAACATTTCCAAGCGTTGGTAGTTCGCGTCGTACAATTATGCGATTTCCATCTTGAGAGTACTCCTCTGGGAACACACTTTCCAGTACTACTTTTTCATCTTCTCTCATTTGTTGAATCTCTTCTTGATCGGTAATGTCAGGTTGTATGTTCTCTAATTCTAAATAGTCCTCTATGATCCACTTGTGTACTGCTCGTAGCGCATCTGATTCGGTTTGAATAGAAGTATCGTCAAGCAATATGGGTACAGTGTGAAATTTGGGAAATCCGTAGCCATCTAAAGCGTCAACGATAAAGTGCCGTGTTGTGTCGAGTTGTGACGTGAGCTCTTCTTCATCGATTTCGTCGTCCTCGTCGTCATCTTCCTCATCTTCGTCATCCTCTTCATCCTCCTCAACTTCTTCGTCTTCGTCGCTTTCGAAATCGCCATTTAACAATTGTAGAATTCGTTGCTGATTTTGGAACGACATATTTACACTTTCTATGCCACTAACGTGAGATACAGCCAAATCTTGCTTTGCGTCTTTCGATATTGACTGTAAAATTTTCTCTTTTGCTTGTTGCTCTGATGCTGTTTTTCTGGCTTGTACTTTTTTTGCATAGTTTGGATTATTTGGATCTTTTAACTCTTTTTTTGTCTGCTGTGTTAAAAAGTGCGTTTAACATACTTTGACGTGAGCATCTTTTGTTCTGCCCTTCTTAGCTTTATTTCGCTTCATCTTAGGGTCTTTCAACGACTTCTTTGTCATGTTTGCTTGTGTTTTGGTTGTAAAAAAATGTCAAACAAAGTTTTGACAGCACCAGAAGCGTTCATGCTTTAACTCGAGGGTTGTTCATTCGCAATTTACCATTTTCTGTTATCTTGATCGATAATTACAAGTAAACTTGCCTATGTCAAACAAACCAACGCAGTTCAGTAAGATAGCATGCACAAAGTGTAGACAACTCCATAGGAAATGCGAAAAATCACTTCCAGCATGCGCGGGGTGTGTACAAAAAGGATACGCCTGCACATACAGCAAGAGAAAAAACCCAGCGAAGCCATTAACATTCAAAGACTTAACCAACACGTTTCACGTCAACCAACGAGAGGAGAATCTAGTACGCAACCATCAAATCCGTAAACACACCGAAATGGCATCAGAAACAATTATCGGCTACACCAACGTTATGCCCTTCTCAAAAATGCAAATGTTGTTGAAATACAACCAAGACGTATGTACAAACGAAGAAACAGATCTATCACCGAAACACTCCGAGATAGCGTTAATGTTTGGCGTTCAAGGTATGTCGTATTCGTATTTCTCACATATAGTTCTTTCACTTGGTCGAATGGGTCACAAACAAATGGCAGAGAATTTGTATCGCAAAACTATCGCTTTGATACACGAAAATAATGTAGAACTAGATTTTGAGGTTCGAATATTCACAATCATTTAACATCAAAGATTGCAGCTACTTACTACTATTTGGGATCTTTCACTGGTGGAAGAGGAAACATCAAGGACGCGCTGGCTCTATTGAGACTAAGTAACAACTACATGCAACGCAGTACCAGTATCTATCGTCAAGCAATCTTACCACTCATCGTTGGACACATCGCTCACTTTGAAAACTTGGGTACACTCTCATTCGGCGTAAAAGCAAGTGTCAAATGCGCGTTAGAACTTTCGCAGAAACAAACTACCCATACAGTCGATGGTGACGTTAAACTCTTTACACAACACATAATTGGAGGTTGGAACTCTCAAATACCAGTAATCGAACAAGAAATGAAGAGAATTAATATTGCATTAAATTCGAAAAGTGTTATACTAGAAGAAGCTAGAAAGAAAGGCACAGGAGAGAATCTACTTGCAATAGCAAATGAAGTTACCCAAGAAACTAAATCTGTACTGTATCCTATGATCTATCCTGTAGTTTCCACGTCAATAGTGGAAGCGTCTTTTGTGCAAACATATCACCTTCTTAACTCACGAGATAAAGAACAAAAGAAAACTCTGATATCGAACCTTAAACAGAATCTCATTGCATTAAAAGTCGTTGCAGAGAGAGCAGAAATTGTGGAGCTAATGCACGGTTCTTTTATGGCAGAATTAAGTGCGTTCATTGAACGTTATGATGCAGTCGATAACATGGATTTCTCGATTTTGATTAGCCACGGGTAATGCAACTACATGTGGTGTTATCTAATATGTTCATCCAGCTTCCCTAAGTGTACCCCTTTTTCTATTTATCGTACTGCAGACCAAGCAACTCGTCAACACTAAGCTGCTCCTGCTTTGTTAACTGTTGCAACAGGATCTAGTAGTATTAGCTATGTTGAATTGTTTTCAGCGCAATAAAAATGGTCTTAAGGGAAGCGAGATGATGGATTTAATACTAAAAGCTCTGTGATATCATGGTCTCGATATAGTAGTACATTCAAAGATGGAAATAGCTTGGTGGGGTGCAAGAAATTGTTTAACAAGAAACATGAAGCCTGATAATGGGTGGAAATTCATACAAGAGAGCTTCAGTACCACAAACCAAGCAAGCACAAGAACCAGTGTGGAAGTATATAGACAGCGGCACACAAACGACCAGATACAAAATAACTTGATCGCGACGTGGAGGTATACAAACCGTAGAACTGACAATACTAAACAAGAAAATGAAAATAATATCGAGCTAGAGCGAAAGGAACTAACTGCACAAGCTGAGCTCGCATTTTCATTGGCATTGTCACTCAACTATGATGGTATTCACAGCAATCAAGTACAACCGATAAAAGGTCCTGTTCGAACTAGTATATCAGTGAAAGAGCTTCTTATACCGAATACTTCAGTTTAACATGTCGTCTTGTTACGAATAACGAGGAAAACACGAACAAGATGAATTTTAGAAAGAAAAAGGAATATGAAAACAGCTAATTTACATGTTAACACAAGCAGTTCAAGATAGATGGTCAGCTAGCTTGCTTGACAATTGGGCTCTCTTAGCTCACTCATAGCAATAAGTAAGATAATTGTCCTATTTGTGCCACCAAGACTTTTGTGTCAGCAATGTGTGGCCATAACAAGCAAGTAGCGACAGCGGGTTCGTGAAGGTACACCGGCGCTGTTGATTTAGACAAGGATCATGCTTCAAAGCTGGCTTGGCGATCATATTCCTGTTTGTGAAAGTTACACAATTAAAGCACGCTTTGCTGAAAACATATAACCCATTGCATTTTATTACACTCATATCCATTTACTTTTTGCTTGAAGCTTCGGCAGCGTTGTCCTTGCACCACTTCAAAATAGCAGCGGCACGTTGTTCCTTAACTTTCTTGAAACCTTCGCTGTTAAGTGACAAAATGGCGTCCATAGTGATGTTGGATACTGCTGGTGCGTGTTGGACAAAATCGTCTACGATTTGTCTCCACTCTTTTCCGTATGCGTGTTGTAGAGCCAAGTCGTCAGTTTCGATTTCTGCCAAACCATCCATGTATGGGCTAAAGTCATATTCTTGACCCTTGGGGATCATATCGTTACTTTTGTATTCTTTGTTCCAAAGTTTGTTGGCTTCTTGTTTAACGTTATCATCAACTTTGTATGGACGTAAATCTTCCAAAAGTTGCAACAATTTAGTCTCGTAATCAGCGTTCTTCCATCTTTGTTGGATGGCAGTGTTTGCTTTGAACACTTGCGATGATGTATCGTATGGTTTTTGAGTTTGAGCAACTACTGCGTATGCGCGTGAGAGGGTTGTCTACACCGTTGTGAGAAATAAAATTGTTTGAACTCACGTTGCGGACGACGCTAAGTGTCTTGGTTGAAATTCTGTTCATAGTTGCGTTGTTTGATGATTGGCCAAATTTCACTTTACAAAACTTTTTACAAGATAAAAATTTATTCTTCGTTTTCTGCTTTCTTCACTCTTTCTTTTATTTCAGTGACGAATGTACCCTTGAGTGGTGTTTTTAGTACGTAAACTGCACTAAATTGTGCTTTTGGATCTTCCAGTCCAAATTTCTCATTTCTGCAGCCAAGTGCTTTAAAGTATGGTGCTACGTCTTTCTCCGACTTGCCAGTATCTGCGGAGAAGCTGCTTGCCTTGATCCTAAAGTTACCCAAATTCAATGCAAGTGCAATAGTGTAGCAGATCAACTTGGAGATGTGCTCTGAGCTTCTTGTAACTTTGCCTCGTTCTTCACTTCCAAAGTGGTGGCACATGTTTGTGAGAATCTTTTCTGACGGATGCCATTCTTTTGGTACTTTGGAGAATTTCTGATTGTCTTCGCTAATTTGGCTGGTAACAAAACGTTCAGGATATCTCAACAAGCCAAACATGTAGGTCAAGTATTGCACAGCGTTCTTGTTCTCTTTCTTCTTTAACCAACTGGCATCTTTGTTTCTTTGTAATTCTACAATGTCGACTACTGTTTGTGGGAATAACTTTTCAACATCTTTCATTCTCTTCTCGCTCATCAACTTGTGAAGAGATTGACTAAAATCGAGGTTTTTAGCTTTTCCAACAACGACTGTTTG
>JAESGV010000402.1_pt1 | contig 19262 bp, 12 predicted proteins | sample 9269781 | NCBI WGS metagenome assembly JAESGV01 (sample SAMN15741586, study PRJNA653496) | algae metagenome | isolation source: Tildeniella torsiva UHER 1998/13D and co-occurring heterotrophs from... | place: Slovakia: Slovak Paradise National Park, Hrabusice, Kosice Region | collected 2000-01-01
GAGTATGTACTAGTAATGGTAATAGAGTTGTCCTATCTTTGCTGCGATGTCACCAATCTCCCACCGTGGTAGTCCTCTATTTTTTTCGAGTGTTTCTCTAACGTTGTGAGTATTTTGTACGACTATTGATACCTGTGATCTAGTTGGTACTTCCACAACTGCGAAAGGAATAAGAAAAAGTAATAGGGCATACCTGAGTGTAAGTTTCAAAAGTCTTCTGGAAATAGGGTTGCCATAAACGACGCGCACCGCACTGGGGTAATTCTCTGATAAAATTTAGACTCTAATCTCTACTCACATACCGCAAACCAGAGAAATATTTTTGTGACCTCAGAACCAAGTCTTGGTATTGTTGTATGACGTGTTGTTGCTTCCTGTCTATCTCTTCCATACTTGTATTTTTGTAAGTCGGAATCAACTGAGTCACAAGTTCAAATTACACATGCAAAGCAGCACAGAACATGAACCATCTCAGTTAGAAAAATTATTCTCGATACCACCACGGATTGGTCCTAAACGTTCGTTACGTCCAGAAGCGGTAAGTCGTGCAGAACAATTGCTTTTACGAGCAAAAGAAATAGTGCCAACTACGAACAGTGAAACTGTCGAAGCAGTGCCCAACAATGTAAACGCAGAATCACCCAAAAATACAGAACATGAAAGTGATACTATAAACGAACCACTCGACTATGACGACTCACACAAAGAGCATCAACACATTAGGCACCATGAAGAACAAAAAAACTCACACAAACGCCACAATAACGATGATTCGAATTCACGCAAACGAAGACGACACGATGAGTTACAATCCGGTAAAAAAATTCCATGCACGTTCTATCTAGAAGGTAGATGTTCAAAAGGTGATCAATGTACATTCGCACACGTCGGTGAGGTGAAAAAGAAAGCCGATTTATGTAAATACTTTTTAGTCGGCGCGTGTCAAAAGGGTGAAGCATGTGTGTACTCTCACGATCCATCACAGTTCCCCTGCAAATTTTTCCACGCTACAAATAACTGCAAACATGGAGAAGAATGTAAATTTTCTCATGCGCCAATGACAGCTATACAGAAAGAGCTACTGGACCAGCAACTCAAGATTGGAGAACCTGTAGAAGAGCCAGCACCTGCTGTTCAAGCGCCTCCTGTGAACCCTTTTTCGTCAACATTGTTTGACGAGGAGCAAGGCAAACCTGTACTTTCTTTTGGTAGTGTGTTTGATGTAAACTAGTTTAACAACTCGGCGATTGTTATACTCATTCTTGGCGTACGTGGTATCTCTTTTGCTTTCATGTTGACTTTCCAGTGAGAGTAGTATCCAGAAGCGCCTTCCTTGACTGTAACATGGTTATTTAACCTGAGCTGTTCTTGTGAAGATTTAACAAATCGTTCAGAGACAAAGGTCCAGCATTGTATGTCTTCTTGCTTCATTGTTTGTAGGTAATTATTGATGAGAAATGATAATTGAAATGGATAAGTGCTGAGCGACTGGAGGAGCTTGGAGCCCCTTGATAATGTTGAAATCTCAAAGGCTTTTTCAACTAGATCCCCTATCTAGTAGTCAGCTATGTCGCTTACCGCTCAGATGTTGTAAGTTTTGCCGAGTGGTTATGCCTATCAAATTTTATTTGGCTACAAACCTAAAATTGGCTCTTTATTTGAGTTTTTAGCTAACTGTAATTTTGGCGGTCTGTCCTACAGTGACATATATTACTAAATGAAAAGAATTCCAAAGGGATTCTCTTGGAATACTCCCCAGTTGCTCGTGAATAGCCAAGAAAAAAACGGTTGCTACTTATTCAACAGTAGCATCTTAAATAGTTATCTCAGGTGATATCAGTTAGATAGGCAATAAGATTTTTAATTTCCAAGTTTTGTTTCATTAGCGAGCTAACAACAGGATTTCATGAGGATCAGTGCTTACAAATCTGAAAACAGTAAATTGTATTATCTGATACGTGACATGTACTATTATCCAGTGTTTAGTTTTGGGTGTTAAAACAAGTCAAACACCAACAGGCGAAATATGAAGGTTTTTCTGTTGCTACTGAGCATAATTTTTTCGGTCAACACAATACCAAACGTAGTTTCTTTTGGTTCCAACTCTAGTAAGCTTACCAGTCGCACTAACTTTCAAGACAAACTTCTGGGTAGAAATGTCGCGACTTCGCTTCTTATATTTCCTGATATTATCGTCGGAAATTTTTCTGGCGAGACATTTGTGTCGGCATCTGTCGGTGCCAACCATGGATTGTTTTTGACTGCAAATGGAAAAGTTTATGGAAGTGGATTAGCGTACCAAGGCAGACTTGGCTTGAACGACTCAACAATATCTAGCACTACAAACTATGGAACGTTGATCCCTATGATTGACGGATTCAATGTACTTTCAGGGAAGACTGTTACGATGGTACATGCAGGAAACCAAATTTCTGTACTAATCACATCAGACGGCAAAGTGTATACTTGTGGAACTAATATATTCGGAGGCCTAGGTGTTGGAAACATAAATGTGCAACATGATTCACCAAAACCAATTAATGACACAAATGGTGTTTTGGTCGGTAAGAGCGTTATTTCTATTGCAGTACGCGGAGATGCCGTTTTACTTGTAACTAGTGATGGTTCAGTAAGAGGATTCGGATTCAACACAAACTATGAACTTGCTGATGGTACCACTTTCGACAGGTACAATCCTGTTGCAGTAGCTCCAAGCGTCTTTTCTAATCGATTCATAGTACAAGTTGCTTTGGGTACCTCACATTTCTTAGCTCTCCAAAGTAATGGTACTGTTCTATCTTGGGGCACGCTTGCTCATTTGGGTAGATCCGGCACAGCAAATATTCCTGATGTGATCGAAGATCCTAATGGAAATCTCACATCAAGACGTGTAGTTAACATCGCTGCAGGATACGGTTTTAGTATCCTCATAACTGATGACGGTCGTGGTTTTTCATTTGGCCCATTTAATGGTAATGGACAACTGTGCACTGGCGATGTTTTCACGTACACACGTGTACAACCATTTGCAGCAAATTCTTTGTTCTTTGTTAAAGCACAAGCAGGAGATGCCAACACTCTACTGTTGACAAATGACGGTAAAGTGTATGCTTGTGGAAGAGCATCACAAGGTACATTAGGTTTAAATAGAACTACACCAGATGCATTAGTACCAACAGAATTAACTACTCTTGTTGGATTTTTTGGTGGAAAAGCGTCAAACATTGCGCTAACCACAGGGTTAAACAGTGCATTTGTTGTGATGAATGCAACTGAAGCTACTGCAGCACCAACTACCACTCGGTCACCAACAGTAACACCAACTACAACAGTTTCTCCAACGACATCTAGATTATCTGTCACTCGTAAGGTTGCACTTACGACGACTGTCACAGGTGACTCGTCAAAGATACCACAGGCAACTAGCGGCGATACCTTTGTGTTGTACGCATCTGGTGATGGAACAGCCAAAAGTCAGATCGTAGGTACACCAGAGTCATACACTGTTGCTAGTAAAGTGTTTAGTGCGATGTTTACATTCAATATAGCTAGCGTGAATACTGCTATATCCATAGAGATCATATCTTCTGACGGTAAAAAGGTATCAGTTACTGCATCAGCTGGTACTGTAAACGTGGATATTTCTGCATTCTTTACTAGCACGGCGCGTAGAGAAAACCAAGTAATCATTGGTGGTAAACCCATCACGTTCACTATGAATGTATTGACGCCAAACGTAGCTGCTAATGTTGCTAAGACATCGGCGACTGTTACACTGACAGTAGACAAACCAAGTGTTGGAGGTGCATGTTTGGCTAAGGTTAGCTGGGTGTTGTTTGCTCTTTTGTTTTTGATTATAGCACATCCATAAAAATATTTTGTCACTTTTTTGGTACAGTGAAGTGTGACACGAATTATCCTTAGTTCTTTTTGGCGTTAGTTTCAGTTTACCAAGCAAACAAGTTCCATGTGCACACTGTTCTTGGTGCTCTGTCTCGCGACAGTCGTGTACACTATTCCAAATGTTGTTGGGTTCGGAATAAATCAGAGTTCGTTACGGTCGTATGTGACTAATGATTAGATCAATTTCTCGGTAGAAACACGTCAACAAGCCCACTACAAGCAGGGTTAATAGTCGGCAGTTTTTCAGACGCATTTGTCTCTGCTTCAGCTGGAGCTAATCATGCAGTATTTTTAACTGAAAGCGGCCAGGTGTATGGCTCAGGTTTAGCTGATCTTGGCAGATTAGGTTTAAACATTTCTATTTCTGCGTCATTTAGTACTCTTGTGCCAATGGTAGATGGGTACAATGTACTAGCCGGCAAAAAAGTCATTATGGCAGCAGCTGGCGCATATGTTACTGTGTTACTAACTAATGACGGTCAAGTCTTCACTTATGGATATAATACCTTTGGTGGCTTGGGTGTGTCCGGAACCACTACAGTTCACGACGCTCCGAAACCAGTTAGTGATTACAATGCATTCTTAATCGGTAAGAATATAACACAAATTTCTGTTGGTTATGATACAACACTGATGATAACCAGTGATGGACTCATAAGATGTTTTGGTTATAACGGTGCTTACAATCTTGGTGACGGTAGTTCAGTTAACAAGTACACTGTCTCAGCGCCTTCTTCAAACGGCATCTTACCGGGAAGGTTTTTTGTACAAGTTTCTGCAGGGATATCCCATTCATTAGCGTTGCAAGATAACGGAACAGTGATCTCGTGGGGAGCTAGCAACAGCTACTTGGGCCGCTTCGGCTCGGCATTTTTTCCTGGCATTGTTGAAGATCCATCAAATCTCATTGGCAATAGAAAGATTGTTTACATTTCTGCAGGTCAACATTTCAGTGTACTGGTAGCCAATGATGGTCGTGCATTTGCTTTTGGTAGCACCAATTCTTATGGACAAATGTGTGTAGGAAATAATGTTGCTTATTCAAATCCACAACCATTCGCTGCATCTGCGAATGGATTGTTCTTTGTCAAGGCACAATGTGGTACTTTTGCTACGCTTATGCTCACCAGCGATGGTAGAGTATATTCCTGTGGAGACAGTTCAAGTTATAACACTGGTCTTAACACCACAACACCTAACCCAACAAGTCCCACGTTGGTGAACACAATTGGTAACTTTTTTGGTGGTTTGGCAACCAATATTCATATGACTAGTTCCAGTGGTCAAGCTGGCTTCATTATACTTGGTAATGTTACAACAACAGCACCAACAGCAGTTCCTACTTCAGTGCAAACCACTTCGTCTGCACCCACTACTGTATCTCCCAAGTCTGAGCCGTTGATTATAACTCGCAAAGTATCTCTTTCTACAACGGTGACAGGTGATTCATCCAAGATTCCACAACCTACAAGCTCTGACTCGCTGGTGATATTCTCATCAACTGATGGAACAGCAAAAAGTCAAATTGTGGCCACTCCAGAGGCATACATTGTTAGCACGCAAGTACTCAAAGCAACATATACGTTTAATGTTGCTAGTGTAAGTAGTGCAGTCTCGGTTGAGCTTAGTTCATCTGATGGCAAAAAAGTGACAACCACTGTAACAAACTCAGGTACAGTGAACGTGGATGTATCTGCGTTCTTTACTAGAAATGTACGTCGTGGTAATCAAGTGATCATCGGTGGAAAGCCTATCACATTCACCATGAACGTGTTGACACCCAACGTTCCAGCAAACATTGCAAAAGTATCAGCTACAGTTACGCTAGCCGTTGAGAAACCAACTGGTGGTGCTTCTTCATCTGTTAGCTACAGTTGGATGATATTGGCAGTTATTTGTGTTGTAATTCTGGGGTTGTAGTATTTGTCAATTAAACTACCAAAATTATGTGAAACATCCGTGACACTGACAAGTTCCATCATCTTGGCATATTTTAGTGTTTACCGCAAAACAATGAAGACATTGTTTGTTCTACAGACTATACTTGTTTTCGTATTCACAATACCTAACATCATCTCTTTTGGAGATAATTCTAGTACAAGTTCGCGCAACATTTCTAACAATTAGATAATATTTTGGGTCGAAACTCACTAGTTGGAATACTTGTCAATCCGGCTACTATACACGGTAACTTTTCCAGCGAGTATTTTGTTTCTGTGGGAGTAGGAATTAGTCATGCGATATTTTTAACTGGTAGTGGTAAAGTTTATGGAAGTGGCTTCGCGGACCAAGGAAGACTTGGTTTAAATGGTACAGAAACTTCAACAACAATTGGCGTATTGACTCCCATGATTGATGGTTATAATGTGTTAGCCGGCAAAACTGTTATTTCTGCAAAAGGTGGCTCGCGAGTCTCTGTGTTACTAACATCTGATGGAAAAGTGTTCACTACTGGTACTAATACAAATGGTGGATTGGGCGTACCAAACATCAACACGCAACATGCTTCACCAAGGCCAATCAATGATACTAACGGAGTACTTATAGGAAAGAGTGTAGTTTCGATTGCCGTAGGTTCGGACACTGTACTTTTAGTGACTAGTGACGGCTTGCTGCGTGCTTTTGGTTACAATGGAAACTACCAACTTGGTGATGGCACAAGCATGAATCAATTAACACCTATTGCGCCGTCACCAAGTATTTTTGCAAATAGATTCATTGTACAAGCATCGGTAGGTGTAAGTCACACACTAGCACTTCAGAGCAATGGCACAGTACTATCTTGGGGTCTCTCTACTGGTCATATCAGTAGATCCTCAAACGCAAATATTCCTAATGTCATCGAAGATCCTAGTGGACACCTTAACTCTAAACGAGTTGGCTATATATCAGCAGGTAGCCAAGGAAGTATTCTCATCACAGACGATGGCCGTGGCTTTGGTTTTGGCACAAATTATGCTGGTCAACTTTGTACTGGAAATACGAATGATCAAGCTTTCGTTGCACCTTTTGCAAACAATTCTCTCTTCTTCACAAAAGCACAAGCAGGCGTAGGTGTCACACTGTTGTTAGCTATTGACGGAAAAGTGTATGCATGTGGAAGTAGTTCACATGGTCAATCTGGGTTGAATAGAACATCGCCCAATGCGTTGGTTCCAACTGAACTAACTACACTATATGGATTCTATAGTGGTAAGGCAGTAGATATAGGTGTCGCTTGCAATGGCATATCCTCGTTTGTTGTTATGAACGCTAGCACGACGGAGATGACCACTACTGCTCCGACTGTGGCACCAAATCCTACGTCAACCATTTTACCAACAACCGTTGTACCAACAACAGCACCACTCATCGTTGTTCGTAAAGTATCACTTTCCACAACAGTGATTGGTGATTCTTCAAAGATACCCCAGCCAACAAGTGGTGACTCACTAGTGTTGTTTACTTCAAGTGATGGCACTTCAAAGAGTCAAATTGGAGCAACACCTGAGTCATATTTTGTATCATCAAAGATACTTAAGGCTACGTACACATTCAATGTTGCAAGTGTGAGTTCTGCTGTAACTATTGAGATGGTTTCTAGTGACGGTAAGAGGGTAACGGCTAGTGTTGCAACGTCTGGTACTGTGAACGTTGATCTATCCACATTCTTCACTAGTGCTCCACGTAGAGGAAACCAAGTGATCATTGGCGGAAAACCTATCACATTTACCATGAATGTATTGACACCAAATGTTCCAGCCAACATTGCGAAGACTTCAGCCACTGTAACGTTGGAAGTAGAGACGCAAAGTGTCGGAGTTGCATCATCTTTAGAGTTTCTTACAACATTAATTTTGGCAATAGTTTGTCTTTTTGTTTCTACATAGTAAATCGGTCATTATCTCTTTCTCTCTAAAACGAAAAGTGACACAAATTATCCACTTTGTTTTTAAAAGCGTGTTTTGGAGTTGGCCGTTCACGTCACAAACTTTCACACCATGCGAACTCTATTGCTGTTTGTTTTAAGTATCGTGGCAGTTACACTTGTACAGCCACTGAACAATGTCGTTGGCTTTGGTAGTAATACAGGTATGTTTACTCGCAGTGTACTAATATTTTTAGGTCAAATACAAGGCAGAAACACTGGTACTACTGTGTTGGTTAACCCTGGTACTATTGTTGGTACCTTTCCCGATACTTTTGTATCTGCCTCTATTGGAAACCAACACGCAGTATTTTTAACGCAAAGTGGGCTTGTGTATGGTACTGGTTACTCGTTCAACGGTAGACTCGGTTTGAATGACTCTGCTGCGCCTATTGCCGCTTACTACGGTACACTAGTACCAATGGTAGATGGTAACAAAGTGCTGGTTGGCAAGAAAGTCATTGCTGCAGAAGCAAGTGGTCATTCTTCAGTCCTGCTTACTGACGATGGAAAGGTGTTTACCTATGGTTGGAACGACAACGCTGGTTTGGGCGTATCGGGTACCAGCACGATTCACTACTCACCAAAGCCGATTAATGACACAAACGGCCTGCTAGTAGGCAAAACTGTTAAACACATGTCGGTGAGCAACGATGCTGTGTTACTCGTCACAAACGACGGTCTAGTTCGTTCTTTTGGCTTCAATGGTAACTATAATCTTGGTGATGGTACAGGTGTCAACCAGAACATCGTCACAGCTCTACCATTCACTGGAAGGGTCATTGTACAAACATCTATTGGCTTAATGCACTCTTTAGCGTTACAAGACAGTGGAACTGTACTTTCATGGGGTTTCAGCATCAATCCTCTAGGAAGAAGTGGTTCTCATCTTGTACCTGCTCCTATTGAAGATCCAAATAATGTTATTGGTAGTAGAAAAGTTGTCTACATCTCAGCAGGCTTCCAACATAGCATTTTACTCACTGATGATGGACGTGCGTTCACGTTCGGCAATGGTAACCCATATGGTCAAATGTGTACCGGTGACACTACCACTTATACACGCTTGCAACCATTTGCTGCTTCTGCAAATTCATTGTTCTTTACTAAGGCAAAAGCAGGTTATCAAACGACACTAATGCTCACAAATGATGGTAGAGTATACGCATGTGGTGAAAACGCGTTGGGAACAACTGGTTTAAATAACACTGCAACAGGTCCAACTTCACCAACTTTGTTAGCTACCCTTGGTGGCTTTTACAGTGGTCTTGCTACGAATATTCATCTATCTGTGACGGGTACTACTGCTGGTTTTGTGATCATGAGCGATAACGGTGCGACTCCAACGCCCACCACAATAGCTCCAGGAACCACATCGAGTCCAGGAACTACTGCAACTCCTACTACTGCTCCAACTACCGCGCCAACACCAACTGCAGGAACAACTAATGCTCCGCAAACAATTTCTCCAACTGCTACTCCAAAACCTACGACATCAGGCTCGGTTGCTGTATACAGCTCTATTTTTTGTTTTGTACTTCTTCTAGTATGCTTATAGAATCATTTCTTGCAGAATAAAAATGTGCAAATAATCGCTACTGCTGTGATGTCTGATCGCTTGGCGTATGAAAAAATGCATCGAAAATTGTCTTTACGATATTAACTGTAGCCAATCGTACGTGTGATGATACACAAACATTTTTGCATTGTTTACAAGATGTCGAAAGGTTGCACGCAGCAAATTCTAATCACAGGGAAGCAGGGTAGTGGCAAATCTACGCTTTTATCAACAATACAGTCACGAACAAAACATGAAACAATAGGATTCACGCAACCAAGTCTAGGACTTGACGATAAGAACGAACGAATAGGATACGACATAAAAATAATAAATGGGGAGAGCATACCAGTGGCACGAAAGAACCCACTCGCTGATCAGATACAACAATTTCAGTCACGCCCTAAAATACCAAGATTTATCTTCTATGACGAAGCATTCGAAAAAACAAGACATATACTTCTAAAACAATGGAAAGTACCTTCGGGAGAAAAGTTAGTAATAATTTTTGACGAATTGGGATTTTTAGAAAACGAAGAAGGTGGGCATTGGCCACTACTAGTTGATTTGTCATACAAAATCTGTTCTCTTAGAAATTGTGAAACTATTCTCGTATGTGCTGTGAGAAAAACGCTAGAAGAAACATTCGCTAAAAAACTATCAAACCTATTTCCCAATTCCAATGCAATCATACTGGATCTAGATGCAAATAACAATTTGGAAGAACAATTTTCACTTTTAAATAAATTTAATTTATAACAACTTTCGTTGTGGTGGTTGCGAAAATTTCATTTGCAATTTGAACGGTACATCTCTTGCTATCTCTTCGGGTTCTATATCTATAGCACCAGTATAAACTTTTTGTTTCTGCACTTGTTGTGACTCATCTATTGGTGGAATGACTGGATGTTTGATTGGAATATCGTGGTGAGGTGTCAAACCAGCTAACATCCTCGTAACTGTTTCATCCTCATCAATTCCATGAGTTAATGATTTACCGACAGTGTTTACCATCAAACTACCGCAGTAAGGACACTCCCGTGTCACAATTTCTTTCTCTTGTCCTTGCAGCTTTATTCTCTTCAAAAACCGAAGCAACAGTTGGAACATGACAACACGTTTCGTTGATTCCAACTCTGCTGAATTGGCAAACAAGGAAAAACTCTCAATTTCTTGTAGTTTGAGTTTCCACTGCTCTGCTTTCTTATTTAACGCCAACATAAGTTGTTGGTTCCTATACAATTCTAATTTCACCATTGGTGAGAATTTACTTAGTCGTTCCACCATTCTACGCAAACAATCATAATGAAAAACGTGTTTGCATGGAAATACAATAAAGTTTCTACTTTGCTCATTAAGTTCTGCATCTTCATATTGCCGATCTTCTCGTTTCGCTTGGTTTGACGACTTTTTCCGCTTCAACAATTCTTTTGCAATTTTACAGTTACCTGCTGCGTTACATTGTCGTTGATTCAAGTGCACATCAATAGCGCTATCTTTAAATTCATCAATATCCAATGTGAGCAAACTGTACCGTGCCAAATCACGATTGTTCGCTTTGTTAATACTTTTTACGGTATCACCACTTTCTAACGTCAAATGTTCTGGTTCCAAGTACATTGTACCTGGGAACAACGGTACTAAATCTGGTAATTCGATTACCGAAGTAGAATTAAAAATTTTGATTAGAGTTTTTGCAGCATTTGCACTTGCTTCTGGATCTTTCTGTTTATCTACCTCATCCAAGTACAATTTTGCCAATTTCAAACACATTTTCCGCCGGTCATCGTCATTCATTTCTCCTTGACCTGGTTTACGTTCTGCACTATCTTCTGTGGCGTATAACCGCGCCAATGATAGTTTTGCTTCCAATGGATCAAATGATTCCAATTCTTTATTCGTTTCTGGTCCAACTTTCTTTGCAAATGAATTTAAAATATCATCAGGTCGTTCCCGATTATTGACAAGTCGATTGTAATAATCTCTAGCTAGTTGTAAAATCCTATCATTTCGAACTTGTTCGGTAAACACACCCATGTTGGTTCTCATGGCGTATAACACTGCTTCATCTCGGAAACCAAGTATAGGTCCTTTGAGTTCACCACCCAAGTGTCCTTCCATAATTTTACAAAGTAATGCTTTTGCTTGTGCGTTTCCCCACTCGGCAAATAATCTCATTGCAAATTGCGTATCGTATGACATTGTTTTCTCACCGTTTTCGGTGTCAAACAAGTATTTCATGAATATGTGTTGGATACCTTCGGCAATCGTAGGTTTGAGTTTGATATCGACTAGAACACCTTGGTAGTGAACATTCTCTTCTCCACGTGGTTTTCCTGGTCGTTTTCGGATTTGTCCTTTGTAAGTGTCGTTTACGAGTTGACCTTCTACGTATGCTACAATTGTTCTTCGATCTCCAATAGTGGTAACGCGTAGTGTACCTGTTAAGAAACCAATTGGATTAAAATCATTCGGACCGTATTGTCCTTGAGCTAATCCAGAACTTTTGAGTACAGTGTCGGTCAAAGTGCCGGTAAACCCACCGGCAATGAGAGGTACTTTAAATGCACCATGTGGGTAATCTACCGAAGCGTATAATACAGCTTGTTCTTGCTCTGTTGTTGGTGACTGCTCCGAAGCTGCAACAAGTTTGATGACACCTTCCATCGTTACTTGCACGATACTCTTGTTTTCAAACAAGACACCAAGTTGACCACCTTCAACAATTCCACCTTTGAATGGAGTATCTCCAGTGATTTTACAATCAAACTCGAATCCACATTCTACCCGCTCTCCATCGAGTATTCTTGTATATTCTGAAGCGGTGATCAACCCAGAATCGATTTCAAATGATTGTAATCGTATTACTCCTGAACTTGATGCAACTTCTTGCACGTCGATGCGTAAACGAGCTTCCATTTGATTTTTAATGGATTTGGAACCTTCTAAAGTGATCTTGAACGTAGATCCTTTCACATCATACGTAGGTGTATCCTGTAAACTTGCCATGTTTACATTTCGTCTTCTTCCCTCTGGTTTTTGTTCTATTTTTATTTGTATAATGGTACGCCCTTCTGCCGATGTTCCAACAAACGAACCAGCGGCAATGTTACCCTTGAGTTGATGGTACGGTAAATACAACAATGCGTTATGAATGGCTTCATCTTTAACTTCTTGTATGTTGATACACCAATCGAGTAGGTACTTTAACAGAATAATTGGTGATGGTTTTCTCACAAGCTTGAATCGTTTCTTTTCTTTTACTGCTTTATCTTCTAGTTTGATGTATTTATCAAGACCGAGAATTGCCGGGAATGAGATCCTAGGAAGTTCCTTCTTATCTTTCTTGTTTAGGAATTCTATTATTTTTTCTGCAATTTCTCCCATTTCCATTTCAAAAACACTGGTCCAAATTGTATTTGCATCTTCTTGCATGTAATTGTTAACATACTTGAAAATGGCTGGTAAAATGTACACTGGATCGATCACTTGTACATTTTTGATTAAAAAGATTTTAACAAGTTTCTCAATTTCGTGACAGATGATAAATGGACTGTATCTACAAAACAAATCGGAAGATTCTGCGCCGCACAAGTCGGCAAGTATTGTAAACGCAGTATCAGAGATTACTGCCTCTTCCTCTTTCACTTCTTTAATTTCACGAACACGTGGTGATACCGGCACCTCGGCAGAAGCTTTTTTCTGCGCCTTGACACGAATTGTAGCCCTTTGCATCGCTTCCATCATTTCAAAACTGATCACAGTAGCTTTATCACCTATTGCTCGTGCAAAGTTGTACCGATCTTCACCTCGGCTAACTAGAGAATCAACAATGACTACCGACCAGTCTTTAACATCAGGAAAATCTTTTTCACGTTTGGGAGGAGGTGCACGATCTTGATCAATCGCTTTTTTACGTTCTTCTTCATCTTGCCGAGCACGATCTTCAAATTCAAATTGTAAATTTCGTTTTTCTACTACTTTTTCCATGTAGATTAACTCTTTGGCTAGTTGACCGTGACTACTGATTAATTGGAAAATGAGTTCTGCATCCAAGTAAATTCTCTTTACCGTGAAAAACGAAACCATTTCTTCCTTGAGCGCGTCGCTCTCTGCAATTACTTCATTCATTCTTTTCATTGCATTTTCTCCATGTTCACCATACGAATACAAAGTATTTGTAGTATCCATGCATAACTTAGTTTTGCTCTTGATGTCGAATTTTCTTGTAATATATTTTGTAATCATTTTCTTTTTTTCTAAAAATTGATCAAACTCTTCCAAATAGAGTTCAGAAATCCACAACACTAAATACTTTTCATTTGGAGGAATCGCGTCAGTCTCTTTTCTAGATTTTTCTTTTTCTTGACGTTCTTGTTCGGACATACTCTTTTCGTCGGTACGTAATTGTTGAACATTGTCAAGTGTTAAACTCAGATATTTTCGTAACGCGCTTCCTTGATCGATTTCCATAAACGTTTCACAAACTTGTTCGAATTGTGCAAATAGTGCTCGTTGAACTTTAAATTTCTTTTCTTGTAAATCAAACGCACTTTGTAGCTCTACGTACTTGCTCGCCGCCAAGTCATACTGACAAGTGTCAATGTAATATTGCGCAAAACTCATGATGGACATTTCTTTTTTCGGAATGGAACTACTTGATAGTCGCACTGCTTGTTCGAAATAGTACTCATATCCGCGTTCTCGTAATTTCGTTGCAACCCATAATCGAGAATCATTTTGTACATGAAATTCATTGGTAAACTCTAGTCGTTGTTTTTGTTCTTTGTACTGTAACGCACGGTCCAAGTAACACTCCCACATGTCGGCGTCTTCACTGTTGACATTGATTAATTTGATTTGTTCCGCGTCGCTTGTGTAGACGTAGATCTTCTCGCGATCGGTAGGACAGTATGCGAACCCGAGAGCAGTTGCATCTTCATCAAAATCTCCGTAGACGCGTAACTCTTGGGAAACTACACTATCGGTGATTTCTATGCTATCGCCGAGTATATCTGCTGACGTAGATAAACGACACAAATCGGATGGGATTTGTAGTACTACAACGTCAGGAGCAGATTCGTATCGCTCATAAAGTGCGAGTATGTGATATCGTGTTGCCATGACACTCACTGGATAACTCTTTCGTTTTCTTCGATTTGGATCCAGTGAGAATGTTCGAGAATTGTAGTCGATGTACTCTGCGCGTAATATAGGACTTTGTTTCGTGTCAGAGTTGATCAAATCGAGATCGATTTTGCCGTGATAGATTCCTTGCGTTGTTAATGCGGCGAAACCTTGAACTTTTTCTTGTTCGAAAACACGATCGTCAACTTCTTCCAAATTGCGAGTAACATACAAACAACCATGATGCCTCGCTACTGCTGGATCTTTTCGAGTTAGTGAGAGAATATTGCATACCAAACTTGTGGATTATTCTGAGTTTGTTGTGAGACATGTTCTTTATAAAACGGAATGGCGTTTCTTTGTCGATTGTATCTCCAATGAATTGGTATACACTTTATGTTATTCGTTTAAAATTTAACATACGTGTCCAGCGTTGTCATCATAACAAATACCTGCTCGTTTCTGTGAAATATTTCAATACCGGTAATAGTAAATTCTGAACCCGGTATACCGTTCTCTGCATCGACATCACGAAGCTATTTGTCAAATAAAAAGTAAACACGTACGAAACCACCAAAAATCTTAATTCTAGCGTTTTGGCCCGATCCTCGCAATAAATCATCGACTTTTAGCCAATATAATTTGTTGTCTTTAGTAGCGACGAGTAAGGTATCTGTTGTATCGGTTCTATCTGGTTTTACATATTCTGCATCTTCATCGCTCGGTGTAATAACGCGGTACGAGTTCCATCCTACTGCTGTAATGCTTCGCAATCCCTTTAGCGCCTCGAACGTTGGATTCTTGGTTGTGTTAGGTTGTAAAACGGGAAGATTACTTTTGATAAACTAATGTTAATGGTCTTCTTAACTTCTGGAAAGATTTGGTTCACTTGAGTATACGAAAGCACTTCTCCAGATAAAATCTCATAGTTGATCAAATAGACTACATGCTGTCTTTGCATCATTGCACTAACAAGTACCAAGTTGCCATAACGTGGCTCCACAAACACTCGAAAGTTATCTTTGCTGTGACCTTCGAATGTGATGTCTAAATGTGAGATTCAATCAAGCGTATCAAACCTTTGTTTCTGTATCGAACAACGTTCTGGTTATCGCTCTTACTGTACAAATGAACACATAACTGAGTTGTTTCTTTGTCCATGTATTTTGTATTTTGTACATATTGTACACTTCGAATCACCAAGCTGTTATTTTCGTATCCATCGTTTGCGCTTTTGATGTTCACGTTCGACATTACTTTGAATTTCGGTATTTGCCATCCACTATAACGATTAAGTGGTTGTCGCTCGTCCATCGTTCGTTCAAATGAAGCTTTCTCTTCCTCCTCGACAACACCTGCTGCTTTTAACGTTTCTTCAATTTTTTTCTTTTTCCGCTCCTCATCAGCCTTTCTTCGTTCTTCTTCCTCTTTTTTGATTTTTGCTTCCAGATCTGCTAATTTTTTATCTTTTTCTTTTCGCAATTGTTCTTTCTTCAAGTCCATCTCTTTTAATCGTTTGTCTATTGTCGGGTCTACCGCAGCAACAGGTTGTGATGGTTTTCCATGTCGCTCATTCCAGCTACTTAACAAATCATCTTCGTCTTCATCGTTGTTCTCTGACATTGTTTAGCTAATTGAGTCGGTCAACTGGTATGCTTTGTAATTTCAAACAGACCAAAAGCATCAGCGATGTGGCTAGAGGAACGCCTCACCACAGGTGTGTTTCGTGCGTTTTATAAGACTCGTAGACGAAAACCTGAACAAAAAACAGGAAAATTATTGCGCACTGTATCACCCGAGGCCGCGCCCGAACCATACACAACAAATCTCGCCGACGCATCAAATGCCATTCTCACACGTATATTTTCATTTCTAGAGACTCAAGATCTCTGTAACATCGCTACAACCTGTAAACGATGGTCGAATATAACTAGTACAGACATCCTATGGCAACCACACCTACAAAAATACATAACTAGGCTTCCAATCACCGATGTTAAATCAACTGCTGATTTTACAAACCAATTCAAGTTACATTACTTGAGAATCACAAAAAATAGAAAAGTGATCGACGAGTACGCCGAAGAGTCGGTAAAAATGACAACATGGTCGTACCGTGTCGCCCGAGCACTACTGATATACTTACCATTGTGTATCCTCCTAGGCATCTTTTACATGTCTATTGTTTTCCCAATGTTCCTCGATGGTGTCTTTCCTGTGCGAACGAACACTATTTTGCTGATGGCCATTCCCAACTTTTTCTTTTTTGTTATTCCCATCCTGTTAACTGGTATTGGTGTCTACTGTTTGACTGGATTCTTAATCCCAAAAAGAATTCATGCTGTGCAAATAGTCAAAGGATACAACACCAAGAGCAAGTACTTGGAGTACTATTACTCTGTAATTTTTGCTCTAGGATGGTTTATTAATATCCCATTATCCATTTTGGCGATTTATATTCGCATAGCGATAGGTAATGGTGACTATATCATGTCTGCAATGAGAATGGCGTTCATTCCAGTGCATGTGTTTACTGTATGCTACACAATCGCGCCTTTGTTCTTTATATTACTAAGGTTGAAACGTGCTCGTGTTGCGTGGTTCATTTACACCATCGGTTCGTTTATCAATATTTCCATTACCATGCAAGTGAGTTTAATCTCAGCGAAACTAGACCAATTGGTGAATGACTACTGGGTAGTTATATTTCTACCATTTTGGATTGGTAATGGAGTAATATTGTTAGGAATGCTCGTGAGTCCGTGTCTCTTTTTTGTGAGTAAATTTTTCGAACAAGAAGGACTCTCTCAGTCCAGTAAGGGTATCATCTACTGTGAGTTGTTGTTAGCTCCCATACAGCTATGGGTGATATTGTTTTGTCTGCGCTTAGATATGATAATTACTACTAGTTATGTCTACACTTTCATACCACTATACGCCTCACTGTGTTTTGTCGCACTAGTGAGTTGCGGGTATGGAACGCTATGGATTTTTATTAGAAAAATCCTGAGATAACGCTTGATGCGGCAAGTATGTACAAAAGAGTGAAGTATCAACACGGTTTACTGTAAATGACGCAAAGCAAGTACCTGGCACCATCTAACAAGACGTTTCCATGGTCACCATCAGCCAAATCAATACAGCCCATAATATTCAACGAAACAACAACGTTTGTTTTGCGGGAAGAAAGTAAATTAAATAATGGATTTGTATGTTTGTTTTCAGATTCTTACGGATAGTCTATCATAGATGTCGGAGACCAAGTTGTAGATTACCAAACTAAAGTTATATCAATGATGAAATTCGAAGTCGAAATTGTACCAGCTGATTTATCACGGCAATTAGCGCACATCTCTCGCGACAGAGAAACGTACCTTGTACAACAGAATAATCGCATCACAGCACGAATGAACTATTCTGAAAATATTGTCGGATGTTGTGGTGCAATATCCGCTCGAAAGAATGTACGGTACGAGCGATTAGACATCAAAGAATACCTAGAGTACCGAGCAAATACAGCCGGTACAAGTTTCGAAATTACGTGTAATGGGAAACTATGCGCAACATTACAGGAAAAGAAAATGACTGTTATGAAGAAGTCCGGTACTTTTAAAGAGCTAAATATTCGACCTGGTTACGACTTGATTCACATTCTCGCATTATGTCAAATAATACATCACATACACGGAGCTCACGAGTAATCTATTTATTCGGTAGTGAGAAGGAGTGGTCGACAATTTGCCTACATTCATGAACGAACAATCGTGTCAAGTGATTAAAGAAGGATACTTCGTTTGGATTTTCCAAATACTCTGCTCGTGTTTCCAAATTGTTATGCTTTGTGAGTTTCAAATTGGGGAATGTCTTCTTGATAATTGCCAACGCTTCGTTTTCTGATGGTGACGAGTTGAAACCATACGCTTCATCTATAGACGCGCTCAAATCGGTAATTACCAATTTGATGTTCTCATACAACACTTGTACAGGATTATTCTTTTTCATGTTACGTAGCATCCAGTCAGAAAGATCATCAAATGTTTGTCTTGACCGCACAAGTTCATACAACAATTGATCATGATCTACGCGCTGTGGTAAAAACAAATCACCACGCAAGATACTCAGATTTAGAATGGTCAACACTTGGTTTAGCAAGTGACTTGCTTTTGCTTTTTCCTTGTTACAGTGGTCATGTGCAACAACATCACAAATGCGAACTAACGCTTTCCAGAGTTGAATCCATTGCACACCAAAACGTATTCGGTACTTTTTGCCGAAACAAATAAGTGAATGTACAGCAACAAGCGCATTACTGTACATTTCAACAGAAAAGTGTTGTTTCATCAAGTGGTGCGTTAAAAAATCAATTAATAGTTCCATGATCACTCTGGCTACAGATCCTGTACCTTTGTACTCTTTTGTAGTAAACATACCATTCTTCTCCTTCTTGTACACGTAAAAATCCAAATGCACGTTAATATCAAACATGAACACTCGGAATGGTTTTCTCTCCAGTAAACATAGTAAAATAATCACACAAAAATGCGTATAGTACTGCGTAGAAACATCTTCTACTGCGCCTTGCGTACCAAGAACATGAGTCGCTTGGTAGTGTGGTTCTTGAAACAGTATCGATGCTAGCTTGAAAAATTCTTGTAAAATGACGGGACATCCTTTGGCTCCTTGTTTTTCCGCTTTTGGTTCCTCTTGTTGCTCACTTTTCACAATAATTTTTGTCAAATTTGTAGCTGCCAACGAACGCGTTACTGT
>JAESGV010000403.1_pt1 | contig 19248 bp, 22 predicted proteins | sample 9269781 | NCBI WGS metagenome assembly JAESGV01 (sample SAMN15741586, study PRJNA653496) | algae metagenome | isolation source: Tildeniella torsiva UHER 1998/13D and co-occurring heterotrophs from... | place: Slovakia: Slovak Paradise National Park, Hrabusice, Kosice Region | collected 2000-01-01
TCTTTTCTTCTACATGTTGTTGACTCAAATGGGGCATAATAGTTCCCAAATTCTTCAATAAATTCACACGAACTGTTCTATCGTTATTTTCGAACAAATCCAAAATCTTTGGAATGAATATTGATTTAAACTCTTCTTCGTTCATCATAGTCGAGATTTTGAAGATTGGATGAATGGCCTTTGCTCCTCCAGATCCAAACTTGATCGCGTTAATAAGTAATGGAAGAATCTTGTACTTGCAAGTACTCTTTGGTAATGAATCTAACAATTCAGGCAAGTTACTAGCTTGTTAGTAGGTATTACAGAAACATACGTTAAAAAGGTCTCAATTGTGACTGGATCTTTCAAACTCAAATTTTCCAAGAACAAACATGTTTCGACCATGTTGTTGTTAAAGTAATTATTTGATAACAATCCTGACAATGTCAAACGTGAAACAGGATTGTCCAAAATTAACTGATTGTACGCACTAACTAATGGCTTCAAAAGTTAATAGTTTCAAATATAAAACATACTCTTGGCATTTTGTTCGTAATACGTTTCAAATCTTGCGTGCGCTCTATTGTTCCATCAAAAACTTCAAATAGCAAGCATCCGACACCGAACGAATCGACTTTGTCTGGGAACTGTGCAACAACATCCCACCGTTGTGACATCAACTCTGGTGATTTATATTTGTGTGGCAAATACGAGTAAAACTTCTAGAAACAAGTTAGAGCAATATTACACGTCAACATACTCTCATAGGGAATCCATACGTTTGAGAGTCAGTGTTTGGAGAAGTAGTTTCTGGTTGTGGTGCGTTTGGATCAACTATTTCTGATAAAAATCCGAGTTCTCCAATTTTCCACTCTCCTGCTTGATCTACATAAATCGAAGGTGCGTTGATGTTTCCGTGGTACAACCGTTTGGAGTGTAAGAAATTTAACCCTTGAACGACGGAATAAACTCCCCACGCGACTGCTTCGTTGAAAAAATCTGCGTGCATCATACGTACTGCGTCAGGAAGTGGTGTTACATAGTCTGTAACAATATAAATCATGTTTGGCAATTCTACACCACTATTTTTGTCAATATTTTGTTTGAATAAATTGTCGTACTCTATATATTGCACAAAGGCAGGATGTCTGATAGCTCTCATGCGTTTAAATGTATTCCTCGCCAAGTCTAATTTTTCTATAATAATTGTCACATTTAAATTGTGTTGTGGTGTACCTGGAGAAACCTCTTTTGTTATTTCGAACGAAAAAATGGTAACGCGAGTTTGGTCTGCTTTCTTCTTTCCCTCAAATATTTTCCACAGGAAAGTATCTGCGTACGGCCTTCCTATCTCATAGGGAAAGTCTTTTTTACCTGATAACAGGCTACCTGCTTGGTTACCCATGTTTTATTGACAGAAAGGTTTTGTAAGAAGTTCTAATTGACAAACAGAACAAACCACGTTTCAATGCCATCAGATGAATTGATTTTGCTGGTCAAGATCACGTTATTGTTACTGTACCAAGAGAAACGTTAACTGAATTGGATACCAAATCAAGAACAATGCTCATGAAATTTGTTTCCCCAAGATTAGATAGCATGTTCAAGTTGAAACATTAAACTTTTTGTTAAAGTATAAAACTAGCTCATTGCTTCTCAAGGTGATAGCACTACTCCGAATAGTCAACAACAATGGTAATACTGAGAATGCAAGCCAATCCTCGCTGTAAAAGATGGAAAAGGTATTCAGCACCCACTGTTCCAGTATCGTCTCCGACTACAGTACTAAATGGGCTCGACGTTGCTTAACTTCATAAATCTAACGGGGTATGGTGCTTTCAACGTGATATGGCAGAATACGAGAGTGCTTCATTTTTTGAAAATTTTACGGTAAACCTGTTGTTTAAGTGCGTGGGAACATTTTTGAACTGGGTGTGTAATGGTTTTGTCTGATTATTGTTTGGTGTCAACTTGGTTGATTGGCATGTTTTGACAAGGTACCAGTTTATTATTACAATAAATACACGGTTATCGAGTGTCATGGTAAGAAACATAGTCGTGTGCTTTGCAAGTGTTTGTACCTACACATGGTACTAAGTGGAGTATTCTTCTTTGACGTTTTGTTGGTAGCGTCGTCACATCAAACAATTTATTTCCGCTGCTATTCAATACGGAAAGACATACAAGGATAGAATACTCGAACATCGTTGAATTTTGTTGCTCCACAAAGTCAGAAATTTATTCTGCAGAAATGTTTACAGCTAACGCGTAACCAGACTATTCAAATATGACAATTAGAAGTTTGCATGTTACAGCTGAGGTTTTATGTGCGTGTAAGAGCTCATCGCTTATCGCACCTTCTTCGCGTTACATCCTACCATTTTAGACTTGCTTGCTGAAAGGTGACCTTTATGTCGGTTAAATGAACGCAACAAACACAACAGAGAGCGGTCTACCACTTGCTGCTGTGATAGGAGTTGGCGTTCCAGACTCAACAATAAGCGTATCTATTGTTATACTGCGAATAATAGTGTTAATTCTGTGCATAATATGGAGGAACGAGCCACCACTCAAAATACGTTGGCCTATTCCTATTATCACAAACTTATGCTTTTTGGTTTTCTATGATACATCAAAGTTCCTTTCGTCTTGGGCATATTCTGGAGCATGGCCAGATGTAGCCCAAGGAGTACGCACAATGCTTATTTGGCCAGGTTTAGTACTGGTAGCAATAGCTTTTAGTCACCACTACGTTCGCTACTACGTACTCGGATATCTGGATAGCGCAAAAGTCTCTGAAAAGAATGTCCAAAATCTTCAATATTTCAAAGCATTAGTTTCTACAAAGACAATGGTTGCTGTGCTGTGTATAGCAGCTCTAATATTATATCCATTCTCCATACTTTTCGCAACTCTAGGTGTAATATACTCAAGTTTGTATTCCTCATTTTTCATCGTCGTCATGATAGTCAACATTGTAGTAGGTATTGCAATAGCGCTACTTTGTGTTGTTATTTTCATCAACGATTTTATGAGAAATATACGAAAAGGAATTCGAGTCTATTTTGTTGAAGATCCATTTTTATTCCGTATCGAAGGTGTAGTATCAGTGGCCGCCCTTATGACATTAGTCATTTTGGCAGTGTTGTTTTTGCTACCAAAGAGAGCTGTTTCTGCGAGTGATGCATTATTCATTAGCTATTGGGTTGCATCAAGAATTGTAACTTTGATTGCTGAGTTGCTATACTGTGTTTTGAGTGGTTTGATTTGTGTAATAGCAATTCTCCTTGTGAAACTTCGGCCTTCTCAATCTGCGATCGAAAACGAAACTGAGCTGCAAAAGTTGCTGCGGGTAGGCGGTAAAGGTCGAAAGCTGTTCGAAGCATACATCAAAAGCGAGTTCAGTTCAGAGAACATGCTGTGTTATAACGATACAATCAAATTTAGAGATAAAAAATCGCAAGAAGAGTTGACTCTGCTTGTCCACCAGCTGTATGAGAAGTATGTGAAACAAGGAACTCTAAGCGAGGTGAGTTTACCAGACTTTGTTAGGACAGAGTACAATCTGGTTATAGGAAATCCAAGTGCATCAATGGAACAAATGGTAAAGTTACTAGAGTCGCTAGAAAGAGAGACGTTAGTAAATTTAGGAGATAGTTTTATGAGGTTTAAATTTACACCAACCTACAAGAAACTAATAGGTCAAGAGTAACATTTAGGTAGTAGCAAATAAATTCTAGTTCATCATTTCCAAACTTTGCTTTTTTGGCAGTCAGATCGCGATGCATTAACTATGAGGTACTTCAAACAAACGAACTTGCCTGAATTTGTTCTTGCTGGACGCTTCTAGTTTGTACGTCATGTTTAAACTGGTGGCCAACTTGAGCAGTTCCAACAAACAATGGGAAACTGCTGTTGGGGACAGCGATATGAGTTGCACGAAGATCTTCCAATACACGAACCACCATGTCATCAATCTCTAACACAACCACCACAAAAGATTTCAGCAACACTAACATTACGACAAGTAAAAGGCAATACACCAGATTTCTCGTTATTCGAACCCGCTTCATCTACATATCTCGAAGACCTACGTAAATTAAATACGCATTTAGATACTCTATCCAAAGAGTCGAACTTACCTGCATGGGCATACAACTTTATTCACAACAAAAGCGCATTTAACCAAACGCTGCCACAATATCTTTCTACACTTCGGAAAAGACGAGAAGATTCTGATGTTGAGCTCGCTTTTGGCTTTCGAAAAGTTATAAAAGCGCATAGAGACATACTTTCACATCGCAGTGCATATTTTCGAACAATGTTCAACTCTGGTATGCTGGAGGCCACACAATCAAAAATTGAAATGGAAGTAGAGACATACAAGTCCATGCTCCAACTAGTGGAATATCTTTACACCGACAAAATAAGCATGGCCGATGTGAACTTACTTGACCTATTTCACGTACTAGATGTTTATGCGCCAGAACACGTTCCACTCATACAACAATGTGCGCAACAAATGTACACGTACGAACTATCTCCATCAAACACTTGCATGGTGTACGAGTTTGCACGTGAGAGAGATATAAAACCACTAATTACCGCCTGTGAATACTATATAATTATGCACTTATCAGAAATAGATCCCATAGCGTTAGAACCACACAACATTACCGAAATGGGATTAAAAATGCAAAAGATTACTCTCGCAGCGTACGATGATCATTCATACTCGCCAGAGAGAAGTATAGATTACAAAGGATCACCTATAAAGACAGCACTCTATGGTATTGCAAAAGCGGGAAAGTCTACTTTATTCAAAATGCTTTCCCAATGCGTTGTTGACAAGAACGCTCCCTATTTGACTACAATTGGAGTAGAGTTTGGCAAGTATCTATGGCAAGATGATTCATCACATAAACCATCGTGTCAAATTTGGGATACTGGAGGGGATGAGAGATTTAGAGTGATTTCACGAGCTTACATGAGAGGAACGAGATTTCTTGTAGCATGTTTTAGTTTTGATGATTTGGCATCTTTTGAGTATATTCGGTATGTGTTTTGATGTAACTAACAAGTAGTGATGATTTGTTACCAAAAGATTTGTCACTTGCTTCAGAAGCTAGTGTAATGATTGTTGGATTGAAACATGATTTGGAACATAAAGTAGATAGAGAAGATGCGTTGAAACTGGCAAAGATGTATGATTGCGTGTACCATGAGGTATCGTTATACTCAGACAGCCAGCAGGAAGTATTTAGAAAACATTTTGAAAATGTAATATTGCGTCAAGCGCAACTGATGATGCCAGAAGGGAATCAACGCTTGATACCACCAGTATGCACCAAATAACAAATTAGCTCGTTATGAAAATTTATTGACTGTTAATAATCTCCTCCAGAAGATTCTCGCTCAAAAGCAAAGCACGTGGTACATGGAAACAACCTTTGTATGGTCCTCCCTTCAAGTGATGCGTAACTCTTCCTTGTTTATCCAAATATCCATACCATTCTCCATGTTCTACAAATTGTTAACAAATCGAAACATGAAACGTACCATGATCAGAGAAATGATCGAAACTATACTTGTATACTTGCTCAAATCGTTCCCAATGTTTCTTGTCCTTGGTTACTTGGTACATCATCAAGTACGCGATCATTGCTTCGTTGTGAGGCCACCACAACTTGTTATCTTTTTCCATTTGAACTGCATCGTAGCCTTCACTATCTCTAATTAATAAAATTCCACCGTCTTCTTGGTCCCATCCAAACTCGAATGACCAATCAACCATATTAATAGCCATTTGTACAAGTTGTTCCGAATCTTTGAATTGTGGATTTCTGCGAGCGAAAGCCAATAAGAACCATCCACACTCGATAGCATGACCTGGCATGATTAATCGACCTTCTGGTACATCAAGTAACAATTCACCTTTGCTAGATACTAGTTCGAAAACTAGTTTCTTTTCTGGATGATAGTGTTTCTTGATCTCTTCTACACACCACTCTGCATCTTTTTCGAATAAAGAACGATCGTATTTGGTAACATCGGAAGTGTTTCGAATCTCTTCAATGACGTTGAGAATAATCATTGGCACGTTCAATGGACTTGTAGGTGCTGCACTTGGTAGAGATCTTCCGAGTGGAGATGGATCACGTGCCCATCCGAGAATAGAATTAAAGACTTCCATTGCAGCGTCCCAGTATTTTGACTCGTTTGAAACACGAGAGTATTCTGAAAGTGCCATGACGTAACTAGAATGTTAGTGAGTTTGATCGTTTAACATACAAGCATTCTGAGAACATTTTGCGTTGCAACGAACCTGGTTTTCCATCTCTAGTTACTGAAAAGTAAACACGATTGTCTTCAGTTCGTTTCACGTGCTTTAGTAGAAAGTCTGCACCGAGTTTGGCTGCATTTTTAATCTCTTCAGTATGGAAATCTTCTTTTGTGTTGTACAATTTGCTAAGCATCCACACTTGACGGCCTTGCAACCTAAAAGTTGGACCAAGCGAATATGCGTACCATATATGTTTTGTAGGATCAAATACTTTCCCTTCTCTTGTTAAGTTATTAAAGTAGCCTCCATGTTCTGTATCGAGACTGTGCTTCATCCAGAATGGAATTACATAATCACGTAACTCTTTCTTGATGTTGGTCAAATATTCTTGCGCTGTTGTCATTTTGATCAGTTTTGCTTGGTCAACGTATGATGTTTCACTTGTCACAACATGTACGAGCCGTTCTTCTCACAAACAGCAGTACAATTACATCCATCTGCAACTAATGTGCTCGTAGTTGGAACTGGGTAAGTTGCACCGACAGAATTTGCCAACATTTTAGAGAGTATGTGTCTGGTTACGTTCACAATAAGTCGAGCACGAGCGACAAACCATTGGGTGTAGTTGCAATGACTTTATTTGACTTACAGCTACGTGGAAGAATTAAAAAGATTTTAATAGCAGGAACTAATGGCACAAAGTTTCCTGGCATAAGAAGTCACTTAAAGAAGGGATTATCACAGTACAAAAACATGGCACATTTAGCAGACGAGTTTTTATCGTTCCCAAGCGACGATACAGAACGTGATCCACTCGCATACCAAACCGCACTTGAACAGATGAACCCAGGAGATGTCGTAATTATCTTCACACCAGATCATACGCACTATCCAATCATTTGTGATTGTATAAAAGCAGATATGCACGTATACTGCGCCAAACCACTCGTACAAAAGTTGGAACATCACTTGCACATTATAGAATTACTAAAATCGAGTAACAGGTCACTACTATCTGGAATAGAAGTACACAAACGTTGGGATCCAATTTACCAAGACGCATACTCAAGAATAGCTTCTGGAAAACTTGGACAGTTCTCACTATTTCACAGTTACATGTCGCAACCAATTAGTCAATTGGAAACATTCTCCGCATGGGCTTCAGAAACAGATATTAGTTACTATTTGAATTCTCACCATGTCGATTTTCACTGTTGGGCGTTAACAAGTTTGGAACAATCAACAGGAGTTCGTTGGAGACCAATTACTGTCTACGCATGTGGAAGTAGTGGAATGGCTAACCACGAACCATACAATTTAAAAACAGAAGATTCGATTACACTCACTGTGCAATGGGAAACAATTGGTGAAACGCGATATCAAGGTACAGCAACTTATTGCTCTTCATGGATCGCTCCCAAGCAAAGTGACGTTCACTCTCAACAGAGGTTCTTTTACCAAGGAACAAAGGGTGAATGCAATATCGATCAAGCACACAGAGGGTACACACTTGGCTCTGAAGAAACGGGATTCAGATCTGTTAATCCGTTGTTTATGAAGTATACACCATCATTGCAAGGTCATTTTGCTGGTCACATGGGATATGGGTATCGATCTATTGCATCATTTGTGGAGGCTGTTATAGCTGTCGAATCCAAACAAGAAGAGTTCGAGGTTGTTCGCTCTTTGATACCTTCTATGAATGAGAATATTAGTACATTATTGTGTACTGCTATTCTTGATGCAGGAAGAAAATCATTGGACAATAAGAGTATCATCACAATAGTATATGAAAATGATTCTCCAATTAAATTAAACATGTAATACTTTTATACAGATTGTCCTTCATTGTTGGCATAGTTTGGATCATAATTATCTTCTTGTCTTTTTGGTGGAGAATGATGTCGTTGCTCTGATTCTTCGTACTTTGTTGGCTTCTCGTTGTTTGCATCTACAGTAAGTGTAGCCTTCTTGCCGTAAGTGTTTGCGTTAATCTCGTCGTTTTCCATGTTGTGATTGTTTTTGATAAAAATTTGTTGTGGCGGACGTTGACTATAAATATGGAAGCACTTATTTTTAGAAAGTGCTTTTAGTAAGGCCTTCTATCAAAATAGGTCATAGCCCCTGTGCTAACAGCCATAATTTGAAAATAATGAGCAACAATTTGTTCAAGATCTGAAGTAATATTACAAGTATTCAGTGAGCAAACTTAAAGAAATATGTCAACCTGACAGGTGTTGTTTTTTAGAACTATATAGTTCAGAACATCGCCTGTTTTCTAACTATTATGAACCTAGAAACCGCTCTTAGCTCGCTTACAACACAAGCAACTCGTCAGTTGTCACCAGAAAAACCAACATGAGCACACAGAAGAAGAAGGTTCAGATAGACACTAACCAACAGGAAGCTGAGAAAGCCGCCTCTTCCAGACGCGTTGTGAAGAGTGTAGTACCAAAACTAAACAAAACACATTTGGGACTTGCACCATTGCGTTCACTAGCAGTGCGTGAGCTAAAAGATATACTAGGACAAGTATGTATTCATTTCAAACAATAACCATTCTAGATACCAGGTAAAAAGTCGCTAGTTATAGACCCATCAATTATCGGACCTCTCGCCGTCGTTATTCCATTCTCAACGTTGGTCGACAAAGCATGTGGCGTCGATCCAAAAAGCATCTATCGATTGGACCACAACAAATTTAAAACAGAAAATGAACACGTTGTTTACCTGACTAGACCTCGCATTTCGCTCATGAAACATTTGGCAGCACAAGTACATGCACTAAATCCAAAAGAAAATGAAAAAGGCGAAAAGAAAAAGATACACGTCATTTTTGTTCCAAGACGCACTTTAATATGCGAAGTATGACAAGTTATATCTACTAACGCGTTAGGTCACATTGGAAAAACTTGGAGTTTATGGGCTTGTATCACAGTTTCACGAGTTCCCATTAGATATTATTCCTTTTGATAATGATCTTATGACAATGGAATACACCCCACTGTTTCGCGACTGTTATTTGGAAGGCGATTTGAGCGGATTGTACTTTATAGCAAGAAGTATTATGAAAATACAAGCGTTATTTGGTGGTTTGATACCTACGATTCGATACATTGGCAAAAACGCAGAAACAGTGAACTCTATATTAACATCCATGCGCAAAAAAGTTGAAAAGAAGCTCAGCACTACCTCATCAGATTTTTCGAGTTTGATTTTGATCGATAGACGTGTAGATATGGTCAGTCCATTGGTTACACCATTAACCTACGAAGGGTTAATTGATCACTATTATGGAATCAATAACAGTATGTTTGATAACGCACCACGTAACAATTTATAGATGTCGTGACATTGGATTTCTTAACTACAAAAGAAGAACCAAAAGAAGGTGATGAGGACAAAGCGCCACCACAAAAGACAGTAGTATGTTTCGTCGATCGCATTACTAACAAGTAGCAAAAAATGCCACTCAACGATGACGATCGAGTGTTTGAAAAAGTTCGTCATTTGAATTTATTAGCAGTTGGTTCAACATTGGGAGGAATCGCAGAAGAAATTAACAAAAAATACGAAGAAAGAAAAAAGTTAGTCACCGTGAAAGAAATCAAGGAATATTTTGAACAATTACCAGAACTTCAACAACAACATCGTGATTTGACAATGCATGTGAACATTGCCACACAAATCAAGAAAGAAACCATGAAACATGATTTTAGAAAAACGATTGAAACGGAGCAAAGTAAGAACAAACTCGCACGCTAACGTTGTAGATATCATTTTGGGACAAGAAGAAAAAGCAACAATAGAGTATATCGAAACGTGTATTATTAGACAAGATCCACTTCACAAAGTTTTAAGATTATTATGTTTGATGAGCATTACGAGAAATGGACTTGGACAAAAAGAGTACGATCACCTGAGAACGGAAATGGTTCATGTAAGTTTTTCTTTTTCAATTAACCAAATAGTCATACGGACATTTTGTTTTACTAACTCTACACAATTTGGAAAAACTTGGAATGTTGAAATTGTATTCTTACACAGCACGTAGTTCATGGCCATCATTGGTCAAGAGTTTCAATTTGATGGTAAATGATATTGATGAAAGAAGTCAAGCAGATATTGGTTACGTTCACTCTGGTTATGCTCCGTTGAGTATTAGATTGATTGAACATTTGAACGAATGGGACAAGGTTGCAAATTACTTCCGTGGAACAGAGCATGTTGTTGGAAAGGTGGATCAGCCAAATGCAGTGGCCAATCTTGCAAACAATAAGCGTGTACATTTGGTTTACTTTATTGGAGGTTGCACATTTGCAGAAATCAGTGCATTAAAGAACCAAAAGAACAAGGAGGAAAGTTTCGTTGTTGCCACAAGCAAACTCATCAACGCGAACACTCTATTGAGCAGCTTGTTCGAAGAAACACAGTAAATAACTCCCATTAAACAGCTCAAAAATCATTTCTGTGCAGTTTACAGTACTGTAATTAGATTTACAGTTGGAATGGACACCTTATCAGGAAAACAAATCGATCTGGTCAACCAATTTTTCACCAACTTTTCGAAAAAGCTAACATCTCACATGGACCCAAATCAACCACAAGCTCCTCCAGTATCGGTCTACAGCGAAACAGCTACTTTTAACAATAGCGCTCCTAACTACCAACAACCTCCTCAGCAGTACGCTCCTGTAGCACAATCACAGCCATACCAGCAACCAAATCAACAAGTGTATGCGCAACAGCCAGTAGTGACTCAACAACAATACGCGCCAGTTGTTACCCAAACAACTGTTGTGTCCAACCAATTTGGTGACCAGTAAGCTTTCAATTTCTTGCTATTAACAATGTAGACCAACTAATTTTGTTTGCACTTGTGGATTCTCAGGACAAACTCAAACCAAGACTGAAATTGGAATGTTTGCTTGGCTCGCAGTACTATTCCTCTTCATTTTCGGATTCTGGTGGTAAGTTCTTCTATCATGCTCCTGACAATGTAGTTTCTGTTGGATTCCTCTGGTAGTGCCCGCATTACATGACACTGTACATACCTGCCCTCAATGCAAGAGAGTAGTAGGAAAGAAAGCTGTAATGTAAACACCATTACTTGCATCATATAATTTTTCTTTTTGGTGTGCAATTTTACTAATATTTGAAAACTAGCCGTTATTTTGCCTTTTCGACATACTCTTGGTCTGTACAGTTCTTTAACTAGGAGACTCGCATTTGTTTCAAGATAACAAACAAATAACTCAATCGCAAACTCACAACAAATACTTCGAAAATGGCGCACGAATTAATTAAGCGAAATTATATTAGTGAACAAATCGATTTAGTCTTTGTGTAGTGTTTCGCTTACTACAAAGCTAGAGGCTCGAGAACTAATCAAATGATCCACAACTTGCGTGACTTCGTGGTTTGCAACACCTTATCTAAATGAGGCTATATTTCTCGGTGACTTTGACAAGCGATGTATCAACGTCAATCGCTAATTCTGTTTGCATCCATAGCGAAAAAGAACCAAGAGGCTTACTATGTCTGCTCTTATCGATACTCTTCGTAACGCCACCCTTAAATTAAAGAGAAAGTCATGGAACTCAAGGAGCCATGACCAAAAACTTGTACAGAGTTCGAGTTTTCAAGTTTCGCGAAACGCCACTGACTCTTCAACTATAAGAAAAACAAAGTCTGAAATGCCGAAAAACATGACTGATGTTAAAGAAGTACATGTAGAGTTAACCATTAAAACCACATCGAATGAAAGTCGGGTCGTACATGCTATAGGAAACAACAAGTTTGGAAAACTCGGCTCCGGTAACGCAGAAAACGTAGCCTCACTTCAGCAAGTTTTTAATGCTTGTGACGTTGCGAGTGGCGACTACCATACAGCATTACTCGACACTCATGGACACGTACAGACACTGGGTACCAACCACAAAGGTTTGTTAGGCGTTGGAAAGGGTTCAAAAGAATCACATACTCCACTTCAAGTTCCATCACTACCCACCATAGTCAAAATAGTTTGTGGGTCAAACTACACAATCGCTTTGTCAAATACAGGAGAGTTGTATGGATGGGGTGCGAATAGCAGTGGTTCTCTTGGCTTAGGAGATACAGAAATACGATACACACCAGAAAAAATAGCCTTGGCAAAGACAGTCGTAGATGTCAAGTCTGGAGGTCATCACGTAATCGCGCAAGTAAATGGCGGCGCATTTTACTCGTGGGGCGCCAACAGTAATTGTGAACTTGGACAAGGTCACGATTTGGAAATAGTGAATACACCTCATCAAATATTAGCCATTAGAGGTTACCAACACCGAATCACACAATTCGAGATGGGTCATCGATTTGCCGTGTTATTAACAGACAATGGCGTATACTCATTTGGCAGTAATCAAGAAGGTCAATTAGGATTAGGTAACACTATTAACCAAGCTATTCCACAAGAGATTTTGTCACTACGCAACCAGCGTGTTACTAGTATTGCATGTGGTAACTGTAGTGCCTATGCCGTTACTAGTGAGGGTCGCTTATTCGCTTGGGGAAGTAACAATTACTTCCAATTAGGATTAAGTCATGATACACTTGTGCCTGTACAAATACAAGTATCACCTATATCGTGCGTGTTTGCATCTCACATTGATACTCATGTCGTGTTAAAGACAAGAAATAATCAATATTTAGAGTATGGTAAAGATGAAAAGGGTGATGACATAAAGACTGGATTAGATAAGCTGGCAGGGAAGGATATAATCGTTAGACCTGGCTGGTTTTGTACATTTGTTTTAGAATAAAATATATATTGTTGAAAATCGCTGGCCAATTTCAATCATCAAAATTTTGTTTACATTATATGACACTTTTTCTTCTCTTTGTACTGAATTGAGTCTTCTATTAGTTCTCCATTGTTCCACTCCTCATTGCGTTGAACTCTTCTTAGTCCCTCTTTTCCTTGGCTTGTAATAGTACAGAGACCCTTTCCATGCTTTTTGTTGTTTGCATATAAGCCTTCGTAGTAATCACCATCTGCTTGTTGACATTTACCTTTTCCATGTCGTTTATCGTCTTTAAACTCGCCTTCATATACTTCGCCATTAGGAAGTGTTTGATTACCCTTTCCATTTCGCCGATCGTTTTCCCATTCTCCCTCGTAAACTTCTCCATTGTAGTGAGTCATAGTTCCGTGCCCAGTTTTTACGTTCTGTCGCCAGTCACCTTCATACTTACTACCATCTTTTCCAACCAGTGTACCAGCTCCATGTTTCATGTCGCTTTCCCATTCACCATCGTATACATCGCCTTGAGCATAAATGTACTTTCCATGGCCGCTCATATACCCGTTTTTATATTGACCAGTGTACTCTGAGCCATCAGCGTATTTATAGTTACCTTCACCATGAAAAACATCTGCAAGATATTCTCCAGTATACACATCTCCGTTTGCGTATTTGTAGACGCCTTTTCCACTATTTTGGTTGTTCTGAAATTCTCCCTCATAAACGTCTCCGTCTGCATACGTCAACAATCCTAGCTAATCAATATGAGCATGACAACATACCAGTTCCATGCATCTCGTCATCGACAACGTCGCCGTTGTACACATCTCCATTATCGAAATCAAGTTTGACCATCACTACTGCAAAAAGCTATGTTGTAATTTCTTACTCACCAAATCACTCAGTACATTCGCTTTTGGGATCAATTTTCTTCGAGAATATATTGATAGTTGGCACGAAATAACGCTAAACGTAAAGAAAGAAGCTCAACAACAGAGAATAGCTTTGATGGAAGAATAACGCAGTTCGTTTGTAAGCTTGTTTGACATCTGAAATATGTACAAAAACAAGTTCGTACCAAGCACCTGCAAACTACAATGAAATTCGTGATATTTGGTTAGCGTGCAAATTAGGTAACATACGAGACGTTCAGTTCTTGCTATCAAACAATCCAACGCTGTTGCATGAAAATGACATACACGGTAACTCGCCGTTATACGTGGCAGCACACGCTGGTCACTACAACATTGTACAATACTTGTGCGAAAAGGGAGCAAAAGATGAAAATCGACGTGCGTATTTATCAGCACTAAATCTACCTATTCGGTACCTTATTCGCATGTACAATCCAGTAGACGATGCACAAACATCAAATAAAAAGAAGAACGAGAAAACAGAAAAGAATAAACTAAGTACGTTTGTTAATCACTTTTTGGAAGTGAAAAACAAAAAAGTCGATGAAGGTATGAGAATGGGAGGTGTAATCATTTTTAAAACTACACACGAGAACAAGACAACGTTACTCCGTTGTCATTTGATGTTTTTAATAGCCAGATGGAAAAACTTTGTACAAAACTATTTAGGAACGACAGAAGAACAAGTCATACAACGTGTGAAAGAGATTCAAAACGCGAATGTACATTCGGACGATACTCGTGATTTGATCGATTTAGGAGAGGTGAATCCAGCAACAGTCAAGTTACTACTCGAGTACATTTACACAGGTGGACTATTCGTCGATGAAAAACAATTCAAAAACTATTTCGATGGTAGTGGAGCTATTCACCAAAAGAGGGACGCGTTTAATGAACTGCACAACGTCTGTCAAAGATTTGGATTTGAGGAACTCGTTTCCATCATGGACGATTATTTGAAGATAGTTCGACCAGATGCAAACAACGTGAAACAAAAAGCTTCCGAATATGAAAAAGCAACAGACAAGTACTTGAAATCAATCATCCAAATGGAGATCGATCTCCAACTAGCTAGAATCCCAGAACCTAAAAAGATTGAAAGCAACAACAAGGAGATCATCACGTTACAAGAGAAAATGAACAAACTCGTGAAAGAAAACGCACCATCCAAAGACATTCTCGCCGTTCAACAATATATGACCCATTTGGTATCTGATTCGTACAGATTGAAAGAGTCAATTGAAAAAGAAGCACGGAGAGGTACAGTTGAGCAAATGATTTTGAAATGGAAAAACTCATTGATGTTTGAAAAACAAGAAGAAATTCCTCCTATCGAATATGATGGTCATATTGATCATTAGGTTGCAGCGTCAGTAGAACTTGCTATTAACGATGCCAAGTTACGAGTATACAAGCGAGAAAGAATGATTTTACAAGATATACCACGAAAAACGAACGAATTTATTACAAGAGTAGTTAAGGAACAAGCAAACCAGTACTATGAAGATTTGATGCATTTGTATCATATCGTGAGCGAAGATCAAGAAATGACACTTGAAAAAGCTGCTATTATCGCTACTACAGATATACAATTAGTGGCATTACCTTACGGAGAGGAGAAAGAGTACACTACGGAAGATGCTGTTGAGAAACTCACGCCAGTTGCACATACGGATCCATTGTTTATTCCATCAGTGATCATACAATGTCAAACAGAGTTTCTAGCATGGAAGAGTGAGTATTTCAAAGTTGCTATTCTTGGTTCATTTAGTGAAGCTGAAGAAATCAAGAAAGAGCGAGAGCAAGGAAGTGTGCCACAGTTCAAATTGTATAATAGTAGCGAAGCAGCACTGGAGCAGTTGATTCGATATACGTATACGGGTTACTGTCTAGCTGACGCAGAAATTGCATCAGAGTTACTATTCCATGCTCTACAGTTTGAAATGGATGGTTTATTGAAACTAGTGGAAGATTACATTATTGAAAACTCTCACGAGTTTGATGGCGTTGATGTACTTATGATGGCTGATCTAGTAAACAATGAAAAGATGAGAAACGTAGCTGTACGTGAGATTATTAGTAAGTGCAAGTTGGCGATGAAAAGAGGAGAAACAGTCGAAGAGGTAGAACAAAAGTTACGAGCATCAGAGATACCAGAGAATGAATTAGTGGCTATTTTACAGAGTTTATAAAATATTTACATGTTTGTTCTTGAATCTCAAAGTGGTGTCGTGAACCTCGTGAAGTGGTTCTATTAGAAATATAAACTTGAGATATTTGTATGTGCAGTCAACTAGTTCGTAGATATTATCTCGTTTATATCCTTTGCGCATGAACAATGTATCAGTCGGTACTAGCAAGAGCACAAAAATGTAAAGGAAGATGTAACTTATCCATCCACCACCAGTGTCTGTGTTATAGTTGTAGTTCGCCGATGCCAATGAACCAAATTCAAGAAACATTTTCCACATTCGCTTGTCCAAGAAAGTAAGGTTAACGAATATTATTCCAATAGTGAAAATGTTCAAATCTTGGGACATGATAGTCATCCATGCCACAAATGTAAACATGCCCGAGGAAAAGACATCATTGAGTACGTATTTCTTATCAAGATTCTCCCAAAACCGAATTCTTTGCATGAAAAAGCCTCGTATCCGTGCAAGTAGTACTTGATTGCCTATTTCCGGTGGGGCATTCGAAAGGTCATGCCAGCGTCTTCGATAAGAACCAAGTAGTGTATGGTTTTGCAGACCGCATGTCTCATGTGGTGTGTCGTTCACGAAATAGGTGATAATAGTCGAATCGGGTTGCTCCTCTCCAATAAGAATCTTTGCAAATGTTTCGTTGCCAATGTATAGCAGCGGTGATACAACAAAAGCGCCGATAATAAGGAACATGGCGATGTACAGTAACAAGTTAATGGTATACAGTGTTATGGTAGTTAACAAATGCACTTCGCGTCTTTTTTGTTTTGGTGGACATTCAAAATCGATTCTTGAGTAGCATATATCACATATAAAGTGTTTATATGCCATGTGTTGCTCGTAGTGCGGTTTTTGTGAGTACCATGCTTGCAGACACTCAGCATGCACAAACGCTAATGTTCCCTTACAGTTGCACGGGGAAAGAAGTGTTCCCTCCTCCCCTAGACACATTCTACACTCGTGTACACAATGCATGTTCTTTGTTGAAATTTTTTGTGGCTACTCCGTGCATTGAGCTTCAGGCAAAAGGCACCACCAAAATCAGTACTAAAAAGAAAAGTAACTAGTACCTCCCAGCCACAAAAGGCTTGGATCACACGTGCAAATTTGTTCGCGGTTTCAACATAGGTTCTCTATTCTGATTTATTTTTAAATACTAACGCAGAAGGTAGCTCGAGCGATTCACCAAGTATCCAATACCTGAGATGCTTGTGCACATACGCAATGGCTTCATACAGATAGTCTTTCCTATGTCCACGAATCATGAGCATCGTATCAGTACGAACCAGCATTAGTACCACTGCGTAAAAGACAAAATATCCAGGCCATCCATTAAAAAATTGGTGATTGAAATTATAGTTCACGTTTTTCCAGTGAGCCAAACTCTCGGAATATCGCCGCAAGTGGTGACGAAGCAAACGTACCATTAAAATAGATCGCACCAACAATAAGAACAACTAAATCACGCGAGAGGATTGCTGCAATGGTTACAAATGCTAACATTCCCGAGGAGAAAACGTCGTTAAGAACATACTTCTTGTCTAGGTTCTCCCAGAATCTAATTCTCTGCATGAAGAATCCCCTTATTCGCGAGAGCAGTACTTGATTGCCTAATTGTTTAGCGGGTGCATTTGAGAGATCTTGCCACTGCTGTCTGTACGAACCTAGAGTAGCTTTTACCACTGGTCCGCACTGGTGGTCACTGATGTCTTCCCTATAGTGGATGATAACTGTGGAATCCGGTAATTCTTCTCGTACAACCAGTTTTCCTAGAGTTACGTGTACTATGTAGAGTATTGGTGAGACGATAAACGCTCCAATTACTAGGAACAGAATTGCAAAAAGCAAAGCGTTCAGGATGTACAAAGATATTGTAGTCCATTTGCAAACATATTTTCCTTTTGGCCCTTCAAACTCGATTTTAGCGTTACACGTCTCACATGTGAAATAACTTTGAGCGAGGAATTGTTCATAGTTTGGTTTTTGTTCCATCCATGTTTGGATACACCTTGCATGAACAAATGCAAGTGTTCCCTTGCAATCACAGGGCGATAGAAGTTCACCTTCAGGTCCTAGACACATTCTACACTCGTGGTTGTCTGATAGAGCACAACTTGTTGTCATTTGTGGTAATTTAAATTACCTTAACCTGTCAAAATTTATGCCAAAATTAGTACAAACACCAATCATGTACAAATATTTGCGTTGATAGATTGTAGATGTGCACATCAGTGAAAGGGTTTCTGTAGGGGGAGTATTAAGAAAATTGTAACGTGTTCGCACAAAATAATATGAAACGTGAACTGTTTGGTGGTGCTCTTGAGGCTAGCATACCACAACGATTTTATGATATTTCGCAACTCAGACAAGTGCCAGACACGCAAGAAGTATTCGCAGATGGCGACACAGATCAATCTTTTATTATTGAAATATTATCATACACACACGAAGTTACAGACGATAAAATTGCAGAATATATGTTCACTGATTTAGCAGATGCTAATGGTGCTCAGAAACGAACTCTCGTACACAGTACAAATTTAACAGACCAAGAGTTGCCTAATTTTACGAGTTATTTTAAGTCATGGGCGTTGGGAGAGCAGCATGTTGCCAAGTACAACGAACAAGCAGAGAATCAAATCAACATATACGTGGGAGTTGTTCGCATACCAAAATACGAAACAGATATACTGTTAACGTTCAACGATCCAGTTGTTATCAACCCATTAAGTTCGAGTGCTTCTAGTACCGCAAAAGGATCGAATGTGAACAGTTCTTCTCAACTATTTAAACAAGTATTCGAGAGTTTGAAAGTAAACGATTGGAGCATCTTCCAAACATGAATTTAATCATCTTGCTCTGTTTGTGATTCCTCAACATTTGAGTTTGCTCCATTGGTAAGTTTTTTCATAATTTGTTCTCTATTAGCTCTCATATTTTCTATCATTTTTCTTCTTTCTTTACTTTGCGCGGCAAGCTCTTCACGACGTTGGGATACTATTTCTTTCATGCTTTCTATCTCTGCTATGAGTTGTTTTTGGGTTTCTAATTGCCATGTTTTGCTTGAGAATTGCATTTCTTCATAA
>JAESGV010000404.1_pt1 | contig 19229 bp, 13 predicted proteins | sample 9269781 | NCBI WGS metagenome assembly JAESGV01 (sample SAMN15741586, study PRJNA653496) | algae metagenome | isolation source: Tildeniella torsiva UHER 1998/13D and co-occurring heterotrophs from... | place: Slovakia: Slovak Paradise National Park, Hrabusice, Kosice Region | collected 2000-01-01
ACTGATATTTTGGTGAGATATTTAAACGATCCAAGTATTTATAATGCGTTCGAAGGGTCAAAAGATACAACATTTTCGATTAATAATTTCATCATCAAGAATCTTTTGCCCCAGTATCGAAACATTTTGGAAGATCAAGATCCAATACCACTTTATGGATTGAAATTGTTGAATAACATCGCACAACATAATCCAGGATTCATTAGCGTCATTAGCAAGATGGAACTTACAAGTTTAATTTTCAACTTTTTCGAACTAGAACATCGTAATAATAACGTACACAATGTTCGGTTAATTTTGAAAATTGTAAGTGCTGATGTCATGGATGTTGATCAAATGTATCGTATGGGCATAGTGAACAAATTGAACGCTGTACTTGCCTATGCGTTTGATAACGGTGTAGATACCTTTTATGAGTCATGTCTAGGAATTTGTGATCATTTGCTGTACCGAGTAAGCAAGCTCATACATAAGAGTAAAGGTGGTTCAACGACAGAAAGAGAGCAAACTGATAAAATGTACAAGTACAACGAAGCACTGACTCAAAATTGTCGAGTGTACGTTGCTTTGTGTAGCCATCAAGATCCATTTGTTGCTGAGGCAAGTGCACATGTATTATTAATGATTGTTCAACAATATGCTAGTACTCATGATTATCTATTCTCTTCTACTGGATTAGCCAATTTTAAGAAGGGATTACTGGAAAACATGGCACAAGAGGAGACCGAAGAAGGCGAAACACTCAAGTTGATGAATCAAAATGTAGTTAAAAGCTTGTTAAAGTGTTTGCAAGTGGTTATACAGGCAAACTACAAGTATGCACATCGACTACAGCGTGAAGAGATGATACGGCTAGCTATAGAACGATTGGCTAATGAGTATGAGAAGGGAGATGAGCTAACAACCTGTGCTGAGTCAATCATCAAAACCTTGACAGATAAATAAATGCATGCTTTTTCTTTTTGATTGATCTCTTTTAGGGCATTTTGCGGCAGTTAAGCACGATTAGCAAAAGATCATCCTGCTGAGATCTCTTTTTAGTTAGATCTTCGCTTAAATTTGTTGATTTAGTATCCAGATTTTAGGTCAACTGCTATAATTTTGTAGCTCCTAACAAACGCCAAAAAATCAGTAGCAAATGATCGTACTCGTTGCACTGAGCATAATATTGTCCCAAGGTATAGAAAATTGTATCGCTAACTGTTAGCTATTGCTCAGTCGTGTGGATCGCCGCAGATTTATGGTCTAGGCTATAACACAAACGCTTCACTAATTGATTTTAGTGGAATGGTAAGCAAAGGTGATCCCACGCTGGTTTATGCTTCCAGCTCGGGTGCAATTACCAGCGATATTGTTTCCATCTATCCAATGTACGAATCGGTAGTAGTAAGAACTTCTACCGGAGACCTGTTCGCATGGGGACGAAATAACAACGGACAGCTGGGCGATAACTCTGGAGTGCTACGAAATACTCCAGTACAGGTAGATATGAGTGTTTTAAATGTTGGAGAAACGATATTGCAAGTGAAATGCGGTAACGATTTCTGCGTTGCTTTAACAAGTGATAATATGATTGTGGCATGGGGAGAGAACATCAAAGGTTTGTAATGCAACAAAAAAATAACAACAGGCAATCTTGCTGATGGCACTACAACAAACAGACTAAAACCGGTCTTCTCGGTAAGAGGTGCGATAGGTGGAGCAACCATCACTGCAGTAGAAGTAGGCTATCAACACGGCTTGGTTATTGCCGGAACAGGTACAGGCAATGTATTTGGTTGGGGATACAACGGATTTGGATCGATAGGAGGTACCAAAATTTTGAAATACTAACTAGGTAGACAATACAGTTGTGGGTATGCAACAAAACCAATTTAACATGAATAGATAAATCAACACCTGTGGCTGCAAGCGTAGGGAGTAACGCTATGATAAAAATCTCTGCTGGTGGCTACTTTTCGATGGGATTAACAAACAGTAACAAAATATACACTTGGGGAACACTATTTTATTACGTTTCTGGTATCGTAACCCCACTTGGAACTGGCGATAATACTGCGAACCAAAGGTACCTACCAACTCTTCTCAGTACGGCATCAGGCACCGCACTAAATGGAAAAACTATTCAAGACATAAAGGCTGGTCCTGCAGTTGCTTTCGTGTTAAGTACAGACGGCACAGTTTGTGGACTGGGTTATAATTTTTACTCACAGGTATTGAAGTTTAACATTTTTAACACTACAGAATGGAGATGGTACTACCGTTAACAAATATCAATTTGTGGCAAGCGCCTCAATTAATTATTTTTCATCAAAATACGGTGAAGTATGGGGAATGATTTCTCCAGGATACCAAAACACAATTCTTCAAGGCAATTCATCACGAAAGTTTTACATTTTGGGTGGAAATGATAATAATCAAGCGGGATTGGGCATGTCGGCAAGTCCAATGAATATTAGACAGCCTATAGAACTTCAAATTTATGACAAACGAGTAACAGCAGTTGCTCACGGAGCAGCAAACAATTACATATTGTTATTGACTGATGGGTGTACGTATCCTGTTTACGGTAAAGCAGCCGCTACGACTACTCTTACGTGTACAAATACAAGCATGTGGGGTACTGGTACAGATGGTAGTGGTCAACTAGGAATTGGTTCCTCTACTACTGGAAGACCCATGTTTGTACAATCCGATCCTACGAACTTGTTTACTGGTGATCTTGTTATCAGTATCATAGTGGCTAATAGTTTTAGCGTGGCACTCAAATCAAATGGCGTTTTATATGCCTGGGGAAGTAACACCGTTGGTCAACTAGGTGACGGTACAACTGTATCAAGACTTAACCCAGTACCTGTAGAGGCAGGTCCAACTTCAGCATTGTATGGAAAAACAATAGCCGATGTTCGCTGTGGTGGTAGTTCCTGTTTGGTTCTCACAACAGATAACAATTTGATCATGTGGGGACAAAACATGTACGGTACTGGTGCAGAAGGTAGTTCAACTACTGTATCACGCACGTTACCAGTTTTCGTCGGTAAATCACACATTGGTAACAAAACAATTATTGGAATTGAAGCAGGAGCTGCTCACATGGTCGTTTTAACAGATAAAGCAATTTACACATGGGGACAGAATACGCCAAATAATATGTTAGGTGATGAAACTGGTGGTACGTTCTAATTTGCAATGCTAACAATTAGTGAACAAACCATACCCTGTACAAGTGAGTATGTCATACTTTGGAGGAAAATCATTCAAGAAAGTGTATTGTGGTGCGTACATTACATTTGTACACGCTGTAGATAATAGTGTCTATGCTTTTGGAGCACTTGTAGCAACATCAAGTTCAACAACAGCAATTGGTAGTTGCGACGGCACTGGTGCTGCAAGAACATATCCTGTTTCATGCATAATGACGAATGTTAATCCCAAAGTAACAGCGTCCATTAGTGCATCGTTTTCTAATGCGATGTTAGTCACTACAGATGGAAGTTTATTTACAACTGGAGCAGCGGCAAATTATTTGGTAATTTTTCATTGTAACACTAACAACATAGTTGGGAGATGGTCAAACTGCAACTACTAGGTATTCTTTCCAAGCAGCTACACTATCGTTATTGCCTGGTGATATTATTACTGGAGCAATAGCAGGACCATACAATGCTATTGTTAGAACAAACTCTAGTCGGTACTGGATGTGGGGAGATACAGCTTGGGGACCTACAGGATTTACAAATGCATTACCGGCATCAGGTACAATACTGAGCTCACCAGTCGAATTGTTTGTGAATCAGCCTACCAAGAGAATAGGATTGATTGCGATATATGACAAATCTGTACTAATTGTTACTGATGGATGCGACTACCCAACTCTGAATATTAGTGTTCCTGCACCGTATGCACCATGTGGGGTAGGAGGCAAACTGTACTCGTTTGGCGATAACACATTTGGTCAACTGGGAGATAGTTCGAATACGAGTAGATACGCACCAGTGCCAGTGAATGCGACGCTATTTTCAAATGCAATTTCCATTGTAGAAGCAGGACCAATATCGTCATATGTTGTTACCAGTGATGGACAGCTATACGCATGGGGAAGCAACAGTCAATGTATGCATTCGTATTACAATACTAACGATTTAGATTTGCTTGGCGATAACAGCACTCAATCAACAAATAGAAATTCACCAGTGCTTATTGACACCCTACAAAAAACAATAGTTTCTATAGCAGTGGGAACTGATACCTGTCTAGCACAAACAAGTGACAATTTTATTCTAGGTTGGGGTACCAACTTGTACGGCACAATAGGTGATGGAAGTAACACTGCACGTGTTACACCATACTTGACATCAAAAGGTGCAATCAGTGGAAGAGTCATTTCACGGTTACTAGTAGGAAACTACCACGCTGTTGCACTCACTACAGATAGTAAAGTCTATGCATGGGGTTTGAACACTAATGGTCAACTTGGTGATGGAACAGTTGTAAATAGATATTTTGCCTTGTTAGTCACACAAACGCTAATAGGTAGCAAAAGGGTCACCGACATTGCTGTAGGTGGAAGTTTCACGATGGTACTGATGTCAGATAATACACTGTACTCATGGGGTAGCTGTACTAAGCTAGATAATACACCATATTGCGTTGGTGACAACACTGCTACAACATATCGTAGTTCACCAGTTGCTATGGATATTTCACAGTTGGGTGGTAGGGCTATCAAGCGAATAACAGCTTCCTATGCCATGGGAGTTGCGTTAACTACAGATGGCTACATCTATGTATTCGGTGATAATACACCTACTATTGCTGGTGACAATCTAGCAGCTGCATTGCAACGTTTAGTTCAAAACTCTGTATTCAATACATATGCTGGACTTTCATCAGCAGAGATCGTTTCTAGCGTTACTGCAGGTGCACTACATGCATATGTCATAACCAATATGAATCGAACGTTTATATACGGAGATAACATTGCAGGTCAAATAGGTCTAGGAACAACGACTTTATCAGCAGCACCGTATTTGATGTACCCAGTGGAACAGTATCTTCCAAGTTTAGCGTTCGCAAACTTTACATCGTATAAGAATTACTATCCTGGTAGAACATATTACCATACTCTTGCACTTACTGATGGATGCACGTATTCAGTGAAACCAAACAGTACTGCTACAATTCCAACATTAAAGTGTAACACACAAAACAAGTTACTTGGGTTTGGTGTTAATAGTCAATACCAGTTAGGAACAGGAAATAACACGTCAGTGTTTGATGGAACTTCTACACCAGTTGACATGTCTGGTGTTTTGCAAGATCAAATCATAGTTAGTGTCAAAGCAGGTGCTCACTTTTACGTGGCAATGAGTTCTAATGGCACGTTATACTCGTGGGGTGTAAACTCTAATGGACAACTTGGAGGTATGTTTTAAAATAGTCATTAACATTTTCTAGATGGAACAACAGATGTACAACCTTCTCCTGTAGCTGTTTCTACAAATTCTTCTTCGGCACTTTTTGGCCGAACAGTTATGTTGTTTGACTGTGGACATAGTTCTAGTATTGTAATTACTACCGATAACACTGTCATTGGGTGGGGCCAGAATTTGTACGGATCAATAGGAGATGGTACTGCGATTCAACGACAGTATCCAGTAGTATCCTTAAAAGGAAACATTGGATCAAGAACAATCACACAATTAGCATGTGGATCATACCATACTGTAGTGTTAGCAGGTGGATTGCTATACAGTTGGGGATTAAACACTCAGAACCAACTTGGTGATGGCACTGCTGTAACGCGGTACTTCCCTGTACTAGTATACAACGCAGGAGCTATTCTCGGTAAAAACATAACAAGCGTTGCCGTTGGCGGAAACTATAACGTCATCTTAACTGCAGGTTTGTTTTTCGTTACATCATATAACATGTTTAGATAACAAATTATTTGGATGGGGTGGTATGGTGAATGCCATGACAGGTGCCCAATTAGGTGTTGGTGATGGCTCTCCTAGCACAGTATACGTTTCTAAGCCAATGGCACTATCATGGGGATCTCAAATTATAACAAAAATTAGCGTTAGCATGTACAACTTGATAGTACTTTGTAGTGATGGAACGATACAAGGAATTGGAGATTATAGTTACTCACTGGTAAGTTTTTATAGACAACGCTAACAATATAGGTTGGTGATACAACAACCACGTACAAATACAACATGGTACAGAATACAGTACTTGCTACGTATGCCTACAACACTAGTGAGAAAGCTGTAGATGTATCATTAACTTCATTGAATGTTATTGTAACTACAAATCAGAACAGAGTTCTCATATGGGGTGCTCCAGGAGCAGCAGGTTTCAATCCAGCTAGTAACTCGTTCTTCACAATTCCATTCGAGCTTGTTACACCTGGAGCAAGAGCAGCAAGCTTTGCCGGGTTTAAAGGGGCAGGTTCTGGTAGTACAAGTATGATTGTTGTAACCGATGGATGTACATATCCAATCGTTACACCTACTGCTGTTAACATCACAAAAACATATCAACTTACATGTAATGGAACAAACCAAGTGTATGGTATGGGAAATGTACATGGTCAAGGAGTGTATTTGAACCCAAGTACAGAAATGACAAGCATCGATAACGAAACGATTGTTGATCTTCAAACGGGTAACGGAAACGCAGCAACTGCATCTGCATACGGGTTTACTGTTGCGCTAACGGCATCTGGTAACATGTATGCATGGGGAACAAATACAAATGGTACAGTTGGCGATGGTACTACCAATAATGTACTGTATCCAAAGTTAATTCCATGGAGTAATCCGATCGTGATGATATCATGCGCGTACATGAGTTGTATAGCTGTTGCTAATGATAATACACTTCTTGGTTGGGGTTACGCTCGTTCACCACCTGCACTAGGTACACCTGATAAAGTACCGACACCAATTAACAAAGGAGCGATCGGTACAAGAGCGATTTCAAAGATTGCATCTGGAAATAATTTCCATCTAGTGTTAACAACAGATAATAAGATATTTTCATGGGGAATGAACACCTATGGAAGTTTGGGTGATGGAATGTTTCCAGTAGGAGCAGCATGTACGTTACATTACATTATCTAACGCTATAGATTACCGATACATTCCACAACCGATTACACATAATGTACTTACTGGAAAAACAATTGTAGGTATATTTGCAGGTGGTTACGTGGCAGTAGCAACTGCAGTGTTATCAGTTTCACAAACGCAACTCTATCCATGGGGATCTTTGACAACCACAATAACATCGGGTGGACCGTCTAATATTTTGATCTCATATCCTTATGACATTGGTGTGATCAGTTGTAGCATCACACAAGTCAGCATTAGCAACTATAACGCATATGCTCTCTGCTCCGATGGATCCATGTATGCCTATGGTGATAATACGTTCTATCAGGTTGGTGATGGAACTACCACTAGTAGAACTACGTATACACTGATCACAACGTTTAGTACCAATGCAATACTTAGCGGTAGCGAAACAGTGTCGAGTATTACAGCAGGTGATCGTGTTGTGTACTTTAAAACAAGTACGGGTAGATTGCTAGGTTTAGGAGATAACACGAATGGCCAACTCGGTGGTATGTGTATTATTGTTAATCTAACAACATAGTCGGTTTCTACAAGGGATTTAATTACATACCAATACCTATCGAGATCAATCTACCCGACAAGCGCGTGTTTGTTGCAGCATCATCGGGACAATACGCTGTATTTGCAACAAATGGATGTAATATTACTTTACCTACAATCGCTAAAACAAATTATACCTTTACGTGCAACAAACCACCAAAACTATATGGTATTGGTTCCAATCACTATGGTCAACTTGGAAATACAAGTTATACGCAAACAAGCATCATGTTACCAGTGAACATGGATGGTGCGTTAGCAAACAAGTATGTAGTTGATGTAAAAACAGGACTAGGATTCACTGCAGCACTTACTATGGATGGAAAAGTGTTTGTGTGGGGTAACAATACTGCGTGTAAGTGTTCTTTTTGTAATCATAACGATACAGGGGCTCTTGGCACAGGACCTACAAACGTTACAGCGGGTGAACCAGTAGAAGTGTACACACAACAACCATCGGCATTGTATATGCAATTTGTAGTCAGTATAGCGTGTGGTTCAAGATCTTGCATTGCATTGACAACAAATAACGATCTAGTACAGTGGGGAACGATCTATCGTGGTGATCCTCCAAATGAATACAACAGTACTATCTTTGGACTGAATAGTACTTTCCCTATACCTACACTGGTTCACAAAGGATGTATAGGCACTCGTACGATATCACAAATTGCAATGGGAAGTTTCCACGCTCTAGTGCTCACTACAGATAATCGAATGTTTTCTTGGGGAGCAAACGCAGCTGGTCAGATCGGTGATGGCACCACTGTAAGCAAATTTTACGCAGTCAGTGTACAGTTCTCGCTGTATGGTTCCAAAACGATTGGCAAAATTACTGCAGGTGGAAACTATTCTTTGGTTATGAGTACTGATGGATTAGCCTATGGATGGGGAGGTGTTGCAACATATACAGTATCTGGTGATGGATCGTTGCTTACATCAGGTGATGGAACAGCTGTCATCAAAAAAGTTCCAACTGCGTTACAATTGTATGGAAGAAAAGTTTCATCAATTAGTGCTAGTTTTACAAATGCTGGAGTGGTTACTATCAATCCTTATGCGTTGACTCTTGGTGACAATTCCATGTGGCAGGTCGGTGATGAAACAGTTAGTACTGCATATTCGGCAACTGGAGGAACTATATTTGATAACAATGGATTCCCATTCAACACCAATGAAAAGTTTGTAGCCATTTATTCTGGTACAGGCATGACGTTTGTCAAAACATCAGCAGGAAGGATATTAATGTATGGAGATGCAACAGCTGGTTTCTGTGGTGCGACATATCCTAACAGTGTTGCTGCAAGTAATTGTCTCATGTATTCACCTGGTAGAAATCTTGTTTTTTCTTATGTTGTTCCTCAAAACCAAAAACCTGTACTGGTTGGTGGTACTGTATCAAACTTTGCCATTTTTGTCACTGATGGTTGCGAGTATCCATTTTCGCAACAAATTACTCGTAGTATTGCTTCAGATTGCCAATACAATCTATATAGTTGGGGCTATAACGTAGATGGAGCGTTAAACGATGGCACAACTATAAATAGACCAAGTGCTGTACTATTTAACAACAGCTTGTTTGAACAAGATCCACTAGTTGAGATTCGACAAGGTTATAGCTTTTTCGTAGGTTTAACAAGCAGCGGAACGCTATATGGATGGGGTTACAAAGGTGGTGTACCGATATCAGGTATTGATAGCAACTCTGCCTACGCACAACCATATCCAGCTCCTATTCCAGCTGGAAACGACTCTGCATTGTTCCAACAATCTATTGTGTCAGTACGATGCGGTGATTCATCGTGTATAGCTTTACGAAGAGATAATATACTTGTAGGTTGGGGTTCTAACCAAGCAGGCGAGATAGGAGACGGTACAAACATAGCAAGACCGTTACCTGTTCCAACCCTTAGAGGTAAAATGGGAGATCGGCTCATAGCCGCTATAGAAATGGGAGGACAGCATTGCCTAGTGTTAACGACAGACAACGGGTTGTTCACATGGGGTAATGGTCTTTTTGGAAGATTAGGTCTTGGCGATACAACCAGCTATTACTTACCAATGAATGTTTACAAGGGCTCTTGGCTCATGACAAAAACAATCTCCAAAATTGCCGCCGGTGGAACACACAATATTGTACTTGTTAACGATAATATGAATATGTACGGATGGGGAATGATTTGGCGTGAAATAGGTGCAAGAGCAGGGTGTGGAGATAACACTGTAGTTGACAAAACAACACCTGTTATAATAAGCTCTGGGTATGGCCCTATAACAGCTATAGCCACAGGTTATTATAATGCTATGACAGTACAAACTAGTGGTTACGTTTGTGCCATGGGTGACAACACTTATGGTCAAGTTGATGGTAATCCTGGAGGTGTTGCATCATACGCTGCATTCTACTTGTGTACATACTTTGATTTCTTGTCTGGTGAAAGGATTGTTGGCATTGGTATGACTTCAAGAGTCATAGCATATGTTACTACCAAAGGACGTTTGTTAACTGCTGGTAGAAACGATTATGGTGGTTTAGGCTATGCAGCTCCTGGAGCAATTTCTGTGTCATCTGCACCTGGTCATGCGTTTACTACGTTCCCTGTTACTCAGGTATATGGCTCTAATCCACAAATGAGTGGTTCTGTGTTCCCAAGTTCATTTATTGTAGCTAGTCCAAAGTGCTCTCCACCTGTCTTTAACGTAACTACTTCTATGGCTGCTTTCACGTGTCAGCAACCAAACGAATTATATCGGCTTACCGACTCTGGTTACACGTTGATCAACACGAGCTTTGTTGATGGATTTGTAGTTGAAACGACAAAATCAGACTACTTTTTGACCAGTACAGGAAAGGTCTACAACACTGTGGCACAGTTATACACTGGCCAATTCACATCGTCACCAATAGTCGCACTAGCATGTGCAGATATATATGCATGCCTGATGATTGCTAGAGATAACACACTTCTTGGTTTCGGCCCAAATACTCGTGGTGGAGTTGGTGATGGTACAACTACTGCTAGAAGTTTACCAGTACAAGTAGTACGAACATTAATTAGTTTACGTACTATTACATCTGTTCACGTTACAGCACAATCATTTGTTTTGACAAGTGATGGTCGTCTGTATGGCTGGGGCGCTAATAGTTACGGAGGAGTTGGTGATAACTCTCAATCACAGAAAAATATTCCAGTGTGGATCTCAACAAACTTTATAACAAGAACAGTGAGCAAGGTATTCCCTGGTCTCACATTTACTATGGCAATTGCTTCTGATGGTGGTTTATACGCATGGGGTGGTGTCTATACAGTTTCCACTGGAACTTATAGCATGATTGGCGATAATACAGTAGTTAGAAAGTATGTACCAACGCTGATATCAGCAGGATATTATTCCTCAAAGACATTTATTGCTGGTACAAGTTCTAGTTACTTTGCATTGGCACTTGCTTCAGATGGAAACATTCTAGGACTGTTCGACGTGGGAACGACATCTAGTTCAAGAATTTTACCAACAGGTGATGGCACTAATACCTATCCAGTATCAACTACGTACAAAATCTACACAAATTTCCACATAGTCAAAAACGTGCTTGATGCTGGAGAGAAGATTGTTGCACTAACAAGTGCTGGTTATGGTAACACTAATGGATACGACTCGTTCTACTTTAGAACGAATGCAGGCCGAGTTCTTGCCTTTGGAACAAATATTGATGGATCTATGGGTTTGTTTACTCCATATTCTATTGTTGGTTTTATACCTGATGCAGTTACGATTACAATTCCAGGAAGAAGAATATCTTCGATTGGAAATCTAATCGCAACTGATGGTTGTTCGTATGATACAGTTATATCCGTGGTACCAAGTAGTTGTGGCGTAGATAATGATATTTATGGATTTGGTGATAACACAAAGTATCAAATAGATGCTATTTCTAATACTACACGGCCAGCACCAACGATGATAACAGGTATACCAAAAAATATCATAACAGTTGCTTCAGCAACTAACTATGGTGTTGCTCTCACGAATGATGGTTTGTTATATGCGTGGGGAGCAAACAATATGGGTACGTTTATAACCTTATTAATAACGCTATAGGTCAACTCGGCGATGGATCAACTGTTTCAAAAACGGTTGCAGTGCTCGTAAACACCACCGTAATCAACAAAATAATAGTAGACATCAAATGTGGCGAAAGTACATGTACAGCACTTTCATCAGATAACCAATTATTCTCTTGGGGTTATGGAGGATATGGTAAGCGATGTTTTTTATTAACTAACGACAGGTAACCTTGGACGTATGATTGATCCTGCTTCTCCGTATCAATACTCTACATTACCATTGAAAGTTGCGTATGGCCAATACGGAGGAGCTCCAGTCACACAACTAGTAGCTGGAATACAACATACTATGATTTTAGCAGAAAATCGAGCATATGCATGGGGTTATAATGTATTTGGTCAACTAGGCGATGCTACAGCAATAGGATCAGGAGCTACTCGTAAGCATTATTGATATCTAACATGTATAGTAATTCGGCATTATCCAGTTTCCGTTTACAGAGGTGGTGCACTTTCTGGTAAGAATTTGACAATGATCGCAGCAGGAGGACACTACTCTTTAGGATACCATCAAGCATCACAAACGATATACGGTTGGGGTTCGTTATTTAGCTCAACTGCACCTAGCAACAAGTACAATGGTGCAGGAGGTACGACCTTTGCAGCACAACCAACGCTTCTAACAAATCCATATCCGTCCAAATCTGTTGTTGATATGGCTGCTAGTTTATATAACGTTATGATTTTGTATAGCGATGGAACACTATATGGAATGGGAGATAATGCAAACTATTTAGTCGATAACACAACAACATATAGAAATGGTTTGGTATCAGTAGTACCCAAGTTTACAGACGTGTTAAACGGAGGAGAGAAGGTCGTATCAGTGAAGCTAGGAATATTTGCTGCATACGTAAAGACATCTTCAGGAAGATTACTATCTTGGGGAAAGAACAATCTAGGACAGCTAGGTATCAATAGCGATGTAACCAACACCACTATCCCTACACAAGTTGTAAGTAGTGGTGTTACTGCATGGTCTGTTGCTCAAAACGGCTACAATGTGATGTACGGCACCGGAGGATGTAACGAAGTTTTGTCAAGTGCAACGAGCGTACCAAGTACTTGTTGCAATGCATATGCTGCTTCACAGCCTTTGGTAGCTGTATCAAACAGTGTTTCCTTTAGCAGTTGTTGCAATGCACCTACTGGTGACTTGACACCTGCTGTGTTTACAGAAGCACCCACTACAGTGCCACCAACGACTACTGCCACTCCTACACCAACACCTACTACGACACAGGCACCGACCACGTCGACTGCTACACCTACAACCGCTACTCAAGTACCAACAACTACTTCACAGGCTCCCACTACAACTACATCCGTACCTACAACTACAGACTCTGCTACTACAACTACGAGCGTTCCTACAACTGCATCACCAACTACTACTCATGATGTATCGACTACAGGAACACCATCGACAGTCTCTTCTACAACAACATTGACACCAACATCCACATCTACCGATACACCAACTCCGTCACCAACTAGCACTTACTCTGCTACTCCTACCACTACTGATGCTCCGACATCAACAAGTACTCTATCTGATACACCAACGCCATCGATAACGTCGACTGCAACTACTACTGATGCACCTACAACTACATCACAAACACCAACAAGTACTGAGACGACGACCAGTACACCCACTAGTACACCTACTGATACACCAACAACAAGTGTCACAACTAACACGCCGTCCTCTACCACACCAACTGCAACAGATACACCAACACCGTCTGCTACAGATACTCACACACCAACAGATACGAGTACAATAAGTGCTGCTCCTACAACCTCAACACCTACTACCACAGACTCACCAACAACTCAAACGAGTATTCCGACTGATACATCTACTGCAACGCTAACGCCATCTGATACTCCGACTAGCACAGTGACAACGGCTACAGTTGCGCCAACGACAGCTATCACAACAACAGATACGCCAACTCCATCTGCATCAACACCATCACCCACAACATCTCCTGCTCCAACTACAACATTCGTAACTACGAGCACTGACACACCCACTACAACTGCCACCGACACACAAACACCAACAGAAACACCTACAGATACATCAACTTCCTCAGCCACTCCAACGCAAGCGCTTCCAACGAGTACCACTACTCCCACTACAGACACTCCAACTACTTCTACGTCAACGCCAACTACATCTGTCACTCCAACAATGCAGAGTACTACTAGTACTATTGCTCCAACTACGACACAAACAACAACTAGTACTGAAACACCTACTCACACTCCAACTAGTACAAATGCCCAGACTACACCACCCACACCATACTTGACAAATACAACGGCGCCAACATCGCCACCAACTACAACAACAGTAACCCCCACACCAACAAGCACAGCACCTACCACCACAGTTTCTCCAACTATCACTCCAACTGATACGCCAACACCAAGTGAAACAGTGTCTGTATTAGTGCTTGATCTCTCTGATAATTCTACATTCGGCGAGAATGTATTAGAAGGAACAGACTCATTCGATCTAGGCAATACTACTAACGGTGTACTCACCGTAGCCAGTAGTTTCACACAATCTACAAAGTCAAGAAGATCACTTTCAACAAAAGGTGGTTATGATATTCAGGACAAAGTAGCATTTGTAACATTCTCCATAGATGCAGCTACTACGACTGGAAATGTGGTAGAGTTGTGGATGTATGCAACAGAGTCCAAGTTTTTAGTTTCAACGTTAACGATCACACCAACTAGTACATCTATGACTGTCTCTGGTATGATAAACGAAGGATCTAATGTGCAATCGCAAACAAATGCATGTGCATTTAGTAAGAGCGTGGTTTACCAATTGAAACTGAGCCTATCTCAAGATACAAACTGGGTACTCAAGGGAGAACTATTACTTGGCAGAACAACCATTTGTACTGTCTCTCTCATGGTTCAAAATCTGGTTGCACGTAGTTTCTTTAGTGATACATTCACTTATGTATTGTCACAATCAGCAACAGGAACAACAGTGAGAAAGATTCAAGCAGAAGAAGTTGTCTCGATCAAGATCAACCAAATGGGAGTAGAGTGCTCCAAAGGCACATGTTCATCGTCAGCTCCTACAGCAACAAAAGCTCCCAAAACGACATTGACAACCAAGGCGCCTATTGAGATCATCGCAGGTGTTATTGCAGTGTTTGGTGGTCTTGTCTTTGTAGTGATATTGGTAATCGTTGTTGTCATAGCAGTGGTCATCAAAAGAAGGAAGAAACGTGCTGTTGCTATTTATGCACCACGGCCTGAAGAGGAAGAAGAACAACCTGATGATGTTCCAGAACCTATAGCAGTTATAACTACGTATGACGCTTTTACGCAATCCAAAAACGAAGATCAAAACTAATAAAGCTTACAATAATATTACAACGCAAATGTCGCACTTCTTGCTTCACAAGTGAACGCGTACTCAACAAAATTCGACTTTACACCGTCTCAGTTAACATCATATACGTGGTGCGGCTGGTAACTCTGACACACGACAAGCAGAAACACAACTAAGAAATGTTACTACTATATCACAACCCGCGTTAACAAGTCAAACTCAGTAACGTGGATTCGCTTTGCACTACTGTCATTTACTGTTGTCACAATTACAGTAGTCGTCTCTTTCCGTTTTTGACACTGTTTGGCAACACAAGTACTGAAGATGGGTGCGTGTATGAGCAACGACGTTGTTGAACCCCAAACCATCAATCCAACCAGTACAATGCCTCAACAACATCAAGTTAAACCAAAACTTACTCCGCATATACCACCTGTAGAAGATGAAGAACCTGAAGCACAAGATGAGGATGAAGAGGAAGCTGCTGCAGACGAAGAAGAGGACAATGAAGAAAATGAAGCAGAAGAGGAAGCAGATGAAGAGGACAACGAAGAGGATGAAGGCGAAGATGAAACAAACGCAATATTTAAAAACGGTGACCTTATTGGACTACGCGTTGGCGTTAATGGGCGATACCTCAGTTGTGACGAACAAGGCTCTGTCGTTGGCTCGAAAGAATTATTTGAGTTTACAGTAGTACTTGAAGACGACTCAGAAATACGGTATGGAACAAAAATAAGTCTATTGTCACAAAATACTGGAAAATTCCTATGCGCGTATGTTTTCGGTTTGATTTTAACAAAATAGTGAGGAATCAGGCGAAATAGTCTGTGACCGCGATGAAAATCTCGAGTGGGAAACATTTATGCTGTGTAACGCAGAAGACTATGCCGATGGAGGTATAATAGAGGAGGGAGCGGCAATTGCTTTAGAAACATATCATGCAACATACCTGTCAATTAGTAAGAAAGGACGTGTTATTGCTTCTTCAAACTATGGAGACAATGAATTGTTTTTCATTGAGAAATCAGAAGCTGAAGAGAATGAGGAAGTTGATGAAGAAGCATTGCAAGAAGAGCAAAACAAAAGAAAGCAAGAGAAAAAAGAACGACGAAAAGAAAGAAAAAAAGCAAGGAAACAAGAAACAGAACGACAAAAGCAGGAACGGGAAGTTCAGAAAAAGAAACAAATTGATGAAAACAAAAAGAAAGAAGCAGAAAAAGCTCAAGTAGAAAAGCAACGACAAGAGGAGCAGGGAAAACGCGAAGAAGAACAGAAACGAGCAGCAGAAAAGTTAAAAGCAGAAGAGCAACAACGTGAAGAGCAGAAGAAGAAAGACGCAGAGCAAAAGCGACTGAATGATCAGAAACAAGAGGAAGCTAAAAAGAAAGAAGCGGAGAAGCAACGACAAGATCTAGAAAAGAAGCAACAAGAGGAAGCAAAACAGAAACAAGAGGCAGAACAACGAAAACGCGCAGAAGAACAGAAACAAGCTGCAGAAAAGTTGAAAGCAGAGGAACTACACCGCGAGGAGCAGAAGAAGAAAGAAGAGCAAAAGCGACTGAATGATCAAAAACAAGAAGAAGCTAAAAAGAAAGAGGCAGAGAAGCTGAAAGAGGCAGAACAAAAACGAGTAGAAGAAGAAGATGCAAAACGGAAACAACAGTTAAAAGAAGCAGAAGAAAAGTCACGTAAAGAAGCAGAAGCCAGAAAAGCATCAGAAGAAAAACAAAGAAAAGAAGCGGAAGAGAAGAAACGCATTGAAGACATTCAGACCAAGGAAGCAGCCGAACGTCGTCTCGCGTTAGAAAAGAAAGAAGCAGAAGCGAAACGTTTAGCAGATGAGAAACGACAACGTGAAGCTGAAGCAAAACGCGCAGCAAAGCAAACACTTCCATCTACTGGTAGAAGCATCAAATCAGAATTTGTATCAAAGCCTGCCAATCAAACAGATGTCACTGCAACTAGTAACTGGGACAAACCTCATTTTTTGCTGCAAGTAGCCAACCATACTGAACTCAAAGTTACACAAACACGAAAGAGTGCAGCATGCCCTGCGTACTTTACTTTGTGTAAATTTAACGCTAGTGATACAACAGAAGATATCATTAGAAGTGATTATACCTATGCTACCACTATTACAGTTACACAAACTATGGAAGCAGGTTTGTACGCTATCAAGAACGTAGAAACGTTAGTAGACAATAACGAGCATAGTGGAGACTTTACTATCACTTTGCATAGCAGTAACGGTGGTGTTGCTGTGTATCAAGGAGTTTCAGATGCAGAATTATCAACACAGTACAATCATGCTATTGGAAATGTTCATGATATCGAACAAAAAGGTGTTTGGACAGATGACAAAGGAATCTATTTTGCGATAACGACACTGGAAAAAGCAAATATGACAATTGTACTACAGAAGAGTGGTTATGAACGTCCTGCTCTATTCCACGTTCAAAAGTACAAAGCTGGTAGATTCGAGACACTCAAGACGGGTCCCTATTCATATGCAACTACCCTTGTACTAAAAGATGTCGAAATGGAACCAGGAACGTACTTTATCGATTGTCACGAAACTGCCATCGATGGAAAACCACATTCTAAGACAATGTCAATACATGCGTTTGCAAAGACACCATTTGCATTAAGCAAGTGTATGAGCGAAGCAGAAGCAAAGGATACTGCACTGAAGAGTTTAGGTTACATTCATTCTGTTTCTATACACGGGAAACACGTTGATGATGGTGCTGACACCTCATCATGCTTTATACTTGGATCTACTGAACCAACATCAATGATTGTGATGTATACTCGCGACAGTGATGGAACATCACAACAAATCACCTACTTGGAACTAAAACGAATGCTACAGCAAATCAAACAAGAGTACTCATGGGGAAAAGAAAATGTATTAGAAGAACATATCGAAGCTGATTCCTACGGTATCTTCTGTTCCGAGAAGAAAAACTCTGGAAATGACTCATTCACACTCACTGTCCACTCAAGTTCACCAGTCACACTTTCCGAGCCAATGACCAAAACCAAATATATCGATCTACAAACGAAATTGTATGATTCAAAAGACACTCACTGGAAAGATCCTGATTTTGTTCCTGGTCCCGCCACTATTGGTTCACCAAAGGCAGCAGACCAAGCAGACATACAAAAATCCGTACAGAGCTGGTTACGACCAAAAGAGATACGTGGTACCAAAAATCCAAAACTATTTGTCGATGGTGCTGATAAGAATGACGTTCATCAGGGAATCATCGGAGATTGTTACTTGATATCAATCTTTAGCATTCTTACCGAACATACAGAAATCATCAAAAAAGTATTTGTGAGTACAGAGGAGGAGATGGCTAATGGAAAGTATGGCGTTCGATTGTACGTACAAGGAGGTTGGAAAACAATTTATGTTGACGATAGAATACCATGCGGTTCAGATGGATCTCCAGTTTTCGCACGTGCTACTGATCCTGATGAATTATGGGTATCGTTACTAGAAAAAGTATTTGCAAAAATGGGAGGTTCCTACATCAGTATTTGGGCAGGAAATGAAGGTTCTATGTGCAGTCCATTCGAAATGCTCACTGGTGGACACAACACGAATACATTCACACCGGCAAATAACCAAGAATCATGGAAAGAGTTGTATAAAATGTTTTCCAATCAAAATCAAGCGTCATCGCATATGGCTACCGTTAGTGCCCATGCAACAAGAAGAGAAGAATTTAAGACAGTTGGATTAGTTGCTCATCATGCCTACTCAATTGTGAATTGTGTAGAACTACAAAATGGAACAATCAAACTAGTACAGTTGCGAAACCCATGGGGTAGACATGAATTTACTGGAAAGTGGTCCGACAAAGATTCATCATGGACACCAAATTTATTGAACGAGTTGGGAACAAAATTAGAAAAGAAGCACGAAGATGCCGATGATGGTTGCTTTTTCATGTCATATGAAGATTTTTGTTTCTATTGGCTTCCATTTTCGAGTATTCGAGTAACATCAAAAGAAAAAGATTGGAATAGGACAAT
>JAESGV010000405.1_pt1 | contig 19223 bp, 14 predicted proteins | sample 9269781 | NCBI WGS metagenome assembly JAESGV01 (sample SAMN15741586, study PRJNA653496) | algae metagenome | isolation source: Tildeniella torsiva UHER 1998/13D and co-occurring heterotrophs from... | place: Slovakia: Slovak Paradise National Park, Hrabusice, Kosice Region | collected 2000-01-01
TGGCGTGTAAATACCATCCTTATTCGACACGTTTTGATATTTGTGTCCAATTTCATACGCGTGCATGATTGCGAGAGCTTGTCCCACTGTGAGTGATAAGAACTCTGTTGGATACGTGTACTGCGAGATATACGAGTACCAATCTTCAACTTTAAAGTCACCAAACTGTCGTTTTGTCATGTTTTACAAACTTTATTGTGGTGGGGTTGGCGTTTTCTTGAACGTAGCAACGAGTCCATCGTGGTCAGTGGCGGGTTGTGCGCGAATCTTTTCTACACTTTCTAATTCCCAACCATTTATTAAAACTCCACGCATCCAAATGTAATCTATTCTTGTTCCAACTCTGCTTGTGGCGCATAGTAAATCCAAATCTTTGTTTTTCAATCGATAGGCATCCATATATCCTTTTTCACGCATCCACGTGGTAACAGCGTACTGCGGAGATTCCCAATTACTTATGCTTCTGAAGTGAGTCATTTCTTGTAAATATTTTGGAGAATAATCTTGTTCTGTTAACGAATTAAAATCTCCTACAACTATTTCTAACGCGTTTTCTTTTCTATTGGGTTCGATAATTTTTCTATGAAATTCTTCGAGTTGTGCAAGTCGTGATGGCTCCAAAATGTGATCCAAGTGTGTGTTGAAAAATTGTAGTCCGTGAACTATTGCGAATGGATGAGCGATATTGGTGCGTAACATGCCACGTGGTCCAACTCCTGGAATTTCAACCAAAACGTTCTCTTGATGAGTAATAGCATGTTTGGATAAAACTGCTTGTCCAAAATTTGAGAGATCACCTGCTCCAAACGCTACGTTTGGCATGTTGACGAGCTTGGAAAATTCTACCAACTCGTTCGCGTTAATTTCGACTTCTTGTAGTGCTAATACATCGACATCCAAGTTGTTCACGATCTTTGCCAACTTTTGTGCATTATTCTGTGCGTTATTGTCTTGCCAATAGTGTACATTCAGTGTAGCAATTTTAAACGTGTCTTTTGGATGTTCGTTTTGCATTTTATCTAAATGTAAAAACAAGTAAATATTTGCAGCGGTGGTTAGACCAAGCAAACCTATGAGAACACCCTTTCGTGATTTGGAGTACTGTGGTGGAGTTGGTGGAGGTATAACATCGGTGTATCTGCGAACGAGTCGTGCAGTCTTTCTAGCAAAAGCTCTCAACATGTTTGTTTGGTTTGTAACAAAACTATTCTGTGCCTTAGAGCAACAAACGTGCAATACAAGTTTTATAAAATTGTAGCCATTAATTTACATTGCGGTTCTTTTGTGTGCGTCAACCAAATCTGTAGTCGTACTTTTCTGTTAGGCTGATTATTTCAGATTCAAAGAACATGCTTATGAATGCATACAAGACTCCAAATTGAGATGGTTTCTTAAAACCTTCTCCAATTAAAGCTCCTCTATTCATTGTAGATTTAATTGAAAATATCCTCTGTTCCCGTTTTCTGAATTGACTTTTGCACATACTTTATCTGATTCTTTCGGATTGTTTTCATGTGATGTAATCGTTGTGTCGTTTGTTACGCCAACAAACACTCCAGAATATATGCCGGATCTGCTTCTATCTGCAAGTAAAACTTTATAGTATGATTTGTGTTTATCTAAAGGTATATCTGATACCTACGCAAAGTTTAATAATACTAGTGTCGTTATTTGTTGATGTATATTTTGTTTCGTTGTTCTGAGTTATGCAACGAAAGCGAAATTTTACACGTGATGTTTATCGGAAACGTTTAATGCACAATGAGAATAGGTTTTCGGTACAGGCGTCACCTACATGTTGGAGTTTTACATCTTCGAATGGCATGGTTGTTCAAAACTGCGACCTTTTTAATAAATAAAGAAACTTCGGTAACTGTTGTCATTGGTCGTGGTTCAAGCACCTTTTTCTAGCAATTCTCTCATATCGTACACTTCCGCCAGACTAATTATTTCTGATGCAAAGTATGTGCTCACGAACGCGTACAATGTCCCAAATTGTGACGGTTTTCTTAGTCCCTCCCCAATTAAAACTCTATTCAAGTAAAATAGAATTCTATCTTGTATTCTGTCAACAACTACTCCCACTATATCATTTGTCTGGGTTCGTGCATTTGTACGTACTCTCACTGTCGCTAGACTATCACCACTACCTCTGTTACCACTTTCCGAGTTAAAAAGGGCGCATACAGTTGTTATGTCTATTGGATAGTATTCTGCCGAGACAATAGTGACGTTATCTGTTACACCAACGTAAACGCCTGTACAGGAACCAGATTTACTTCTGTCAGCAAACACAACTTCGAAATAGGATTTTTGTTTATCTAACGGTATGTCCGACACCCACGCGCAGTTCCATCCATCTACATTTTTTAAGATACTTTTGTCATTATTAGTGAGAGTATATCTATCATTGTCATTTTGTGTGGTACATCGAAAGCGAAAATGCACGCGTGGTGATGTTTCTCTAAATTGCTTTATGCTCAGTGAGAACAGATTTCTAGTGCAGGTTGTTCCTGCTTGTTGGACGACAGTTACATCCTCAAAAGGCATCGTTGTAACGCAAATTTACAACCATGATACGTGACAACATGTATGACTCGCCGTACGAAACAGTAGATATAATCTGTACTATAAAAACGAGAACAATACAGACAGAAAATCTGCACGCACTACTAACACGGCGACTGCTGCAAAGCGTGAAACTATATGTCGCATGTACTACCACAGAATCTATACAAATATTCGATACAACATTGTGGCAACTGTTTCTAACAATTTCCAACAGGTCAGATATTGTCTACAGTATTCTTCCTGAACAATAATCAAATACTGCTTGCAGAGAAAGGCGATGAACAATACTGGATCAAAATTTGGGATATCCGTAGAGCGACAAAAATCACCACATTAGAAGTCACTTTTGAACCAAAAAATCTACTATTTTCAGACCATTATATAATTAATTTTGACGGCCACGATTTGCATGTTCTTGACTTGGAAACAGGTAAAGAACACTCAAAGTACTATGAAAACATGATTTTTGATGCAATTGTCCGAGACGGTAAAATCATTGCCGGCCTAGACGACGGTGAGTTAAAAACTTTGAAAGTAGATACGTTAGAACAGGTGTCGGCAGTCAAGTCAAACATGAGATTACATTCTATGGATTATTGGAGTAACGTAGCGATGCTTATTGCATCTAGCGAAGGTTCAGTAGTGTACCACTACACAGAGGGGATCATCAAACAATCACCTGTGAGAAATAGTGTTCTATTTGTCAAAAAGTACAAGTACAAGGTTGTGATGCTTCAGTTGAGCAATCAGTATTCAATAGTTATCTGGGACACACTTTCAGATACCATCACCGAACATGTAGAGTTTTGTAATACCAAGATTGTAAATTTGTACCATCCATTCGCAATTTCAGGTTCAAAGTTGTTATATGTCGATAACGCATCGCTGAGAGAATATGATTTGGAAACAGGCAAGAAATATGTTCATAACGGAGTGTTTTCTGATGTGTACTCGTATGACGCAAAATAAATTACGACGGTTTTAGGAAAGAATTTGTATGCGTGAAAATGTTCTCCATGAGTTTGACTTAATACAACCACTTGCAACGTTTACAAACTTTTTGCAAACAAACTTGTGATGATGTCCAGGCAGTATTGTTCGTTGACTGAGCTCGTAGAGGTACGGTGTTACCCGACTGTCGCTGTAGAACTACCAACATACTTTTACCTACACGCGTTACTGAAAAAACAATTCAAAAGGTATAAATCGTATATTGCCTGTACAACAACAAACGAAATTCATGTTTTCGATACGCACAAGTGGGAATTAGTTTTATCAATCAAACAGGACGACTACACCTTTCGATCGCTGACATTTCTTAATCCCTACACACTCGTCGTCGTCAGATCAGGAAAACAAACAGTAGAGATTTGGGATATTCCAAGAAAAATTCAAACTAGTACAATTCAAGTAGAAATGAACGGAAAACACTTGATTGCGTCAAATAACTTTCTAGTGAGTTTTGATGGCAGAGATTTGGAAGTACTAAACATGTCAAATAATGAACTTAAAACGGCTAGCTCAGAGTATATGATTTTTGGTGCGTTTGTACGTGGAGATGAAATAATCACAAGTAGTGGCAGCGGCGACATTGTCATTTGGCAAGTTAGTACACTAGAGCGTGTAAAAACGATAAAAACTGATTTGGCGTTGCACGCAATAGACACCTGGAACGAAACACAAGTTTTGCTAGCAACAAAAGGATGTCAAATATATGATCTTGTCACAGAAAAAGTAGTCCAGTCAACTGAGCCATTCACCAGAGATTGTATGTTCGTGAAACGATGTTCAGCCAACAAGGCAATGTTATTTGCTTTCAACGCTGATGCATACTACGCGTTCACTTGGGACACGAGAAACAAAACTGTAGATTTTCCATTATTAGCAAATACTTCCAATCTGTACAATCCTTTTTGTATCTTGGGTACATTTGTAATGTTTCGTCGAGAGGAAGGGATAATGGTGTATGATTATGAATCGAATATGCATGTGAAGACAATTCAAGGAGAATATAGAGATGTATACTGTTTTTAATTACAACTCATCGTGATCAGATTCTATTGGTTCTTTTGCAATTATTTCTGGTGTTGTTTCAAGTGTATTGTGAATCCATTCTATAACTTGTTCTTGATTTGTTAAATCATCCTTGTAAATTTCAATTTCTTTTTTCTTTTTATAAATCACGAGTTTTGGTAGAGATTCTGTAGCGGTGCCATTGTGTTTTACATGTAATCCAAATGGATCATTTTTTAATTCCTTGTACGCGAACACTGTTGTCGTTTGTTCGGCAATATCATCGACATCATCGGCAAACACTTCTCGTAAATACCGTTCGGCAACAAATCTCATTTCTTGTAAGATTCGCTACATTGTTACTCGTACGAAAACTTTACTTACGTATGACTCTGTTTTACTCACATAATCAACAAACACCATGATCAAGTTTTGGTACCGTCTTGTTAACAACAGTGCACTTAGTGGTGTTACGAATTCAATCCATTTGAATTTGTTGCGTTCGAAAAGTGACATTAGCTTTTTGAGAACTAGATCTTCTTTTGTTTCTTTACCGAGTTTTATTGTTATGTCATCTTCGAATGCGCGGTGTAAAATTACGTCACCGAGTTTCATGGATAATCTAATTGTGAGTATGAAAAGTGTACGTACGTTTCTGCGATTTCAGAGTTTGTTATAAGTGATACTTTTGCTTTACCGCGTAGTTTGTGTGAAAATTTGAGGATTGTAGATCTCACTGTTTCGAATATTAATCTATTTTGTTGATCTTACTTACATTTTGATTTTTTGTCAATGTATGCGACAATTTGTGTCATATCTAAACTTCCCATAACTTTGTGTTTCTGTTCCATTGTATTTATTTCATTTAGAAATTTATCGTTCACTTCGTGCATGAAATAGTTCATCATTGCTTCACCTTTTGCAGGTCCCGCGTACGGTGACCCAACACCATACCGAAATACGAGTAACATTGGCACATCGTCACGTCGTTCAGTCATACCTGTCTCATAAATTAACTCTTCGTATTGTTCTTCAAATTCGTCAGAGTATTCTAGTTTTCCAGTTCTAAAACGCTCGTCACCGATGTTATGTTCTATTGCCCGTAGTGCATCATCGAATTTCGAGCATGCGTTACATGCTTTTGTGTGTACAGTCATGACAAGTGTTGGTATCGAGTCTTTCATCGTGTTGAAGTGCTCTACCGACTCGAATTCGATCAGTGGATAAACAGATAGTGTGCAACACAGCAGAACAAAGACAAGTGACGCCTTGTGCATGTTTGTGGCAGGTTGTCTGCAATTACAAAGTAGGACACACTGATCGCATGGTATTAAAGGACAATAATGTTTTTAATATCTTCTTGAATGCATCAAAGCGCGTAGACATCGGATATTGGAACAGAATGGTAGTTTTATAAAAATTATTTTGTTAATTACATTAAAATTACAATGAAAATTGCTAGCAAAAGTCTACTTGCACTGGTGCTGTTAGCAGAGTTAATCGTAGGTTTGGTCGATGTAGGTATTACAGTTGGCATACTCGTAGCCGTAGGTACTCTACTTGTAAGTATCTGTGTCACAGTTGGTGTTGTAGTTGCAGGACTACTTGTCGTGGTGCTCATAGGTAACGTGCTTGTTGATGCTACTGTAGTGGTAAGCATAGTTGTTGTAGGAACAGCTGTACTCGTTGTTAAAGCTTTAGTTGTAGTTGGCATAGCAGGTGTTTGCGTTGTTACAACTGGTTCACCAGTTGTCGTCGGAACCTTCGTAGTCGTTACAGCACCAGTAGTTGTCATAACAGGGGTACTCGTCGTTGCAACCACAGTGGTAGTAGGCGTGCTTGTTGTAGTCACCACTGCAGTAGTTGTAGGCGACACAGTCGTACTTGTTACATTAACCATGTTCGCGAGAATCCAATCATAATACATGGAAACATTTGTATACGCGCCAGTTGCACCTGCTACTCCACAGCTCTCACCAGTACCATACGACGTGATACCATATGTTGTCCATCGTGATGTATTATCTGCTCTATAAACGATTGAACTTCCACTGTCACCTTCACACGTGTCTTTTCCATCTCCATTTCCTGCACAGTAATTGTATGGTGGTTGTCCACTACATGGTGCCTTTTCTGCGCGTACTTGAACTTGTACTTTGTACGCGATTGTACTGTACGCTTCACTACTGGGATGTGCACCCCACGCTGCTGCCCATAAATATGTGCCAACTTGTGGAGGTGTAGATGCAACGTCAGCGTACTGAATATTTGCAGATGTGTCTTCTAGGATATCTTCTGATAATTGTAGCAGTGCGAGGTCGTTTTGCAAGTTTGCATCGTTGTAGTTTGTGTGAAGAATCTTTTGTAGTACTGTAACTTCTCTTCCTGTTGTGTTACTCAGGTCATTTCTTCCAACTACGACTTTTATATTCGACGCTTCATCAATCATACAATGTCCTGCCGTTAACACATATCTTTTGGATAGTAGTGCGCCTGCACAGTAATAATTTCCACCAGAGATAGAATATATTGCTGCAAGGTATGGAAAGTCACCATTACTTGCTGCTACTCCACCTGCGATGCGTGCATGTTTGTCCGTTCTAATTTTACTCTCTTGTAAGGTAAGAGCCCGAACAGAAACGAGTGCACATAAGAGAGCACAGAGTTTGAATATTTGCATTGTGTTGTTTAGTTTATGTGAACTGTCCTTATCTATTTTCCATAAATAATCGTGTCACAAATGATGTGCTATCACGCTTCTAACTAATTGTTCGACAACAAACTAGTTTCATAAAAATTTATTTAATATGGTTACATTTAGATCTATGACTACAAGCGTAAGATATTCATTAATACGCTAGCGTCCTCTTTGATCTTGTTCTTAAGCTCACCAAAGCGGAATGGGACCTCAATTAACAACAAAATTCCCAAAATCCAACTCGGACAAAATGTTATCATGTAAGACTCAAATACATTAAAAATGGTCAAGACGCATGTTACAACTAGCGATACTGCAAACAACGTGTTCAATAGTGTGCTCCATCGTTTTAGTATCAGCGTAGCAAATAGTGAATATCCAATAATCAAAATTAAACTCGGAAAAAATATTGCCGGCCAGGAACTAGTTACTTCGCCAGTGATTTTCACGTCAAAAAACAAAGTTTGTGCACAAATGGTGGTCATCATCACACTCATTCCAAAATTGTACACAAACATCGGCTCCAATATTTTACTTGTCTTGTAAGTGTAAAATCCGCCTGCTATCATGCTTATTACAGTATAGATGAACGTGTATATGCGTATTGGCTTCATACACTGATAGGCCGATAAATCTGTCCATAATCCCAAGAACATGCTCAAGTGTACTACAGTGAAAACGCCTGGTATCGATACCAATGTGAGCAACGGTGCGTGTTCAAAGTAATACATTGATATATTTCGTGAGTGTACTGTTGCTGTCGTGAGTGCTTGTTTCGCTTTTGCTGCCCATCGGAGACTCATAATCTCATAGATGTGGTAAGCGCACAAGGCATATGAAAAGAGTGTTGGAATCACTAGTTGTACTATCCAGAGTGTCAAGTACACACGCGCATTCTCTGCTGAGAACATGAATATTCCATCAAAGTGCAAGGGCAACAGTATTGACATTGTCACGAGGTAGAACAACAGTGCGTATAGTGCCACGTTTTGTGATATTTTAAACATTTCGTTTTCGTATCGCATGTATTTGATAACTCTGTTATTTTTCTGCAATGCGTCAGAGTACAATATCGAAAGAGATTTGTATTGTATTCTCAGTGGTTCAGAATTTGATGCAATGTCCCGTATGTCTTGTTCTGTAAATGAACGGTGCTGATGTTGAGACAAAAATTCAAGTACACGAGTTTTTAGTTTCGAGTAAAGGAATCGAATTAAATTATCGTTCGAGAAAATCATTGCGTGCCACGCACGACAGGTTTGCATCGCTACCAAGAGTTCTTTAGTAGGTAAATACTCAAAAATATGAGACAAGCTGTCGTTGTCGATGTCGTTCATAGTTTGTGGATTTGAGTTCGAGATTTACAATAGAAGCACTTGGAATATTGTTGCGTAAATTGTACAGCTTTATAAAAAATCTTGCCATATTAACAATTTGGATAGTCGTTTAATAGAGATTATTTTACAATTAAATTGTCCAGATACAATCGCAACACAGATTGTATATCTTCAACACTATTCCAATCAATGTGCTCACAGTCATCGTTCAAAGTATGCCACGTCGAAGGGAAGGGAACTAGATTGTTATAAGATCAAAGCTGTTCGTACCTGGAATTAAATGCAAAATGGGAACTTTCCTACGGAAGAAATGCAAGTGATCATCTTCTACCATACCAGGATACATCTTGTTCGAAAAATATGTTTTTGAATTTTTTCTATAAAACTTAGAAAACATGGAAAATAAACTTACAGTGCTTTTCTTCTTCGCAACTCTTTTTCGTATTTGATTAATTGTTGATAATGTGAGTCTGTTCCCGATTCGAAATGTATTCCAAAGTTACTAAACTCGATTCCGCGTTCTGCGATCAAGTCGAGTAAAATAAATAAGTGAATATTTTCTAGTTTGTTTTGTTTTGCCCACAACTCGGCTAGATGTTTCGATCCCCCTAACAATTGTTACTACTAAATGAAAGCTTACATAAACTATCTTGGGGTGACCATTGTCCAAACGCCTCTTCTCCATCGAAGAAGACAAACTGAAGGTTGTATTTCAAATTCTTTTGTTTGAAATAGTGTGCCAACTCGAGCATCATAGCGCAAGGAACGATACTATCTGTCGCACCGACGAAAACTTTTCCATTTGGACCATTTGGAATAACTTTAGACTCGTAATGGGCTCCGATAATAATTGTTTTTGCGTTTGGATCGACGCTTGGGATAGTAGCGATAATATTGGTAAAGTTGATCTATAAAGGTTAGCACAACAGTGTGTGAATAATTACTTGTCCGATTGGAGTTGTTTCGACGTGAGAAACGTGTTCGATTTCACATGACGGTAATTGCTCCACTAAAAATTTTTGAACTTCGTGGTGACCGGGTGTGCCAGGTACACGAATTCCGATATCGCATATTTGTTCGCTTATGCGTTGAATATATTGTTTTGGAGGATTATTAGGCGACGATGTTTGTGTTTGATTGAAACGATAGAAAAAAAACGCGACTAGCGCGGAAAAAACGAGTGCTATGCATGCCAGTAGAGTTGTGTTTGACTTCTTTGTGACCAACCTTACCGACGTGGTTGGCTTTGCTTTCTTTGCCATAAACTAAGTTATTTTATACTAAGAGGTGAGATTTGTTTTGTCCCACGTACTCTGTAGATCCAATCGAACCTTTGATGCCAGAGCTAGTGGCTGCGTAATGTAAAAGAGCTAGCTGACGCAAGACAAAAATAAATCGATGGTTTTTAAAAATAAAAACAAACATCATGAACCCAAGAACACTATTACGAGCAATTCCCAAGAGGTCGTTTTCAACTACTACGACCCGATATTTTGCGAAAGAAAGTGCAAAGAATGAAGATGAACAAAAGTATGCGCTAAAACCAGATCCAGAAAAATGGACGGAAGGCTCGAGGTTAAACGAAGAAGCCAATGAGAAAAAAGGCGACACTAAAACAAAAGAGTCAGATAAGAAGAAGAAGTAGATACATAGTTGTATTAAATAGAAATTTTGTTTGGAAATTATGTGCCATGTTTATAGTGAAGATTTCTTTTAGCGTTATTTTCTGCGTACGTAATTTTTATTATTTAATAGGGATTGAAAATTAGATGCCTACATCTAGTTTTTACTCCCTACGTGAGTTTTCAAGCATCTTGTGAGCAAATAGCGAGTGAGGTCGTGTCAGAAATTGCAATACAACCAAACACAAAAAACAACCATGTCAACATTCAGTAACGTTCTTGCGTTGGGTAATTCACTTTCGTTCCTAGACATACCCTGGCAACAAGAATTAGCCACCATAAATTCTAGTTTCTTTGGCAACGAAGTGGTACAAAAAGTCGCTGCTCACGGAGACCACGTGATCTTCCTGACAGGTTCGTCTAATAATTTTTCTCTCACTCGTTAGAGAGTGGAAAAGTGTACGGTGCCGGCAAGAATAGTCATAATCAATGTGGAGTACCTGTCCACAAAGAAAAAGACAGACCAGCACAAGTTACAGCACTACAAAACGAACGCATCATCGATATTACGTGTGGATTCTATCATTCATTGTTCTTAAGCGAAACGGGACTGTTCGCGTGCGGTAAATCATCAAAGGGACAGTTGGGTATCGGTAGAGTTACCGATAGTAGTCCTCTAGTACCAGTACCGCAAGAACTATTTAACTTTGAAAAAATAGAGTTAATAGCGGCTGGATATTATACTTCATTTGTACTTACTGATAATAACACACTTTACGCAGCAGGAGAGAACGACTCACATCAACTTGGAAATTTCGATGATGAAAATCTCGAAGGTCGATCTGTCACTACATTTACTCGTGTAAAACTACCAACAATGATCTCTGAGAAACATTTGGTTTCTGTGAGTAGTGGTATGAAACATACTTTGTTGCTTACAAGTTGCGGAAATGTATATGGAATTGGTGTGAATGATTATAACCAATTAGGTATACTTGATTCATCAGCAAAGACATTTGTGCAGGTAACAAGTGGTGCAAACTATGTATTTGCTGGACCATACTATACTGTTGTTACGTTGAAAGATAGAGAGTGTCCACCAGTAGGTTGGGGAGATAACTCTTGGGATAACAAAAGTGGTTATCGATCCATAGCGAAAGAGTTCGTTGGGTGGCCAAATAATATTAAGCAATTCACTGGAATTTTGTATTGCGCTGGTGTCACAAAAGATAACAAAGTTTATAAATTATTTGGTAGAGGTAGGGATGACATACCAGAGTTGTTAGAGTACCCAGAAGAAATTAAAAATCAAATGATTGGGAAAAATATTCATTTAGCGAGTGGAAAACATTCATTATTTGTGTATTTTACCAGTGAGAGCAAGACTGTTCCAAGTTTTATAACAAAATTGTATGCCTGTCAGAAGGGAGAAAATTTTATAGATTTAATAATATTTTAATTGTTAGTTGCTCAGGCGTTGCTCAAAAGAGTAGTATTAGAGCCTGTTTCTGTTAGCTCATTTACATTTCCTAATGGCAAACAATCTATAAATGGTCTAGTCTGAATAGTTCTTATTTTCTTCAATCTTTCACCGAGTACCACATCTCTTCACTTCCTAAACACAGTTCTTGGTTATTGTTCTTAACACCTTCACTTACAAGGAAATCTAACACAATTTTTCCCAAACAATGTTTGAAGGTATCGTGTCCACAGTTTTGACCAGAGTTCTTGGGGACTATATCGAAGATATCGACAAGAAATCACTCAACATAAGTGTATGGAGTGGTACAATCAATTTAAAAGACCTGCGTTTGAAAAAAGCGACATTTGATTCGCTAACGGTCGATTTACCAATATCAGTGGTACATGGTTACGTAGGAACAATAGACGCGAAAATACCATGGAGTTCATTAGGGAGTGTTCCTGTTGTTGCGACGATAAAAGACGTTTTCATCGTTGTACAACCAAAAAAATGCGTTCAGTGGGACGAGAAACTCGCTCAAAATACAAAGAAAAATGCTTTAAATCCAAAAGAACCAAGTGCGAGTCAGGATTCATCTTTTATTTCACACTTGGTCGAAAAAATTGTTAATAATTTACAATTAACACTCGAAAATGTTCACATACGTTACGAAGGTACGAAAGTCGCTTTTTATCACTGACACAACTAGATATCTCTGATCCTTTGCGTCATATCAAATTTGGAATCAAACTTGGTTCACTTGGACTCGAATCCACAGATGAAAACTGGTTGAGTGCATTCGTGGATACATTTACGGGTCCACTATTCAAACAATTAGAAATCAAATCACTATCCGTGTACGGAGGACAAGATCCTTTCCAGTTCACACAGTTCGAATACGATTATGAACAATTTGTTGCTTTATGGGAGAAACTAAACTCGTACATATCGTTCGAGTACTTGATGGAACCAATGTTTGGAATCTGTAGACTAAAAATGTTTTTAAATGAATGGGACGCGCAGAACCCACAAGTTCGCTGCGATTTGAATTTTCCAAATATATGCATACACATGAATGATGAACAATTCAAGGACATACTAGCGTTAACTGATTATTTGATCCACTACCAACAATTTGAACAATATCGGAAATATGTTCCGAAAACATTATCTGCACGAGGAACTCGATCTTCCAAAGATTTATGGACATACGCAATCGAAGCAGTACGATCCGAATCTGAAGGTCATTTTTTCACATGGGATAACGTCACGAGACGCAGAAAATACATGGACTTGTACAAGCGTTCGCAACGACTTCCATGGTTATCAGAACTAGATCCATGGGACGAAGAAACACTAAACCATTTAGAAAAAGAATTTTCCTTGGAATGTTTATCCTCGTTACGAACATTTGCTGATGAAGAGGTGAAAAGTGAACGACTAGCGCACAAGAGAACAAGTACACATCAAAAAAGTTGGTCGGATTGGTTACTCGGAAGAACAGATCTCGCACAAGATGATGAGATACACATGACCAACGAAGAACGAAAATTTTTGTATGAAAAAATTGGATACAATGAAGATAAGCAAGAGAAAAAATTGGATCCCTATGATGTACGAATTGTGGTTAATTTCCAAATCGTTGGAGGAACAGTACAATTACGACACGGAAAGAGTAACATTGTATCGTTAGAGTATAACAAGTTTAAAACAGTTGCACAAGTTCGGGAAAATTCATCTTTAATGTTGCAAGTATCGTTGCTATCGGCGTTAGTGAAAGATGGATATTCGAAGAATACAAAATTTAGGAATATTTTTGCATGTGAAGAGTCGAAAGAGCCATTGTTACAATTTTCGTTGGATACAAGTCCATTCGATGAACAATCGGATTTACTTGTACAAGCACAAGTTCAACCTACTAAAATGATTTTGAACGTATCTCTATTACAACGAATTTCCACGTTCTTTGGAACAGTAAACGAGGAAACGATACAAGTTGCCAAGAATCAACTACAATCATCAGCAGCAAGAATCCAACACGCACTAGAAAATCGAAAAATCATTCAAGTCAAATTGCAAGTACAAGTACCAAAAATATACATTCCATTCGACTTGACAAAATCAGATTCTGAATTTTTACTAGTTGACTTGGGATCGTGTAGTGTAGATAGTTTATCGAAAAAGAAACAAGTCAAGAAAAACGAGTATTATGACTCGTACAGTATCGCGTTACATCCAATTCGTATTTCACACTCGAATCAGTTGGACATTTTAGAACAATCGAAAATAGAGTGCAAATTAGATCGATTGGTTGTTGATTCGGATAAATTGGCATCATTGAAGACGGAAGTTACAGTTTCACGAGTTCGTGTGAACATTAATCCATCGACGTTGTCGTGTTTGGTTCGAGCTACAAATCAATTACTGGATCTAGTTGACCAACCAGACACCTACGCCAAACATGGTCTACACGATGGATTTTTAACACTAGTACAAGGTCCCGCTACCAATAACGAATACTGGTGTGAGTTACATGACAATGGAATGCTCATGCTTTTCGAATCAGAAGTTGCGAGTAGGAAACCACTCGTCAAACTCAACTTGACAAATGATACTGTTATAGTGTACGATAAAAGCACAAACTATGGCGTACATCGAGGCAACGAAGTTCCCGATCGAGAAGATCTCAATGAGAGACAATTCGTAATCGAATTACCAAATTGTTTGGATGGTGAAACACGTGTAGGAAGATTCGTGCTAGAAGCGCCAACAAGTATCTCCAAGAAACGTTGGTGTGATGCAGTACACGCCACTAGCATCAAATTCCACCACATTGCCATGAACAAGCCCAAACCAAAACCACAAAACTTTTTAGTTACAGCAAAAGTAACACTTACGGAACTATCTCTACACTTTGCAAAAAGAGTAGATCAATCACTTGCAGAAATTGCATTATCAAACGTCACTATGGATACGAGTCTTTCCAACACGAGTGTCCAACTCGATTTGAAACTAAATGCATTTTTAATTGCTGATTTATCGACAAAAAGAAGACAAAATGCAATCGTATCTTCACACGATCCAGCAGATAGAAAAAGTATCAGAAATTTGGCAGAAATATCCATCCATCAAAATTTTGATTTTGAACAAGTTGGAACAGAACAAGCAGATACACAAGTACAAGTGAAACTCTTCTACTTGCATTTCTATTTCGAACCACTATTTTTAGCACGTATGGTTCGATTCGGAAAAGAAATGTCCAAAGTGATGAACGATTTGTCAAGAAGAGCGAAATATTTTGCAGCCAATGCACCAAAAACTATTCGACAAAATCAAATGCATGTTTCTGCAACAATCAAAAAAATTGGCGTTTCATTAATTGATCACGAGTTGTTATTCACTCGTTTATCGCTTACAAATGCCAGCATGAAGCTGAACGTTCACGCAAACGCAACGTTAGTTGCAGGAGATGTAGGAAATGTTGTCGTTGAACATTTAGCAGATGATACTCGTCAATTTACCGAAATTTTGGGTTTGGCCAACACTGGTCCTTCGTTGATCGTATTTAACTATTCTTCCAATCCAAACACACTGGCACTACGAATTGAATCAACAAAATTCTTTTGTGATTTTAGTGCATTGGATAAACTCAAAAAGTTTTTCACTAGTGGTCCACTTGTCCGAGAGTTGGGACCTAGTGAACCAAGTACAGGTACAAGTGCACCCATGTTACTTGACATATCGATTAACAAACCAATTATTATTATTCCAAGATCGCAAACGTCATCGGATCGTATCATCATTCATGCAAACTCGATTGTTATTGCAAATGATCATGTTGCTATCAATGCAATTGGTGTACAAGCAATGTTATCGGCGTACACGTATACTGTGTTTGACGATACGTATATTGATATTACAATTATCAAAGACGGCAAAAATACAAATGTGAATATTACTACTGCCGATACATTGAGTTTAAAGATTACACATTCGGCATATGAAGCATTGTTCCAACTCATTGATGATTTAGTGAACGCACCATCGTTACCACCGTCAGAACCAAGTCCAGAAGATGCAGGCGAGACTCGTATCAATATCAACTTGCCAAAAGGTTACATTGAACTTTTGCGAGGGAACACCGACACGTTACTCGCCATTTCCGTGTACGAACTAGGTATCGGCATTTCAAATACAAACGTCAATGTATCCGTTGGTGGTTTACACATTCATGACGTTAGACCAGAAGCTACAAGTTTACACAAAACAATCCTAGATGTTAGGCACTCTGATCGTGCATTCATCATCGTTGACATTCTTTTCGATGGTCCATTGGTAAAAATCGTAATAGAAATCGACAAACCAAGAATCACCATCGAGCCAAGTATCATTATGGCATTAACCGACTTTTTCTCACAAACAATCACTGCGCCAAAATTACAAAGTTTCACAACGCGAACGAGATCAATTGGTGTTGGAGATTTAAAAATACAAAGAAACACGTGGTTAGGAAATGACGTCGTATTGTCAAAAGATCATAAATTAGTGATTGAAAAGAATGAAACAGGGCGTGTTACCATTGATGGTGAAGGACATACGATTACACTCAATAACGATGAACATATGGCATTGATTTCAGTTGCCGATGGTATGGTCGTTAAACTAAAAAATATCACGTTACGGTACGAAGGAGAGTTGGAATCTTGGATAACATACGGCGCAGAATCTCGTTTAGAATACGCCGCAACAGCAAATGTCATCTGTTTAACGTTGGAAGAAACAAGAATCACATCACCATCTCAAGAAAGCGCCGACAATTGGTTATTTTTAACATTTGATTTGAAACAACCTACATTGTTACTACCGATCGAACCACAAAAGCAAAATTCGAAACAACTAGTTGTCAAGACCGGTATACACGTCGGCATTGCAAACAACACAACAAGTATACGCGTAAACGATTTGAAACTATTTGTTTCACAACCAGAAACAAACATACGCGTAGCACCGATCATAGAACCCTTTTCATTGGCTGTAGATATGATAGGATCTGAATGCATCCGAGCAAACATTTCTAACAGTGTACGGGCAAGAATTGCCTATCAAGACATCAAAATGTTCATTCAAGTGGCTAACGCGTTCAAAAAACCAGTTTTTAGCGAAGATGAAGCAATTGATTTGGCATTACAAAACGAATACGCAACAGATTCTGAAGATACACTCAGTGAAGCAGGTTCCGTCGAAAGTGATGAATTTGATGATATCGTTTCTGCAACAAGTAGGAAGAGTTCTACACTAGCACCGTTAATTGTTACGCCATTTGACAAAAGTGGACAATTTGACATTGCATTTGATATCACTTCACCGCAAACGGCTACGGTACCTAGAATGATCACACCAGCACGTACAAAACTAAGTTTGTTTTTTGATATGAAAGATGAACTTGCTGTTACCGTTGTTGACGATGCACGTGGTGTAGATGTACCACTACTGGAACTCTCACTCAGTGACGTTCACGTGTTCGACACGATACTTTCCAAATGGAATGATGTCACACAAATTGAAGCAAATGCTGTTGCTGTAGCAAAAATAGAATTTTTCAACGCGAAAATTGCAGATTGGCAATCGGTACTTGATCCATATGCATTTGAAATTGCGTTTACGCGAACACCACAATTTAAAACTTATGAAGATCAATTAAAAGTAGCAGGACTCACTACCGATTCGCTAAAAAAGTATAAAATGCACGCGACACCGGCACTCACCGTGAAACTGTCACAAGCCATGATTCACACGATTATCAATACTGCAAAACTATGGCAAGATGAATTTTCTGGGAACGCAATTTCAGAAAACTTTGAAGCGTATCAGATTCATAATCATAGTGGTACACCGATCACTGTAACTGTAAAAGATGTCGAACAAGTGATTGAACCATTCTTGGTTTGGAGATTCACGCCACAACGTTCCTCATGGAAAGAAAAATTACCTGTTCGTGTCAAGTTTAGTGATTATGATGAAATGCTAGAATTTGATGGAAGAATAGAAGGTATCATTCATGGTTCGATTTCTGTTGCAGAAATTAGTACACATGAAAATGCAAGGCGAGTAATCACTGTACGATCACCGTACAAAATTGTAAATCGATCCAATGTTGCGTGGTCGTTTGGAAACGACAAAGTTGCGTTTGTTGTGTTGCAACCAGGTGACTCTTGTGGTGTACCAATCAACGTTGTACAATCAAACTCACTTTCTATCCGAACGGCATTCACGGAAGAGTGGGCATACACTGGTGTCATTTTTAAAGAACTAGATGACATTGATGCACTCACGGTACGATGTACCGATGGTCAATACACTGTATTACGCATCATTGATGGACAAATCATAGAAATCATACCACCACTGATTCTAGAAAATCTCATGGGTTGTAATATACACTACAAACTTCATTCTCATGAATTCATCACCGAAGGTGTGATGGAACCAGGTGACAAAAAGTACATGTACGGTGCCGATCCAACAAATGACATGTTACTGTATATTCATCCACCAGAGTGGAAACAAGAATTTCCAATTGTTGTACACTCGCTAAACGAAGAAAAAATTGTGTCGAACTGTACTGTTACAAAAGACACTCGGCAATTACGCATGTTTTTGGATTATTCTCAAGAACATGCACTTCGTGAGATCAAAGTGTTTTGTCCGTACTGGCTAGTCAACCGAACAGGTTTCCAATTAACAGTATCTGATGTACACGGTCGAGAAGTTGATGTTACATCTGGTACACCTGTCATGTTCTCATTTACATCAGGACCCAAAAAAATTCGTGCAAAAGTGAATGATTCGACATGGAGTGAGTATTTCAATATTGACCGAATGGGTGTTGTAACAGATGTTCTTTGCCGAGCAGGAGATCGGCAATACTGTCCTCGTGTGAACACTACACTTGGTTACATGAACTTTAATCGTACCAAAGTTGTTTCTTTCACACCACGATGTACGTTGATCAATCGTACGGAAAGTACACTTGAATTCCGAAGAGGAAACAATCAAGAAGTATTAACGTTGGAACCACAACAAGTACAAAACTATTGGATTGAAAAAAAAGTTAAAAAAGTTACTGTTACCATGCAAGCGATAGATATCGATCTAGGAAGGTTACAAATTGATAACCAAAACAAGGATGCTGTTTATCCCATTTTACTAGTGAACAGAAGAAAACTATACAACTCATTTTTATCACTTTCGTTACGTGTACGAGATGACATGTTAGATCGTGTCATTTTCCGCATGGAAGAAACTTCTTTAAAAATAGAATACATGTTTGTTGAAGAAGTGATGGGCTTGGTCAACGAAATCATGAATGTGTTCCCAAGTGATGACCAAGATACATGGTTAGAAAGTGTTTCTCATGAAATCGTTCAACCCATGGATGTTACAAAACTATTTTTTGATCGGTTCGATTTTGGACCGATTTTAGTGCACACTACGTTCCATTTCAATAGAAGTGGAAACTT
>JAESGV010000406.1_pt1 | contig 19203 bp, 14 predicted proteins | sample 9269781 | NCBI WGS metagenome assembly JAESGV01 (sample SAMN15741586, study PRJNA653496) | algae metagenome | isolation source: Tildeniella torsiva UHER 1998/13D and co-occurring heterotrophs from... | place: Slovakia: Slovak Paradise National Park, Hrabusice, Kosice Region | collected 2000-01-01
GATTATCATCTGTTGTTCCTTCTTCTTCAAACCATCCAACCTCGCTCGCATGTAAAGTAGCACCATGAGTATCACATCGGCGTCAGAGCTATTCAGTGCTTTTTCTAGAGCCATTTCTGCTTTTCCCATTTCGAGTAACAAAGGTACATGTTCAGCAGGATCTGGTTCTTCATTCAGGAAGCGTAGCGCTAATTCTTCGTTCTCATTTGGTTTCAATCTATACACACTAGTAGCCACCGTAGCAAATGGCAAATCTTGTTCCTTGGTAGATTCAAGAATCGACTCAAACAATCTATCTTCACCACTTCTGACCTTACTACATGCCCAGTGTGCATACACAGCAGTGGGTTTGATGTTCATGTACTTGCAGATTTCTATCGCCAATCTATACTGTAACATGTTCACTAATCGATCTATTAATATTGTTGGGAGTCCCTTGTCGTCGCATAATCGTTTGTATTGTTGATAGGTTAACGGTATTCCAACATCTGATCCATGGTCGATTTTAGTATCTTCATCGCGTTTAGTGTGAACTTTTACTGCTCGTACGCTGTTTAGTACGCGAATGGACATGCAAGTTTTGAGAAACTTTTCATGTTTGAAATTGTTGCAGAATGCTTTTCCGTACGCCGCTGCGTTGAGTAGTTTGCTTTGTATTGCCGTATCAAATTCGAACGTAGCAGCTTTCATGCATTGTCGAACGGCTTGTTCCAATTCATTACTTGGAATGGCTCTCATATTTTTGATCGAGTTTGGAATTTTGCGTTCGTACTCGTTGTATGCATCATATAATTGCGCAGCCGACGAAAGAGCTCCGATTTTGAAAATTTCCAATGTAGGATCTAAATGGTAAGATGAAGCGAGAAAAATATACCTGGTACGCGACTCAAAAACTCGCACGTTTGAGAGGTGATGATTCGTACTCCATCGACTTCTGGAATCAGATGAATATCACCTTCGAATGTGTATTTGAAAGAAACCTTTTTCGTGAACTCTGGTGAGACCACAACCAAGTACGAATATGTTTCTCTTTTCTTCTTTTCTTTCTCCTTCTTTTTGTCAATGGACATTTGTCGACTTTGTGCAATTTGTTTTGTAGTCCAATACAAACAAACAGACTTTTCCCCACACCATGCCATTTGAGCAGGTGCTGCGATAGGTCTACTGTTGAAAAACTCGTTGATTTTCGATGGTGATTCGTCCAAATTAGTGTCCATAACGAAGAGTGAACCTGTCTTTTCTTTTGTCGAATACACTGCCAGTTTTTTCCCATCAGGTGAAGCTAAGAATCGAGCATATGGAGTATTAGCCATTCTCTAAACGTTAACGTCTAGTATTAGAAAGTAGTACCTGTTGATTAACTTGTTTTTTTGGTCCAAAGTGCATCACCAGATTGTTCTTTGCGATTATAACTTTGAATATTGGTGATAGTGTTGTTGGGATGACTTCCATCGCTATCTCTTTGTCTTCGTCAAAATCTTCACTAATAGCTGATAATTATGATAATTGTGGTAGTATTTTACGTGTATTGGCAAACTCAACGCAAACAGGATCGTTAAGATCATTCACAACCCATATCGCTAGCGATCGAGATTCATCTTGGTTGTACTGACTAATTAAAAACGCTAAACCGGCTCCCCAATCAACTACCTTTAATATCAGTCCATTGTACATTGCAGAGTCAGGTAGTGCAAAATAATACAAGAATTTACCGAACAAGTCGTATATTTGTATAAAGCCTTCTCTACAATGTTAGAAAGATCTCAGGTATCGTACTTTGATACGCATATTAGTGATTGTTCGCTAGACCAACACATGTGGAATAAAACACCTGATCTACCATCATCCCACTAATAAAAAATAAGATACAAATTGAATCTTTTACATACCTCAAAATCACCCAATGGTTTGCCGGCACTGGTGTAAATTGAAACTCTTTGTTTCAGTCTACCGGCCATCTTCGGTAACCCTCTAGTATCTTTTGTTATTGCAACTGGTCCTCCAAAAGGCGCGCCGGCTACAATACAATCTCCAAGCTGGCCAAAGTAGCGTGCTATATCATCAACCCATCTAGGGTGCATCTTGTACACTTCTCGTTTCTGGAAAAAGTGAAGTTTAGAGTCATCCAGACTCCCTTTTTTACTTTCGCCGAGAAACTCCCAGTCAAACCCAGACATGATCAATTACACATGAAGAGTTTGTTTGCTCAACTTAAAACTAGCGCCAAAAATAATGGATTATGAAAACTTTGATAGAACCAAAGTCTTAACAGCACAAGAGCAGAAGACTCTGAACAGAGAAAAGATTTCTAGACGCATTTCGAATGAAAGATACTTAATATCTCATCCAGAGCTCAAAATATTAATATCAAAAGCGGTAGAACAAGCGTTGCTTGAGCGTCCTGACCAGTATCATATTCCTACATTTCTACGACAATTTTTCACGCAGCCAAATTTGGAAGAGGTAGTAATGGGGAGAAAGTAAATGGTAGTCAACAGTAAAACAAAACCAAGTTAACAATCATTTTCTACAACGTTTTGTCAGATTTTTGACCGCATCCAACAAAAATACAAACAATTTTAAAAATAGAATGACAATCATCGCGCCACCCAAGCCAACACCTACTGCGAAAGCCCATCTTCGTACCGAGAATATAAGCGAGCCAAAAGATCCATTCGATGAGTGGATGAAGTTGGAGCCATTAAATATCAGCGACAGTGATTTTGCCGAGCTTAGCGAAGACGAGGAGCAATACGTTTCAAATTTATTTAGCAGCGATAGAAACGGTACTGAGCTCGTCGCAGATGTCGGAGGTATAAACGTGCTAAAAAAGAATTTAAGAAGTCTACGCGAAAAAGGTTTGAAAATCCAGATAATTAACAACTAGAATGGGTTGACGATGTGGTCATAAATGCGTATCTGACTATGTTGTACAAACGAAGCGTGATGGAAGATACAAAATGTTACTTTTTTGCTCCATCATGCCCTTTTTTCTATCAGCTGTTAACTACACCAAAATACAGCTATGAGTCAGTAAAAGATTTTACCAAGACAGCAAAGATGTTGCACATGGACAAGATATTGTTACCTGTTAATATATCTGAAGCACATTGGGTACTAGCAGTTATTAACTTGACTCAATCAAGATTCGAGTACTACGATACAATGATAGAAATGCCGAATCACAAAGAGAAGGGTTCTGAAATACTTGATAATTTGGAATCGTACTTGATTGACGAAGCTAAAGCTAAAATGAACATTAACTTAGATACAAGCGAATGGAAAAGAGTATTTTACGACAAGTTAATCCCGCATCAGAACAATCCTTATGACTGTGGAGTTTTTGTATGTCAATTTGCTCGCTCAATTAGCCAAAATAAGCCGATTGAATTTGATCAGAATCACATGCAGTACTTCAGACGAAAGATGGTTATTGACATAGTAAAAGCAAGAATTTGAGCAGTCCCAGCACAGCTTACAACTGCTACCAATAAACTTGTAACTCTTGACATTGACAATAGCCATAAAAACATCATGAGCAAACGAAAACGCGATACAGAAGAAACTCCTGACGAAAACAACGAAGAACGTGCTCTCAAGTATCAAAAAGCATCGTCAACACCGTTGCTGGAGTTATCTGAAGATGAATGGTCAAACATTAGCGCTTACTTGTCAGTAGGTGAGAATATCATGGTGGCTTTGTCCTGCAAACCACTGCACGAAATGATTACAAATGTAGTGAAAAGAAAGCAACCGTTTTTATTGACACAATGGACTATTGTGAAAGCTCTGTTAGCGAATCGTAACGCTTTACATATCAATGAACAAGCAGAGCATTCTGCGATGATGGAGTACATGGAAAACAACGAGTTTAGTAAAATCTGTCCGTCAGGCAAATCAAAAACGACAGGTGGGGCAGATTTGGCGACAAAAGTGTCAAGTTTTATGACTTGTTGGACTTGTTCAGTATCAAACGCGACGATACTATCGACTTGCCAGCGTTCGAATTCGAAAGAAACATAGGTCGCGATTGGGAAAATTATGAAGAACACGACTTGCAAGAGATGTACACTGACCCTGAACAAACATTCCCAGTTTACTCAGGTTCTGAAGTAAAATCACTAAACTTGAGGGGAACAGAAGCATCACCCGACATGGTCTTCAAGATCTTCAAGTACATGGTCAATTTGGAAAAGTTAACGTTGGCCCTCTCTGAACCTCATGGCAAAACAATCTTTATGAAACTACTCGGTGACAAGAACAAGAAACTCAAGAAACTATACATCAAAAGTGATTCTGGTGCGACTCCATACGAAAGTAACATTACAGATGAAGATGTTCTCTACGTGATGCAAAACACCAAGTTGGAAGAATTAAAAATGCAACAAGCAGCAAACGTTGGTGGAAGATTGTTCCACACCATGGGAGAATACTGCCAACAGTTGAAAACGCTCAACATTACTCGTGAATACCATAACGGTGATCTTGGACCTCAAGATGAAGTGTACTTTGGACCAGTCGTAATGCCAAACATGCGTGAAATATCGTTGAATGGACATTGGGATGGTTTGAAACAAAACTTTGTGGATACCATGATCACAGCCATGCCCAACTTGAAGATTGTTCATTTGGATGATTTAAGAGGTGAAACTAAAAGTCAACCAGACTACTCTATGCTTGTCGAGGCTCTTGACTTGGAAGAGTTTCACTATAATTATCAAAGTCGATACTATAGTGAGAAAAATGAAGTGGACCCAGAACTCCGCAAAAGGTTCAACATTGCTTTGAAGAAGAAGAAGAATTTGCGAGTACTCAACATGGGTGGAGATGACGCGTTGATATTTACTTTGGAAGATTTGAAGAACATGCACATGCCAAAGCTTAGATGCTGGTGTGGTCCTATATCACAAGATTTAGAATACTTGGACGCATTCCATAATGCGTTCCCAAATTTGACATTAATTGACGCATTTTTTGTTGAACAAGTTAAAACAAAAGACAAGAAGCCAGAAAAGACGGATGGAAAAGAAGGCGAGTTCTTCAACGATCCAAATCATTGGCCAGATCTTCGATATTTGAGCTTAACTGTAAACAAGGAACTATTCAACTTGTCTAATAGACCTTACGTGATGAATGGCCCAACAAACCGCCAGTATGGAAGAGAACAGAAGCCTCCCACCAGAGACGAATACATCAGAGACTGTTTGAAGTCAAGTGGTAAAACATTGTAAGCAACACAATAAAACGCAAACAACATGATACAGTGTAACCTCTTAAAGACTTCGCAGCAGAGCAACGACCTACTCGGTGATAGAAATTTTAAAATCGACGCTCCAACTTATGTGTGGGACTTACCAAGAAGTATAACACTTCATTTTCCCGAACTACACTTGACAGCGTTATTCGCGAACATGTACATTACGAATTGTACACAAGCAGAGCATTCTTCATTATTGGATAGAACACATTATCTTCGCTTTTGCATTTTCCAGGATGCAGAAGAAAGCAAACCATACGTAACAAGTTATCTTCGTGAAATTACAGGTGGCAAATATCCTCCACCACAGTACCACTCGCTAGTTCTAGAAACATGTCCCACAGCATGCGTTCCTATGGAAATCAACTTTGCAACTTATGGGTTGTTTATGTGGGTAGACAAAACTGCTTGGATTAACAAGCAAATAGGACTTGAACATGTAGAAGAAGTGGTGGAGTAAACTTTTGATTTATTTAAAACTATTGTGGACGACTTTGACAACTTTCTTGCGTACTGAGAATATTTTTCTTTGAATTCTAGTAATTCCAAACAGTTCCTCTGTGATATCGTTCAGTGTTTGCTTGTCGCCCTCGTCACTCATTTCAGAATCAGAATTGTAGAATGGTGGGTTAAATTGTACAACCTTATCCAAACCAATCATCGCTTCGTAATCATCTTCGAGTGAAATGTTCGAATCTTCAACCAATGGATTCAGTTTTATCGTCCAATTCATACCAACTATCAACTCATTATTAGTAACATTCCATTCTGCGTCATCCGCCCAATCTTCTTCATCTTGTTCAACAATCATACTTCTAGTACTAAAAGTACTTGGGAACAATCTCTCATATTCTTTTTGTAACTCTTGCTCTTTCAATTCACCAAATTGTTCAATCAATTGCTTTCTTCTCTGTTTTACCAATTTCTGATCCTTCTTTCTTCTCGTGAAGAAATCCCAAACAATCATAACAACAACAACTACCGTACTACCAATAATAATCACAAATGCCAAATAGATACAAAAATCTTGTGCACCTCGCGTTGGGAACTTGTCTACAAAGAACAACAAACCAAAGAATAGTACAAGTAAAATGGATAATAATACAATGTACTCCATAAGGTTGTGGAATTTGTATCTAAAGGGAACTGCGAACATGTGTGCCAATAATGAGATGATAATGATGAGTATACCAAACACTACAACTAGCATTGGTTTCAAAAAAGTGTTCAAGATACTAATCAATAGTTTTCTACCGGTTACGACAGCTTCCCAGTAAAAGTATTTTCTCTTGAAACGTGCCAACATGAATTTGAAACGCCTATTGGTTAGTAAAAAATGAAATGAAGCATACATGTTGAAATTCTTTGTCATTTGCATGATGCGTTCGAATTTTGCTTCCAAATCTTTCAAATCTTCATCTTTTGCTAATAATTGTTCTTCTTCATCTTCTTGATCATTTGCGCCTTTTGCTAGTACAAGTTTTCTTTCTCTTATTGCTCGTGATAAGCTTGCTGCTCTATTTGCTAAGAATCGCGAGTAAATGTACACAGCAAAGAAGAATACTATGGCTCCTCCTCCAAATAGTACGAATAGTATAATTGTTAGAGGAAGCATCTTTGGCCATTCTCCATGCGTAACAAAACATTGTACATCAGGTGACGCGTTAAGTGTATAACTTCCATCTGATTGTTGTGTACAAATAAAAATGTTTGACGCTTGTTGCATGATGAAAATATACGTGAATGAAATAAATCTACTTTGTTAATTGTGAAATGAAAAAACATACGCAGTGTACGAGTTGATAATCTTGTTTCTAAAATTACTCATTTGTCCTCGTGTTGCTTTTTCTTTGATCATCCAAACACCAAAATTTCTTGTCCATATTAAAATATTTGCCGTGAATGTTAACGCTTGTTTGAAAAATCGTATCGTGTAAAATTTGAATTTTGCGCCAAACGCAGTTGGTTTCTCTTGTAATTTGTATTCTTCACGGAATGGCCAATATTTAATCTTGATGCATTGTCCTGTTCTGTTGACAATAAGTGTACGTAGCTCTCCTAGTAGATACAAAACGAAAAACGCTACTAAAAAATAGAATGGAAGCAATGCAACCAGAATCCATTTTGTAGTGAATGACATCTCGACAAATACGCATTGCAGAGACAAAAAGTCAATGTTCAAGTTCAGTACACTAGCAGCAGTGAAACTGTTACTAATTGTTGTTGGGAATTTGACATCAAATTGAGCAAAGATTGCAATAATTTGCCAGAAACTAAACGCGATGGAAATTGATGCTAAATGTGATGCTTTTGCACTGGAAATTGCAAAGAATGCCAGTGTGATGATCACTAAAGCGGCAACAGCAACGATAAGGTATAGCCATGCGTTTGGTGAGCACGATCTGCACTCGTTTCGCCACTTGTAGTATCCATTTGCGCACAATCCACACAAACTTGCAGTGTACTCTATAGAACAATTATTCACACCTCCTCCAGGACATGCAGACTCTGGGAAGCATTGATAGAACTTGTATGGATACGTAGACGAATGCCAATAACCACTCTTTGCGGCTGGTACTGTAGTGTTGTAACCAGCGCATACAGCTCCTATTGGACATGACAAACATGTATCGAGGTATGGATTATTTGGTGTATTTGGATTTGTGTAGAATCCTGGATTGCACACACAATCGAGTAAGCTAGTAGCATTGTCTCTTGAACTTGCGTGCAATGGACAAATCGTACAATTCTTTTGTGCTTCATATGCATTGTAAGTTCCATTTGCACAAGCGATACATGCATAAATGCCTGCTGTTGGCTTGTAGGTACCAGCAGGACATGGTTGACACTTGTCTGCAATTTCGAGTGAATAGTAACCTGGATCACAAGGAATAAACTCATAATTGAGTGTATTGACTGGGTAGTCAACTAGATCAGGATTGTACATGATACCTCCTTGCATGTACCAATTGATTTGATTGTAACTTAGCATTAGACGAGTTTTTCCGTTTGCATGAGTGGCTGCAGTGCAGTTGATCGATGTAGTGCCTTTTGAGTCAAACTCAAAGTTCCATACACTGCATGTTAGAGGACTGATAGATTCACTAAATCGAAGGTATAGTGGTTGGTCAGGTAGAGCACCTGTAACATACACAATGATAGTGTTACCACCAATTGTTGAACCACTTGACGGTGTTACAGAGACAATACTCAAAGTCTCTTGAATTAACAAATTGATTGGTGCTGAGGTCTCTTTGTAGGTAGTAGCCACGTAAACATCCAAATCAGTGATGAACTTCAAATCAACAATCCATTGTGGTAACAAGCATGATATTTGGTAGTCCGAAGTTGAATTTCCTGTAATCGTCTTGTTCGCAGGTATCACATACAACGGTATGGCTCCATGAGAATCAAAAGTACACGTTATTGCACTACTTAAGAATTTGCCTTGAATGCCTATTAACGTCTCTTGTCTTGGTGTAATCGCTGGTGTAATACTCGTTAACAGTGGTTGATGGAATTGATTGACATAGGAGATTTCAATACTGCTGTAGTCTTCTCCAGCATTAAACGAAATGCTTAGCGTGACCGATAGTGGGTATCTCAGAGTTGTATCAGATGTCAAGTTGGCAATCGCTGGCGCTATGAGTTGTATACGACCCGCACTCAAAACCAGAGATAACTGGCTTGCTCTATATGTCACATCAAACAAGTTCTTAAAGTTCACTCGCACCAAGTTTTGAACCTCTGTTGCATTCAAACTTGGTAGATTTGACCCATAAATACTTATTCTTGTTGGTTGGAAGGAGAAAGCTGTACCTTCATCGTCTTCAAAGTCGTTGTTGATGATTTGTGTGAGTATGAACGCAGGGTGTATTATGATCAAAGGATTGACTCCGCCACTGGTAAGCAAAACTTCTGTAGTTGAACTTCCAGAAGTTGAAACGATTATTTCTGTTGTTGGTATTGCTGCCGCTTGTAACCTTCGAGTTGAGACTGCTTTGAAAGCACTCGACAAACCACTAAGTGAAACAAAAGTCGAGTTGAAGCTCTTCACTGTTAGTGGACGCACAAACGCGTTTTGTCGAAGAGAAATAGTGAAATCAAGATCAACTAGAGCTTTGAAATCACCATAGATGGTTATGTCATCAGAAAGTTCAGAGTACAAATGAGTAGGAGTAGCTCTTGTTGCCGTGGCGAACTGGTATACCTGTAAATCACTCGCAAACGAGATTGAAACATCGCTGACATATGCTCCTGTACTGTTGACGAGAGTTGTCTTTAGCGACAAGACAGTGCTGTTGCTAGGTAGTGCAGTAGTGCTGTTACACAGTGTAAAAGCACTGTTGCACTGTAACAGTATGTTAACATTTGTTCCAACTAATGAGATTCTAATGCGTGTGTCGTTCTTGGTGTCAACGCTAGGGAAGTTGCTTATAGTCATGTTAGTGATCTTTCTACCAACTAACAATGATGTTGGGTAGAATGATACTTTTGGCGGACTAGCATAGTTCAAAACGGCTGCAGGATGCTTGATATAGTTCACACCATTGTCAAATGATAGTGAGAACCATATTGATCTTGGATACTTGAAGTTTGAGTTCCAAAGTAACGGTGACTGAATTGAAACTGTAGTGTCACTGATAAATTGTACCCCAGCCTTGGTTATCACGTTGTACGATGCGTAGTCAACATACTGAACATAGATACTTGCATTCATAAAGTTTGTACCAGTTACGATGACGGTACTCGCTTTGTAAGGACTACAATCAGTACCTGTTACTGTTGATATTACAATTGATCCAGAGTCATACACGAACGCTTTCAACTTTGCTTCGAAAAGCAATCCTGCCATATTAAACGTAAGAGCTAGTTCACAGCTGGTAGAGTCTGCGTTAAAAGTGTATTGAGGAGCAGGACATGATATTTGTGTGCTGCTGACCAAACTACAAAGTTCTGTTTGTGTACTTGTTCCATTCTTTACACTTGTGCAAGTATCACAAGAGTATGTTATGATAATAGGATCGGAAGCCGATGCGAAAAAGTTGGAACCTTGAATGGTTATATAACTCGTCGCGACTGGTGCAGTAACTTGTGAAATCATAGCTGATGGTAGTATCGATTTGAACACTGGTGGTGTTATAAACGTGAGTTTTGGTGCCAATGTGAGCGATCGGAGATTATTAATGTACAAGTCTATGGCTGCATACCACGGTGTAGATGGAAAATCATACAATCCGTTGGGTAACGAGCACGACATGTACGAATCATCGTCTATTGTACAGTTTTCTAGAGGTGTCTTTTTTGCTCTATCTACCATAACTAGACTAATATCATATCCAGTAGCAAGAGTGGGTTTCATAGGTAAAGGATCGATCAACGAAACAGTAACTGATGATGTAGGTACTGATACCGTTGTTGTATCCATTCGCAGTGGAGAAACAAAACTCAATGTGGCGTTGTTTGAACTCATTGCAAAGACTGACGCTGGATACGATGTACTCGATTGTACATACTGTAATGAAACAAGTACTGACTCTTGTCTTGAGAAACTCTTCACAATGCATGTAAAGATGCTTGTGTTTTGAAGAGTGGCAGAGGTCAAGTACGAAGATCCTGTTATGTTGGATACCACCACACATCGATATGCAAAACTCTTGCTAAGTGGTCTATCTACTTCGAATTTGACCTGTGCTCCTGTTGATTTGTACTCTGTAAATGACAACGCATATGGGTAAGCAGTGACTATGCTTGTATCTTCTGTATATACTAATGACGTGATTGGCCATGATACAGTTGTTTCTGATGCTGAATCGGTAAACGATAACGAAAAGTTGAGTGTTGCAGGAACAACGTCAACGGCAAAAGAGTCTTTGATAATAATACACTTGGCTATTGATCCTGGTGTGAACTCGCAGTCGAGATTTGACCTTGGAGAACCTGACACGTTCATACTCATCGCATAAGTGAACGGTAATGATTGTTTCGGCACTTGGAAGTTTGACACCAAATAACGATTTAGTACATAGTCGCGATAGAGTAGGCCACTAAACAAAGTTTGATTTGTGTCTGTAAATTTGATAGGTTGTTTCACAAACATTATCGTTACGTTATTTGCAGATAAATCAAACGAGAATGGATCACCTGTTGCCTGAGGTAGCGAAAGATTACCTCCGTTATACCAAAGTCGAACGTCAATTAGTTCTGTTGGCTGGCTTTGATGAGTAGCGTTGATGAAACATGATACTGATGTATTTGTGAGACGTGTTGCAACTGAGTACAACCATGACTGTTGATTCACAGTTGTGTACTTGCAATACAGTTGATTATCAGTCAACACTTGAGCAGTGTAAGTCAAATACGGAGCTTTTGTAGTGATCGTGACTTTTACTGTATCAGTAGTCCTTTCCATTTGTTGCACAAACGGTATAATTGTATTCAATTGTACTCGTTTGATAAAATACACTGGAACAGGTCCAGAAACAGCAATAAACTGTTTTGTGGATGTAGTAGCATACAGAACAACCAAAAAGTATTTGGAGTCGTCGAATGCTGCTTTGACAGTACAGTTGAACGTAGGAGTTCCTGCTACGCGTGAAGCATCAAAAATATCATTATTTAAGAAACTTCCGGCAGGATTTGGGTTCAATGGATCGTATATGAGACATGAATATGTCAAATAGGACGAAAATAGTGAAATGTCCGATGTGATTGATGTGTTAAGCGTAATGCGTTGCTCACTGTTGAGTGTCGCCCATGGATTACTTCTTGCAGAGAGAAGCTCCATGAATACAATCTCAACAGCGTTTGTGGACATGTTAAACTCACCACCTGGTGTGTTTGAGTTGACATACCAAATAGAAACTTTGGAAATGACTGGTCGCGATGCAATTACATTGCAGGTGACTTGGTTCCTATTCAATAGAGAAACACTTGAGGTTACATCAACGAAAGGCGAGTCAAACTTGCACTTCAAACTTGCTCGTAGTGCAGAGGTCAATTGTGTCGTTGTTAGTGTTATGACCACCGAAGTTGCAACGCCAGAGTAAACTGCATTTTTTTTGTCTCCTATTTGTATCGGAGCAGGATCAATGAACGTTACCAAAGCAGAGTTTGTGAACGGTGCCATCGATCTTGTCTCGAACAAGTTCGGATTATAGTACATTAGTGTTAGATTGTATGTACCTGCGTCGAGTGCAGATACAAGCCTGTTAACAGTTCTCGTGTTGTTGATTACTCCAATTGTGTCATATAGTGCGTCAGATAGTGAGTACGCGTTAATTTGGAGTACTGCGTTTCCTTCATCTTCGCCAACAGTTACGGCAGAATTCATTACTACAGTGATGTTAAAAACACCAGTAGTAGGAAACACTGTTAGTGCCACTGTGATAGTTCTTGAATCAATCAATACATACTTCATGGAGAGCGGTAGTGTTCCTACTCTTGCAAAGAAGCTTTGGAATGGAGTATACTTTGTAATTGTAGGCATGGTGCAATTTAACTGTGGTCCGAGTGTACTACTCCAATACTTGCATGGGAAAGTTATCGCTGCGTCATCTACGAATCTTCCTATTTGATCACTTTGAACGCCGGAATAAGGTCTAACATATGATACAGAACCTCCTGCCAAAGTAGCCCATGATGGAGTTAAAAAGTTACCCTCCACAAAGGAGAACAAAATAGCATTATTTGAAATTGTTTGGTTATAACCACCAATATCCATTACTATTCCGATACTGATACTACCAGTAACAGAAGAGTTCAATGAAAAAGAGAATGAGCTGCCTGATAGTACAGCAGGGAGGTATACTACTGGTGCACTTGGTACTCCATTGAATTGGTATTTGGCATAGTACTCAACGTCTCCATAATCTGCTTGATAAATGAACGAAGATTGTACTGTTGTATCTGCCGTAAGGTTCACTCTGATCGCTAGTGGCACCATGTTTTGAAGATTAATCTTGTCCGTGTAAACTAACTCGACAGAGTTTGTTGATACTTGGAAACTCGTACCTGCCGAGTCGGCAACCAAATCACGATAGTGAAGAGTGACCAAAACTCTACCAACGTTTCCTACACCAAACTTGTTCTTGCAGTTGTAATAGTATGAACCTCCAGCAAATGAATCATACGCTGCTTGAACATAGGTAGTTGCGTTTGTAGTTACGAACGTATACAAACAGTACATGTACTTGGTTTGCATATCAGTAACACTTGGTAGAGTACCGTTAAATTGTATTCTAATAGTATTTAGAATGTTTGTGAACTGCAACTTGGCTTGCGTAGATGGTGAAAGTGCAATAGGCGCCTTGTCAAGATAGTAGAGCTTTGCAATATCATCAGTCATCAAATTTTTAGATAGTATAACGTCGCTACTGCTTAAAGACGGTACTTGGAGGAACGGGAAAAGTGGTACGTATGAGTTTGAAACTACCTGCGAAGCGTTGTACATAACACTGCACACCAACGTAGTAGAATCTATTGCTGTGGCATTGTATGTTACCATCGAAGCAGCACTTGTTTTGCAGTACAATAAATATGGCTGATCAAGCGATATTTGTAGCGTAGAAGCAGTGCCGAAATCTATTGTTACGATTGCGTCTTGTCCTCGTAACACTGCTCTTGGAAACTTGGTAACAATCAGGTTTGGTTGGTAGACAACACTAGTTGCTGTAAGCGTTGATGCTCTTCCTGTTGGTAGCATGATAGAGTATACAATATTTTGTATGTCATATATAAGCGAAGAACCAACAGTCTTCGTAACAACTTTGTTCTTGAGGAATTGAACTACTCCAGAACTAATTGTTGCAGAAAACGTAACACTCGCCGTGTCTAAACTAATTGTTGTCGCGATGCTACGATAGTCGTAGGGTGTATTTGGTACGATATAATTTGCTTTGGTCGAGTTGTACACGAGTGTGTAAGTACTAGTGGTATCAGGACCAGAAACAAACGGAGGACTCATAGTGAGAGTGTTGAAATCCATCGTTCCTGCTGTTCCTGATGCAGTAACTGAAGTAAGCGCACTTAAAGAACCAGGAAAAGTTGATGCCTCGTCTGGTAGAGTACTTCCGAACCTTAACGAGACAACTCCAGTGTGATCCACATTTCTCGATGTGAACAGACATGTAACTTGAGTATAATCAGTTGGTCTACCTGCAGTTACAATATCCGTCCCTGATCCTGTTTTCACACAACTAAATGTGAACATTGGGTGTATTGGTGTATCTGTGGTCAATGTGAAACTCATTGCAGTGGTTGCAGTATTTTGAGTATCAGTGAAGTAGGGCAAGGTGTTGAGCACGTTAATTGGTCTTTTGTAGTATCTAGGACTCATATCGATGGATAAAGCAGGTTGAGTTCCTCTAGTGATTGTGAGACTATACTGTAACTTGATTGGGATGTACTTTGCAGTGAACGAAGGCAGAGTGCATGAAGGTAGTGTCTTTGTGAAATCGCACGCTATAGTTGTTGCTACTGGAGTTGCTTCACCAGCGATCGCAGTAGTATCCTGTAGATATGTTACAGCGTATGTTAAACCTGAAGCAGCAGGTGGAACAGCAAACGAAAGGTTGTATGCCTTGAGTGTACTGGGTTGTAGAACACTTGGTGCACCAACAAAATCGATAGGAGTTCGAATAAACGTTAAGTACACTGGTACATCAGAAACGATTTCAGGTGCAGTACCCCCAACTCCATATGCGAGAGACATAGGTACAGTTGTTGTATTTGTAGCAGAAAATTGAGTAATTGTTGTCGTAGCCGTGATTGTTCTCTTATCTGTACCACATGTTAAAGAAGCAAGTTTAGTAGTTGCACCGTCCTTGTACGATAAATACAAGTTGGTACAAGTGTAAACTTGTGCTTCAGTGTACAATACTATTGATGTTTGTATAGTATTACTTCCTGTATGAGTAACAACGAACGGCGTTAGAGTTCTAGTTCCAACCAGTGAGTAATATAGGATCTTTGTTGCAGTTGGCGTCCAAAGAATTGTTGTACTTGTGGCAACTGTAGTAATTGCTGCTTGAGCGTTAACATACTTGGTAGCCACTGGCTTATTAACTGTACAAGTCAATGTACTGTTTCCCGCGTTCCAAATAGCATCATAATACACTTTGTCAACAAGACAAGAATATTTCACACTATTACCGTACAAAAAGTAGTTGTCTATCGTCTTGCCTGGATGAGCAGTGATAAACGCCAAAGGCATGTTTATCGTTGTGCTAGTACCGTCGGCAAGTGAATAAGGTTGTGGGTAAACGTTTGAAGTTGAAACAGTTTCCACTAACACTAGAGGTATTGTGTTTGTCGATATCTTTTTGGCTGATACTGTGGAACCAGTTAGCGGCGCAATCCATAAACTCATTGCATGTAATCCACCAGTGGCATACTGCATAGTGCATTTAAAGGTACTTGTTGGACTAGCCGTTGTACCTGCTGTCACTACAGCAATTGTATATTTACCATTGGCTGTGTCACTGTTTATCAAACAGTAAATTCTTTTCTGGAATGCGGCAGTGGTTGGAATGTACGACGGTAGTGTAAACGTAGTGACAAAATTGGAACTCAACAGATTTCCATTCGACGTTGGGAGACTCAAACTTATGGCACCCGACTTGATGAATGGGACAGAAACTGTATTTGTTGACAGTAGCAAACTACTTGAGTAGAATGTTGCCCATAGTGCTACTGTTACTGGTCGCGAAACTGTTTCTGTGAATAGGCAAGTGTAGGCATAGTTTGTACCCACAAATGGTGTTGTTGTCAACACAATATTGTCTATTGTTTGTTTACACACGATTTGAGTATTTAGCGCATTCGGTGTTAACTTTCCCGAGGCTTGGAATGCGAGTGGCCAATTTGGTTCTGTAACACCATAGTCATAATTTGTATTTGTCTTGAGTGTTATGGTTCCTTGTTTAACAAACGCATATGGAATAGTATTGGATGATAATACTTTGGTATTGCCTCCAAAAATATAACTCAAGGCAATTTCGGTATTTAGAACATCTGATTGTTTCGGAAGCTTGCATGTAAAATCAGTTCCTGAAACAACCACGGTTGTGATTTGAGTGCCTCCTAGAGTACAAAAGATTCTGTTTCGTATCGTAGTAGGTATAGTTACTGCTATTCTAATCGTAACTTCATTGTCGACGTTGTAGTAGCCGAGTTGGGAGGTTGTCGATGGTTGTAATGAAATTAACCTCTGCGTACAAAGGTCAAAGTCACAAAATGTGCCTGCACGGCAGTCGGAGCAGGAACAAGTATCTGGAGCAGTACAGGTACCTCCACTGGTACAAACATTTGCAGCATTTTTGTCAATGTTGTTGCATTTGAACGAATCACACCAAGTTCCAGAATAGCCACTGTTGCATGAGCAAGTGTTGTACGCAGTACAGGTTCCACCTCCATTGCACACAGATGGATCGTCATATAACACGTTGTTACATTTGTACGTACTACAAGTGGAATCAGAGTAACCCGTTGAGCAGGTACAAGTATTCGGTTTTGTGCATGTACCATGACCTGAGCATACATTTGGATCAGAATTCGACTTTCTAAAAAGTGTAAGGAAGATGAAAAGGACTTACCCTGCACATGACCAAATTGTACAATAGGTACCAGAGTAACCATCATCACAATCACACGTATTGAGTGCCACACAGTCACCTTTGCCTCCACAAACGCTAGGAGACGAGTTCAAGACGTTATTGCATCGAAATGTTCCACATGTAGTCCCCGAGTAACCACTCTGGCAACTACAAGTATTTGGTTTGGTACAGACACCGTGACCTCCACAGACATCAACTGCAGTGTTGAGCTTGCTTTAACGATAAGTAAAAATAGTAAAAAAAACTTACCCTGCGCAAGTCCAAGTATTACAAAACGGCGGTAAGTATCCAGTATCACACATACAGGAATCTATCGAATTACAATCTCCTTTTCCACTGCAAACTGAGGCAGAGTTACTTGATATTCCATTACAGAAAAAGTATCCCTAAAGTGTTAAACATTGTATACGTATTTACATTAGCGAGTATACTGATCTCAGTGTCTGTGAGTACTCTTGACGCAAGTACTATTGTTGACATATTGCGCATATATTGAAGGTCATTTGTTGGAGCAGCAACCCAATTACCGATGGAAAGGAATCCACTAGTGGCCATGTTGTAAGGAGATGGAGTTGGAAGAACAGCTTGTGCAAGATATGCTCCGCCTTCGTATACTTTGAAAGTTGCCGAAGCTTTTGTCCATGTGAACGCATAGTGTGTCCATTCATTGTTTGCCGTTATTTTTGTGCTGTTCGACATCGTAAACGGTATCTTTCTAGCATCTCTGCAACTAGAAGCGCAATTTGCGACAGGATAGTACATAGCGATAAGATTCTGTTGCGCAGGAGATGCATAATTTGCCGTATACAATGCCGTTACAGCAGTCGACGAATTAAAGCTCATAAGATAGTCTTTTCTGTCCGAACCGGAGAGCCACATCGCTATTGTGTAATCTCCTGTAGGAAGATTAGAAATAGCGCTTGACATGCGACTTGCTGTGGAAAACGAAAATGCTTTTGTTGCTAATCCAACATTCGGTCCGCTAATGAAGCCAACATTTGTGCAAGTCATGTGATTGTTAGTGCCACTATAATCTTGGCAATCGCTTTGGTACCAAAGTCCCACAATATCACTCGCGACACCATTGACGTTCCTAGGAGTTATTTTTTGAGGACTAATCGTCATTCCTAGAGAAAAAACGGCCAACAATGCCACACAAAGAAGCCAACACGTCATAGTTGGTGGCAAATTTATCAGATGACAGATGACAATAGGTACTTCTAAATCTGATGCAATTATTTCCGAGCTTACAAAGATGCGCAAACATGACCGTTACGTACTAGCACACATAGCTATTCCGAAAGTCCACAAAACAGAGTATTGCTGTGTTTTCGGTTTTGGAAGCGGAACGGACCTGGTTGCTGCGAAAAGAAAACCCAACCATGATCACGAAGTTAGTACTTGCAGGTGTACTTATTGCGTTAAGGTCTGTTATTTATAACAAGTATGTACCGTGGTATGCCGCACTTGCAGAGATACGAAAACACAACATAAAATCTGTCGCAATATTTGTTGGTACTTCTGGAATTGGCGAAGGTGCAGCGTCAAAGCTTGCAGAGCTCACAAGTCCCGAAAAGAATGTGGTGAAATATACACGTATGAGCTCACAGTGGACAAATACAAGAACGGCCCATTTGGTTCGCCAAAGAGGACAGTAAATTCCACTATCCATCTACAACACTGAAGAGAACCGCAAGCTGATCTACAAGCACAGTCTAGAGATAACAACACTGGAAATAAAACTTCGTGAGCACAAACTAATTTTCTGTCAACCATAATTCACACAACAAACTTTGACAAGTAATGCGTTCATTCAGGCACGTCGGTCGCACCTTTAGCCGTGGTTTCCAACACTCATTCGGATTTAATATGCAAAATAACTCGCGCATGTCGTTCGCAACTTTTACATCACAAACAACAACAATGATGCAACCAGGAGCAAACCAATTGGCAAAGTACGTACTATCGATGTGTTAACAAAGATTAGGGTGAACATGACAAATACAACAAGTAGATCTGTACGAACAACAGCAGGCTCAAGTGGTTTAGTATTATTATCTGCGCAAGATGATGATGGTTAGTATGGTTAGTAATTTCTTTAATGATCAACATACCAACATGCAATCTATTTTTCACGGGTATAGATTTTATATTTGGAGTTTATTGTTTTTTTAGATGGATAGCGTGTTGATCGTTAATATTTTTTTCTGGGCTGGGTACTAACACATTCTATAGATACTTGACAATACATTTTTAATTGCTCGTAAGTATAATTGGTTAACTAATAAAAGATTTATCAGATGTTTAATAGATACATAACAAAGGCCTAAA
>JAESGV010000407.1_pt1 | contig 19192 bp, 10 predicted proteins | sample 9269781 | NCBI WGS metagenome assembly JAESGV01 (sample SAMN15741586, study PRJNA653496) | algae metagenome | isolation source: Tildeniella torsiva UHER 1998/13D and co-occurring heterotrophs from... | place: Slovakia: Slovak Paradise National Park, Hrabusice, Kosice Region | collected 2000-01-01
GCCCAAGCAGCGATGGCAGACCTGGAAAAGCAGTTCCGTCGTTTACCAGGGTTAGAAAAGTGGTTCGTCGAAATCACCCCACAGCCTGCCTAGTAAATGGATACTTTATTTGCTGGAGCACTCTTAAACCATTGCCATTCGTCCCCATATCCGTGCCGGTCAAGTCCTCAATGAGAGTGCTTAGCATCGCCGGGGGTAACTCCTGGGCTACCTTACGAATTTGTGTCAGCAGTTGTGGGGATAACTGTTTCACTGGGAAATCACGCCTTGGAAGAAGGCGAAGGAATCTGTTTTTAAGTTGATAGTAGACACCAGGAGAGATCGGTCTAAATACTTGTTCCCCCGTTCGCAGGAGGTTTCCGGACTAAAGAGGCAGGCGTGGCATGCTGCCCAGTGCAGCTCTGTCGTGGGCTCGTGATCGGCGCAGAGGGGATCTGAGGCGCAGAGGCGCATTTGCTCTAGGGCTTGGTCAATGTGGCGACCCAGTACCTCTGGACGTCCCAGATTGACTAGGCCCCCCAGGGTGCCTTCGCTATCGGGGGCAGCGGTGTAGATCAAGACTCCGGCCATGGCAATATCGTCTTCGGGGCAGCTAGAGTAGATCCGCTCTCGCAGGCTGGCGGCGGCATAGCCGCACTCGATCGCCAACTGTCTCATCAAGGCATGGGCGAAGGAGTGAAGCAACATGTAGCGCAAGCCAGGAAAGTGCTCTTCTGGGTTCTCGATGTTGCGGACTTTGCGCCATTGGGTGTGGGCCTGATGGCTACGCTTTTCGTACTCTTGCAGGGCTGGGTGACGCTTTATCCAGGCCGCAATGGCAGATTCTTGGAACTGAAGGAAGACACCCTCACCGCGAATTTCGGTGGCGGGAACCCACCGGGGGTGGACACTACGGCTGAGGGGCACCATGGGCATCTCGGCCCGAGTTCCTACTTCGCTTAACTCTCCTGGGGACTCAATGCGGGTAAAGCCAATCAAGGCGCGGACTTCCCTGAGTCGTTCGACTAGGACTACTTTGCTGATATAGCTCTCGTAACCTACGGGCGGAGCAACTGGCTTGAGGCGAAAGTCATTGGTATTGAGGGCCGGGTCGGCAGCGGAGAAGACCAACCATTCAGGCAATTTTAGATTCTTGGTGTCTTCGTCTTCAGCATCCTCGGGATGGGCTTGTTTTTGGATGGCAGCCCATAGATCGTTATCGGTATAGGTAGAGAATGCTTTTAGCTGGCCAATGCGCCGTAACAAAGAGAGTTCACTGATGTCGGCTACCTCTTTGAGTACGGCCCAGTACTTCTCGACCAGCTGCCCTAGTTTGTCTCGGGTGCCGGGAATGGAGAGCACGGCTAACGTCATCGGAAACCAGCTGTTGGATGCACCCAATAGAATCGATTTCATCTGCTCTTCGCAGCCGTCGTCGTCGAAGTTGCGCAGGTGAGGATTACGCCCTCGGCACTGGGGCATATTCTGGGTGCCGGGGGTGCCAAAAGCATCGGAGAGCGATCGCGACTGGTTACAGCGATCGCAGCGCACCACCACATCCGCTGCTGAGCCAGAAACGCCTACTTCTAACAGGCGCAGGCGGCCGGGACAGTCGGTTGCACCTCGGTGGACGTAGTAGAGCCAGGGAAAGTCATCCAGGTGGCCCTGGCGGCAGGCGACCAGGAATCGGGCAGGGATGACAGTAGGTGCATATTTGCCTCGCGATCGCGAGCAGTTGCTGTGGATATAGCGGTTGCGATCGGCCCGGTAGGGATCGGGCTTAAATTCAAACATGCCCTTGCTGAAGGGAGCTAGCAGACGGCAGGCGGGGCACACCCCCCACCCCGGAAACGGCGACACGGGAATGCCGACCCGAGCATTTTTGTCGAAGGGGCTGGTGGGGCCAAGGTCATCCTCGGGTGGGGTTGGTGGCGGCACCAGGCGCTGAACCTGTGGCCCCAGTTCTTCTCGCACCGCCGCTAACAGTCGTTCCTCAGCTAGGGGATTGGACTGGGTTGTGTCCCACTCGTCGAGACCCATCACCATTGCCGAAAGGTTAGGCAGATCTACGATGGAGCCCACTCCGAAGGAAAACATAATCTGGCTAGGGCGTAGTTCACCTACCCTGTAATAGTTACTCATGGTTCCCCGCTGGCATAGGTCTCGGTGCTCGACTGAAGTCGTCATCGGGCACCTGGTCGTTCAAAATCAGGCCGATGGTAGGTTCCACATTGCGCAGGGAGTTTAGGCAGGTAAACCGTTCCCAATCTAGAGTGCCGGGAGATTTGAGTAGCCCCTGGGTCAAACCGTCTTTCTCAGTTTTGTAGCCCAAAATCTTACCTCCTGTGGTGTCTTCGGCCTCGTGGAGCCAGTAATCTAGGCGCGACTCCAGTTCCTTTTTCACCAAGTCTCGGACTTCTGAAGACCCGGACACGAGCCAAGCGCGATCGACAATGGTTTGAACCGCGTCCTGCACGTAGGGGTCATCTCGGCGAATGCGTCCAGCGCGGTTATTGAGGTTAAACTCACTCTTTGCTAAGCGGATCAGGGCTACCAGCAAGGCCGACAGCCCCCGATCCATGGCTCCTGACGAAAAGGGAGTCAGCGATAGGCTCTCTACATGCTGGTAGAAGGTGGCGTGGTAATGCTCAAACCGCTCGTAGTGGGAGAGGTCTCGGGGTCTGGCCCAGTTAAAAATGGTGATCACTAGCCCTGGGTGACGCCGCCCGACCCGTGAGGTGGACTGAATGTACTCGGCGGTGGTCTTCGGTTGCCCCGTAACGGCCATCACCGCCAGGCGGCTGACATCGACCCCGACGGAAATCATGTTGGTGGCCAGCAGCACATCTAGAGGCCGACGGCGTTTACCTTTAGACTCCTTGGCCGCTTCGGGCTGGTTCTCAAAGGAGGTCTCTAGCTGATCTAGCACCAGGGGAATATCTGTGGAAGACTTGCGGGATGTCAGTTCTTCGATATTTCTCAATTGCCGTCGGGCTAACCCTCGCCGATCCATTTTCCTCAGCCGTTGCTGAATGTCGTCGTCTACCAGACGGCGGGTACCCCCCAGCTCTCGCATGGAGTTGAAATAGCCCACCAGGGTCATCCAGGGATCGACGCGATCGCCATACTCCTCAAAGAGCGACTGAGCCGTTGCCAAGATAGCGGTATAGGTGCGAATGGTGGCGGCCTTGAGCCGTCGCCCAGTGGCGCAGATACCGAGGTAGCGCCGTCCTGGATGCTCTTCGCTGGGGGCACGCTGACGGGAGAAAAAGTTGTCGCCCACCTCTAGCCCTTGGGGTGGAAGTCCCTGAACTTTGCGGACAAAGAGGCTGTGAACCTGGTCTTTGGCTTGGCGAATGGTAGCGGTAGAGGCGATCACCTTAGGGCGTACCCGTTGGCCGTCTACCTCCCAGGAGGCGAGTCGGTCAATGGCGGTTTCGTAGAGGCCCACCAGGGTGCCCAAGGGGCCGCTGATCAGGTGCAGCTCATCCTGGATAATCAGATCGGGCGGACGTAGCGGGTTCATTGGCTGCGTCTTGGCCTTGGGCAGGCCGTAGCGGGCTGGATGGGAGTTAGAATCGTCAACTTCGGGGGAGCGGTAGCCGTGGCGATCGCAGTAGCCATCCACCTGCCCAAACAGCATCTGGGTCTCCCCTTTCCAGGGCATTTGGGCAAACTTATCCACTGTAGCGATCAGCAGGGTGGGCAGTCGCCGGTAAATTTCTTCATCGACGACGATGATCGGTAGCCCCTCTTCCTTGGCCTGCTTTTTGCTGAAGGGGCAGCGCCCCAGGGCGTCGCCGCAGTGAACCAGGGTGCGCCCAGTCCCCTTTTTGACGGAACTCACCGACAGGTGCTTACCCTTGTCGATGGCTGAGCCGCACCAGGGACAGGCGGTGAGCTGGTAGGGCGACCCGCTGCTGGGGGGTGGCCGGTTGCCCCGCAGGGCATCGATCACGGCTTCGCTGTCGTCGGTACGGTTGGGGGTCGTTTTTATGCCCACCCAGAGGCCAATGCGGAAGGGTTCTTGGCCCCAGGTGCCGGGGTCTTCACGGCGAATGACTTCGCAGGCGCAGATCAGCGCTGTGGCTCGCTGAAATTGTTGGAGGGTCAGCAGCCGGAGGGTATAGCGCATCAGCACGGCTACCCCAGCGGCCCCAGAGCGGCCAGCAACCGTACCCTGGAGCCGCCGTAGACCCATGGTGTAGGCGGCTAAGCCCAGGTAAGGCCTCGGTCTTGCCGCCGCCCCTGGGGAACCAGAGCAGGTCGGCGATCGCATCGGTTTCATGGCTGCGATCGCGGTGGTGCAGATCGGTAGAACTGGGCAGGTTCAGTAAAATGAAGGCCAGCTGAAAAGGAAACCAGGTCGGGTTCTCGATGGTGTCACTATCGGTGGCTTCTCCCTGGCGTACCTTCGCGGCGTAGAGCGATTGCCACCGCTGGAGGTACATGGCCCGGTTCATAAACTGGAAAGCCTGGGCTGCCTGGGGGTTTTGCCGGAGCATCTCAATGCCCTCGCGGATGCGGTTGAGAGCAGTTTCGCACCGCTCTAGGGCTCGGTTGGCGGCTTCTCGATGCTCTGTAAGGGATTCGGTCGGATTCTCAATTAAAGCTGCCTGGTCGGCAATCCACTGGGCGTAGGCCATAGGCAGGGCCGCCAACTTATCTGGTATGGCAGCGGCGGGAGTCTCTGTCAGGGCTTTCATCTCCACCTCTAGTTCGGCGAGTGCTGGAATTTCCTGCTGGTTAGGCGGGGTTGTCTTGGGCACTTCATAGGCCGGGACGACGCGAGTTTCCAGGGCGATCGCCCGCATCGGTGTCTGAGCCGAAACTGTGGCATGGACACCCACCCCATGGCCCACGGCAAACTCGACCTGCTTGCGGTAGAGCATTTTCATATCCTGCTCTTCGGCGTGGAAGAGGGGGTCGAGCTTATGATCGGCGTGACGGAAAGGGGCGCGTTTGATAAAAACTTCGGGGTCGCTGACATCCCCAGATTTGACCTTTAGATCGGGCTGAAATAGCCAGCTTTGGTCGGGGTTGGTATCGTACTCGGTCTGGCCATTGACCAAAAACAGACTCACAATCCAGTCGTCGTCTTGCCGCCGGATCTGTCCCCGGACAAAAACGCCATAGTCGGGGTGGATCTGCCAGTCTTCTACGGGGCCAGGCTGGAGGGGAAGGGGCTGAGATTGACCACGAATTGGTGTGCGCTTCCAGACCGTTTTGGCATTGCCTGCTTCGGTAGTGAGTGTTTGGCTGCGATCGCGCTCGTACTGTCCCCACCCTACTGTCACCTGAATGGTCTTCGCGTCTCCGCTGACGCAGAAGGTCATGCCTAGGGACGAGGGGAACATGCTCTCAGCCACGGCGTTACCGGCTTCGGTACTGCCGTCCTCTGCGGTGTCGTTACCGGCAATGGGCAGGCTATCCCGCTGCTCAGGGCCTTCATCGACAGTGCCGGGGCGACCTGTGAGGTCTTGGGCGGAGTCGGTAGCGGTAGTGGCGGCATCCTGACGTTTGCGGCGGTGCAGGGGGGCGACTAGACCCACCAGGTAGCGATCGCTCACCCGTCCTTCGTCAATTTCTTCGTACTCACCCTCCGCAGGCCCCAGCAAATCCTTCAGAATGCGCTCTTCTAGCCGCTGGCGAATTTCAAAGGGGGTCGCGGTTTTGAGCACCCGGTATTCGCCCCGATTGGTCTTAGCTTCAGGGGAATCGTCTGTTTCATCTTCGGTCGTATAGGAACCGCTTTCCTCCGCCGGGTCAGAAGCTTCTGGCGGGTCTGGGGCTACTTCAGCCTGCTCCCAAACTTCCGGCTGCTGGGCCTGAGGCTTTTTTTGAGCAGACTTTTTGGGCTTGGGTGAGGCTGGGCGCTGGTTGAAGTAAGTGATGATATCTTGGATGATAGTGTCGGCGATCGCCCCCTCAAACCCCAGCACTTCGGCATCGTCTGACTGGTCTAGACCATCGAGTAGAACTGCCAGCGCTGCTGCCGGGGCGGCAGCTACAGCGCTCCAGTCGAGCTGGACAGTGCGTTCTTGCAGCTGCTGGTTAATCACGTTCAGATCGAGATCGCCAGGAAGCACGGATGGAAGCTTTATAACCTTCATGCTGTCGTCTTGACTAAGTTCCAGAGCGATTCGTCAAAGCCTTGAAGCAAACCAGAGGGTTTCTTTTCAGGGACTACTACCAGTAAAGCCCGCATGGCGCGGGTCATGCCAACAAACAGAGTACGCCGTTCGCGAGTAAGAATTTCCTGAGCAGCCTCTTCGGGGGTGGCTTTGGGCATGTAGGGAAAACGGCTGCCGATGAAACCTGCGATCGCCACAATCGGAAACTCTAGCCCCTTAGCCCCTTTCAGCGTCAGCACTTTAACGCCAGTCTTGTTTAGGTCTAGCTCTTTACTGCCCATGAAGGTCGCTTCGAGACCCAGATAGCTCAGTTGCCCAGCAATGTCTTTTCCAGAGCGCTCGCTGGGGGTGAGGATGGCGCAGGCGTCGATGCCTAAGCGAAACTCTCTGGCGGCCATACGGCAAAACTGGGCCAGGAGCTGACCTTCGGCGGCGGTGTCTGCCACCGCTCGCACCGCTGGAGGTGGGCCATAGTTGATGTACTGCCGCTCGACGGGTTCGTCGTCGAGTAGCCCAGATTGGAGGTAGTGGTGGGCAGCAGTGTCAATTTCTGCGGTGGTGCGGTGGTTGGTGCGCAGGATGCCGGTGCGGCCCACAAACCTGAGGTCGCTATGAACGTCGCCCCAGCGGAAGCTGCTGCCGTAGATGGACTGGTTGGCATCGGCGGTGATGAATAGCCGATTGGGGGCTTGGCAGAGCTGCACTAAAAAGCGCAGGGTGTTGGGGGGCAAATCCTGGGCTTCGTCCACAATCACGGCATCGTAAACGGGTGGATTCTCCAGGGTGCGCAGTAGGTCTGCGCCTCGGCTACGGAGCTGTTCCCAGGTTTCTAGCCCCTGGGCGGCAAGGTGCTGGTTGAGGTGTTCTCTCAGATGCCAGATGGCCTGCCGCTGCACCCGGTTCAGGGGCACCATGCGCCCGGCTCGTGAGGTGGCCTGGTAGTCTTCCAGCGTGGTTAGCTCCCGGCTCTCGATGATGCTGCCGATTTCTTCGAGCAGATAGTCAGAGGGTAGCCGTTCTAGGATCAGTCTCTGGGCCTGCTGCTGGAGCAGGTTGCCGGGTAGAGACTCCAGCACCTCCGCCATGACCACCGGCAAAATTTTCTTCAGGTCGCCACCGTTGGCGATTTTGGGTTTGCCGGTCTCGTGGCAAATGAGCGTGTAGACACGACTGTCGGCGGTTTTAACTTCTACATGGCGCAGGTCATCGCCCAGAAGCTGTTTCAGCAGTTGCTCACTGAAGGTAACCAGAGCATTGGTATAGGTGGTGAAGAGAATGCGGGGAGACTCGACCCCAGCAGCTTTGAGCCGGTGAAGAATTTCGCGGGTGCGGTAGAGGGCGACGGTGCTTTTGCCGGTGCCTGGGCCACCTTTGAGCAGGGTGGGGCCTTTGGCGTTGGCGGCCCAGGTGACAAATTTTTCTTGCTCGGGGTTGAGCTTCAGCAAGAAGCCCAGCAGGTCGCCTTCTTTGAAGCGCAGCAGGTCGGCGGTGTCTTGGGCGATGAAGTCGGGCTGTTGGAGCACTTCTACTAAGGGGCGCTCAAATAGGTATTCGTCGAGTTTGAGGATGATGTTGTCGGGGATGCCGGGGCAGTCGAACAGGGTCTCGCGGTCTTGAATGGGCAGTAAGCGAGGGTGGCAGACTTTGGGGATGCGCAGGCGCTCCAGCAGGTCGGCGGTGATGGGTTCTGGTAGTGGGGTTTTAGGGGTCTCTTGAGGTGCAAAGATTTTTTCCCAGTTGGGCTGCTGGGGTGGGGAACCGCCGGTTAAGTCGGGGTCTAGCCCGCCCAAGAACTCTGCGTCGATATTGTCGTCGTAGGTGTCGTCGTCGCGTTTGCGGAGGGCGAGCAGGCTGACGTAGGGATACTCAAAGGTGTAGAAGATGCGGTAGCGCCCAGCCCGCAGGCGGTGGAGCTTGCCACCCATATATTTGAGCTGCTTTTTGACTTTGGCGTCGGGGGTGGGGTCTTGCAGCAGCAGGTTGATTTTTTCGAGCACCTGGTGGCTTTCTTTGGGCGGTAGGCCCATCCATTCGGTCATGAAGGAGGGCTTTTGGGTGATGAGCCAGGTATCTGTCATGAAATCTTAGGGCCGTGTTGGTGGGAAGCCTCGATCAGGCCGTCGGTTGCCATTGTGCTTAAGGTTCCCAGGGGTGGAGCCAAATCCCTGGTTTTCTTTATCTGGCCTTTAACTGAAGGTTTAGCGCGATCGCTCAAGTAAAGGAGACGCCATCGGATTCGGAAAGCCCCATCATCTCAGCGTAGTCCTCGGAGGTGACTAAAGTTGGGTCTTCGTCATCGTCGAGTTCGTAGTCTTCGTCATCTTCATAGGCTTCGACAGCGGTGCGAAGGAAGCGATCGCACAACCACTGCGCCACTTTGTCAAAATTCCGGTCGGCGTCCAAAAACAGCATGCCCACCACGGCCTCGAACATTTCGCCCCATGTTCGAGGCTCGTTCTTCGGAAGTTTGCGATTTTTGCGCTTTCGGGAAGAGCTGTAGTCAGGCAAGCCTAACTTTATAGCGAACTCAGTAAGGCCATGTTTATTGACAAGTGCCTTCCTCCAATTATCAAAATCAGCTTTGGTGAGATCATGATCTGTACTGTAGAGATAATCAGCGAGAACTGAGTCTATTAGAGCATCGCCAAGATAAGCAAGGCGGCGATATTCACGCTCACGCTGGGCTTGTTGTGCCTTAGAGAGATCCATCTCATTTAGGGTGCATGGGTCAGTAAGGGCGATTTCAAGCAGGTCATCACTGTGGAAGCCGGGAAAGGCGATCGCACCCTTAGCCGCTTCAAGTTTGACAGACAAATTGCTCATAACCAATTACCGATAAATACGTATTTGCGGGATAACGACATACCAATCTTCCAAAATTTCATCAGAGTCTTCCGCTGTCTTGACATGGCGGTAGATGTAGCGAACGGTAACTTCCTCGGGCTGAAAGTGAAATTTACCGGGTTCTAGCCCTTTCCAGTCAAGGAGGGATTCATTACATTTCCTAGAGAATGCCCCAATCTCGACCTGCTTCTCATTGAAGATTGACCATCCGTTACCCCAAGAGTTGGGCCGCAAGTAGAGCGGATCCCCTTCCCGCATAGTTTTAATGACCTCTTGATTCCGTTGGGTCGCCCGATCGCCCAAATTGACATCACCTGGATTGAAATCAAAATAGTTAATCCGTTTAGGCAACTCAACTGAATCTAAAAGTTCAGTGATGGGCTCGATTTGAGTTTCCTGTAAGAACTGGGTAGATTGGGCACCGCACAAGACCAACTCTTCCTTTGCGCGGGTTGTGGAGACATAAAACAGCCGTCTTTCATCCTCAAGCTGATATTCAGCCTCAGAAAATTTGTCAGTCAGCAAGATTACCTTTGAGAATTCTAGCCCCTTCGCCCCATGGCAACTGGTGACTAAAATGGCATCTTCATCGGTGAGAGAATTGTTGGGGCTTTCACTAAATTCATAGATGGAGGTAGCAATTTCCTCGGTGGTTATGGGTGTTGCCAGATCTGCGGAACCGAACCCTCGCTCTTTATCGAGGTCATCGGCTATCTTCAATAGGGTTTTAACGGTTGGCTCTGTTAAGCTGCGCCCCTTGCGCTCAAAGAAAGTCTGAAAGCGTTGGCGCACTGACTCAGTCTCCGTCAGAGTTAGGGTTGGGTTTGCTTGCAGCTGCTTCAAAAGCTGATGGGTAACCGAATGGCGAAGCAGCTTAACGTCGCGCCCTTTCAAAGCATAGGTGGGAATGCCCGCTAACCGCTCCAGCAGGGCTCTGATTTCGCTGAGCTGCTCCCATTCCTTAGCCAAGATGGCGATTTCATTGGGGAGTGTGCCCTGGTCTAGCCACTGGCGCACCTGTTTTGTTACCCAAATTGCTTGGGCTGTTAGCGTGGCAAACAGCCGAGCTTTCACCGGCTCGCCCGTTTGCCCGATTCTGGCTTGGTCAATACAAACCTGCTCTTCTGGAGTCTGCTTGCATCGGTGGCGGTTGTTTTGAATCACCCGATTGCCAACGGCAATGATGGATTCTGTTGAGCGATAGTTCTCGGTCAGTAAAAATTGTTGAGCCCGATATTCCGCCTCGAACTGGAGGATAAATTTGGCGTCTGCTCCGCGAAAGCCGTAAATATTTTGGTCGTCGTCGCCAATCACGCAGAGGTTAATTTGTACTGATTGGCTCTGGTCTTCTTTGTCGTCTAACCCTGAAATCAGGCGAATCAGGCGATACTCCTGTTCGGTTACATCCTGGTACTCATCCACAAAAATGTGCTCGGTGTTGCCCAAAAGCCGGATACGGTGGAGTTGGATGTCATCATCGTCTTCCTCCCGGCTCTCCAATAGGTCGCAGGCATCCTTTAGCAGGCTGTCGAACCGTTTTTCGGCGTCCTGGCGCTTGTGGGTAGGGGTAGTCGTCTCTTCGAGGGTGCGACCTAGGAGGGCTAGGGCCAAGCCGTGGAAAGTGTAGACCCGCAGCCGAGAGGCCAGGTTGCCGATTAAATCTTGCAGGCGCAGGCGCAGTTCTCGCACGGCATTGCGGTTGTAGGCAAGCACCACGATGCGATCAGGAGCCACCCGCTTCACCTTAATTAGGTAGGCAATGCGATGAACGATGGTGCGAGTCTTCCCTGAGCCAGGGCCAGCAATGACCGAAATTGCAGCAGAGTCTGCTTCTACAATCGCCTTTTGGGAATCATTGAGCGGCCCCATGATGGCGTCGTAGTCGGCCTGGGTAACCGGGCGCTGCACCGATTCTCCATTCAGATCGGGGTAGGCCGCTGTGAAGTCTTCGCGGGTAAGGGTGAAGTAGTCGTCTACGAGCTGCTGACGCGCTTGGTCATCCTCTGCCAGCTCGCCATACTTTGCCATCAGGTGGGTCTTGCGGGCCTGTTCTTTGTAGTGCTCTTCTAGGATTGGGTAACGGCTGTAGATGGTTGTGAGCTTAGCCCCTTTGAACACCCTCACCTTTAGGGCCTGGTGGAATAGGGTGAGCCCATCTGTCAACCGCACAATTTCTCGCTCATGGAGCCAGATCAGCGTGCGCCGGAGCTGCTGGGCCTCTATTTCTGTCGGGATGGGGCGATCGCATACCGTCTCCAACAGCGCCTCAAAATCGCACTGCACCACTAAGCGAGCCCCGGTCTTGGTCTCAAGGGTGTTGTCGATTTCGGCGTACAGAGCGTCTAGCAGCTTGACGCAGAACTGTTGATGGCGAGGCAGCCAGTCGATCACCTGCGATAAGGGGCCAGAGTCTGCATTGGGAGCGCTGATCTGCATCAGGCCACCGCTCAGGCGTTTCAGGCTGACCCAGCCCAGGGCTTGCCATCCTTCTAGTAGGGTAGTCAGGTTGGTATCTCTGAGCTTTTGGCTGCCATCGGCATCTAGAAAGGTGGCCAGTTTGCGGGGATTGACCACATGACTGGGTTTGTCACCCACCTTGTCGGCCAAATAGCTCAGGAGCTGTTCTTCTAGGGTGCAGTAACGCCCATAGGTGAGTTTGGCATCGCCTTTTACGGCTTTGGTCACGAGCAGCGTTAGCGGCAGTTGAGAGGTACACACCCCGGCCCGTTGCAGTTCTCGAATGCGATCGGGCAACTCCAGCACAGGGATGCCAGCTTCGTCGCTGAGTCGCTCTAGCGATACTCGCTCGCCTTCTTGCTGGTGCTGCTGTTGTACCAAATGCATGCCGTAGATCAGCCGCTCGAAAGCCTTGGTCTCGACCTGCTTGAGGCCTTTTTGGCGGCTATAGGTGAGAAACATCTGCCAAGACTGAGTAGGGGTAGTTTGCTTCAGATGAAACTGCACCACCGTAGAGAGATTTTCAGCCCGCTCGATTAGCCCAAAGTCTTCCAGGTGGTGCAGGGCCACCCGCATCTTGGTTTCTCGCTGGTCGTCGTCGGTGGCAAAGCGGTCGTCCAGGTCGCTGGTTTGGTAGATCTCGTCGGTGGTGACCCAGAACCAGTCTTCGGTGATGGGGCTAGAGCGGGAACGGGTGCGATCGCGCACCCCCCGCAAAGCCGTAAAGATATTCCTTAAGTCAGTGCTGGAGAGATGATTCAGACTCTTCAAAAAGAAGAGCATCTCTAAATCTTGCGGGTCAAACAGCAGCACGCAGTCGGCAGGGACACCATCACGCCCAGCCCGGCCCGCTTCTTGGATATAGCCCTCCAGACTGCTGCTAGGGGTGTTGTGAACGACAACTCGCACATCTTTGCGGTTAATGCCCATGCCAAAGGCACAGGTGGCCGTCACCACGTTTAGGTCTCCATTCTTAAAGGCATTGAGCAGTTCGCTCTTTTTCTCTCTGGGCACTTTGCCGTGGTAGTGCTGAGCCTGAATATCGTGCCGCTGAAGCATGGTGGCCAGCCGCTCGGCATCACGGCGCAGGGCGGTATAGACCAAAGCACAGCCGCCTTGGTCTAGCGCTCGCTGCACAGCTTCTACGATCAGCGGGTCTTTATTGCCGTTGACCGGGAGCACTTTGTAAGTGAGGTTAGGGCGATGAATGCCCGCAGCAATTTCGCGGTGAACGGTGAGTGACTGCTGCTGAAAAAGCTGGCAGATATCGTCGCGTACCTGGGCGGTGGCGGTGGCGGTTAGCAGCGCCAGAGCGGGTAGAGGGCGGCCCAGGGCTGTGTAGAGATCGTAAATAAACTTGGGAATGTAGCGGTAGTCGGGACGGAAGTCTTGCCCCCACTGGCTGACGCAGTGGGCCTCATCAATCACCCAAAGGGCGGGCGGGCGCTCTCGCAACAGGTTACGAATGCTGATAGAGCGGAGCTGTTCGGGGCTGATGTAAAGCAGACCTTTTTGGCCATTCCGCAGGGCTTCTAACCGCTCGGCCCGCACTGCTGCCGGTAGGTTACCGTTGATGAAGGTGGCGAAGTCGAGCCCTTGAGCTTCTAGGTCTACTACCTGGTCTTCCATCAAGGCCTGGAGGGGGGAAATGCACACCGTCAGCGCCCATTGACGGCGATAGTACATGAGGGCGGGTAGCTGGTAGCAAAGAGATTTGCCACCCCCAGTGGGCATCAGAATCAGCGGGTTTTTTCTGGCGATAATGGCCTGAACGGCTTCTTCTTGAACCCCTCGAAAACCAGGGATGTCAAAGGCTTCCAGGAACGGCTGATAGGTAAACCCCTCTGGCGTGACCGGGAACAGCTGATCTAGGGTGTCTTGAAACTGGGGGAGATGGTTGAGCCAGGCTGAGGGAGCTTGCTTAGACTGGTGCTGGTTGCGCTCGAAATTCCAGACCAGCAGGGCCGCGATAATGAAACGGCGGTCGAAGTCGGCCTCGCGCAGCAGAATGCCCCAAATGTAGTCAAGGGCGTCGGCAGAGAGGGCCGTCAGAACGGCGGGCGGTAGATCGTTCAGGGCTGGGGGCGCTTCAGGCAGCCAGCCTAGGGGCTCAAACAAGCTGCGGTAGGCGGCATCGGCGGTGGTTTGCCCGTGGGTGAGCAGCCAGGTGTAGAGCTGTCGCAGGGGGGTAGGGTGTTGGCCCAGGTTTTTCAGGCACTGTTCGAGCAGTAGGCGGGTAGCTCTGACATCTTCGAGGGGATCGTTGCTGGCGTAGTCGCTGAGTTTGTAGTCTTTTTGCAGCCGGTGGGAGGGCTCTAGGGCAAAGGCCAGCAGCGAGAGTTCTAGGGTATCGATAATCTGTAACGGGTCTAGCTCGGGCCACTGGCGGGTGAGGTGAACCTGATCAAAGCGGCGGAAGTTGTGGCCGCAAAGAGTGCCCTGGGTCTGGATCGCGTGAATGAGCTGGCTATGAACATCCTGCGCTTGGTCTTGGGAGGCCTGAAAGGTGTGGGCAGGTGACAGCAGACCGTAGCTAAAGATTTGGCCGTTTAAGTCCACCTCCAGATCTAAGTAGATATAGCTGTCTAAGATGTCGCTTAACCCCATGCCAATTGCCACTTCAGAACCTTAGAAGCTGGAACGGTGCTTCTAACGCCCTCATGGTACCCAAGAGCTGAAGTGCCGATGACACTTGATTTTGAGTCTTCTTCAAGACCCGAGGCTATCTGAAGCAGAGAACAAGCTCATTAATCGCTTAAAAGTTTTTCGTACAGTTTGTAGACGCTGGTGTCAAAAAAATCGTAGTCAGTAGTTTTTAGAACAGTGGTTAAGGGTTCCGACTGGGGTAGGAACCCGCCAATGGCCTTAAACCCCAGTTGGTGAGCCAAATGCCGCATGTCATCCAATGCTGCTTGAATTCCAGAGGCCGTACCACCTAGCCAGCCGATCCAAAGGGTGCCGTCGGGGCTTTCCATGTAGCTACGAATGAATAGGCTGATTAGGGTGTCGCCCTCGAAGCTGCCCCAGACCCAGCCTTGGGCAAGGCGCTGGGCAAGGTTGGCAGGAGTGAGGGATTGCCACTTTGCGCCACGAGCGACAAAGAGACGATCGCGCTCTTCAGCAACAAAGCTATTAATGGCGGCCCAGGCGCGATCGCAGTCATCCCCTCCCAGCAGCCGCAGAGCCGTAGGCGCACCCTCGTTGGCAGCGGCATAGTAGACAGTGTAGTCACCCAGGGGGCTGAAGCCTTGGTGCTGCATGAAGGGATGCATTGAGGCATTGGTGACGCTGACGCAGGTGCGCAGGGTGGTGAGGCCCAGAGATTGGCTTAGGGACAGGGCTGCTTGGGTAAGCTGGTGGCCAGTGCCCTGGAGGCGAAAGGCGCGATCAACCCGCAGCGCTTCCCACCAGCCTTCAGTGTCAGAGAGTTGCACGAGGCGGGTCATGCCGACGGGTTGGCCATTGCAATCGGCGACCAAGATGTGATCGGTGGGGTCGGCGAACCAGACATCCCACACATCGGGGATATAGTCGGCTTCGTCATCCCAGGTGTGCTGGCAAAAGGTGAGGATTGGCGCTTTGTCGCTAGTTTGGGCAGGGCGGATGTGGAGGCTGTCTAGAGGAATAATTGTCACCACCTTTGTAAACTTTTGAGCCCTAAGCTTCTACAAAAATAATGCCCGAGGCAAGCTGCACCTGCTCAAAGGTACTGCCTTCGCGTTTTTCCTGAATGCTCTTGAGCTTTACCTCTAGCTCTCGGGTCACCTTTCTAAGCTGACCCTCGGTCGCAGGAAGAATTTGAGTCTTACCTGCCTCCCTAAACCGCTGAATACGTTCTCTCAGCTCGCCCTGCTTGCGTTCAGCGAAGGATCGGGCACTCCGCTCCTGAACATCACAACGATTTTGATTTTCGACGTCGAACTCCTCAAGGGCTTTGCCAAAGCTCTCTTCAAGAGCCTCTTCGCACTGCTGGTGCAAGGCTAGAATTCGGTCAATATCATCAATAAAGTTCTGAGCATTTGACTTAGGATGGCCCTGCTGCATGATCTCTGTTAACACCGCTTCCGAGACTTGATCGGAGAGCAAATCACCATCGCTAAATCGGGCTACTTTATAAGCAATTTGGCTCTCGGTTTTGAGCCCAGTAAACGTCCAGCGATGGGCGGCATAAACATAGAGGCCAGGGGATAACCCTACCGTTTGGTGATCAATCCGAGTTGCAGAAACAGGATGGAGCTTTTGCGCCGCCGTTTCGTAGCGGTGGCGAATCCAAAGAATGAGGGGATGGGTGGCGTCGAGCAACTCATTGCGCTTACCCATGGTGCCCGCAATTTTAGGGTCGAAGAAGCAGCTAACAGGAGTGCTTGAAATATGAAGCTTAGTTGGGGTTGCACAACGATGCTGATTGAGAAATAGTTGGAGGTCAACCTTGGCGTCTTCAGAGAGCGTGATCTCATAGAGATGTTCTTGCCCTGGTTTTGGAGCAATCACGGTGCCGGGATAGTACCGGGAGAAACAGTCCTCGACAAAGGCACGAACTTCTTCGGGTTGCAGCCAGCGCCCTTGCTCTCGACTGTCAGTGATAGAACGTAAAATATGATCTGAGAAAGCCAGCATATTGATAGCTTCTGTTTCCAATTCATCCTGTAAAGTGCGCTCTTTCAAAAGCGCCATCACCGTTTCTTGGGCTCTTTTCTCCTGTTCCTCTAGGGTGAGGTTCGGGTTAAACAACTGCACCAGCAGTTGCTCAGTCATTTCTCCTAAAATACCCTCTAGGTCGCCAATGCTCTCTTGGAAAATATTGATTCGTTCATAGAGCCGCTCTAGGATCTTTTCTTCTACTGTATCGACCAAGCTAAAGTTGACAATAGAAATCCGCTCTGCCTTCTGCCCTAATCGATCGAGGCGACCGATTCTTTGCTCGACCTTCATTGGGTTCCAAGGCAGATCATAGTTCACCAAGAAACGGCAGTGTTGAAGGTCGATCCCTTCACTGCCGACTTCAGAGGATAACAAGACTGAGGGGCCGTGATCCTCACGGAATGCTTTGACTACATCCCATTTAGAGTCTCCCATATCACCCATAATCAAGCTAGTGGAAATACCATCAGACTCCAACCGCCGCTGCAAATATTTGAGCGTTCCTCTGAAATAGGCAAAAATTACAAATTTCTCGGTTTTGTTTTTTCGCAGCTCATTCTTCAGAAATTTTTGCAGTTCCCGATATTTACCGTCTTGCTTCTCTAGCTTGCTGATATTGCTTCTGCTTAGCAGTAGCGAGCTAAGGCCATGGGATAACTCGGCAGATGTTTCATCGCCTAATTCAGATGAGATACCAAAGTCTTCCCAGAGAGATTCATTGACTAAGTCGTCTAATACTCCATCTTGAAGCCAAGACTCTAGGGCGGCTACCATACAGCTTGCCATCTGGCGCTGACGGGAGATTAGTCTAAATACCGATACGCCGCGCTTACCTTGGGTTTGCTGTTTAATCTGCCCAGTTATATGATCGTAAATTTCTTTTTCTAATGGTGAAAATCTAACGGTTAGGGTCTGTGGCTCCCGCTGCACTCGGTTAGGTATGACATCGCGCTTTCGGCTTCGGGTAATGTACTGTCCTAGTAACGATACCTTTTCGAGCTTGTAGCCTAAATCAACCCGCTGCTCTTCATTCAGGTCTTCTGTCTCTAGCAAAGCGTCGCGCACAAACTGGAGCAGGCGATTATCAGCCAGATACTGTGATGCTATGGCTGTTTCAAGCTCAGCCTTAGCTTGGCTGAGCTTAGGTGGGTTAGTCCACAGAAACCGTAAAGCACGAATAATGGGATTATTCGCTTCGAGCATATTGTCAAAAACCATCTCGTCAAAGAAATCATCAGGGCTGATAATTTGGAGGAGTTGATACAAGTTTGTACTGTGAACCTGAACTGGGGTAGCAGTTAGCAGCACAAGATGGCGTGAGGCATCGCGGATCAGGCGGCTAATGCGGTTGCTGGCGGTACTGGAATTTCTCAGATAGTGAGCTTCGTCAAAAATGGCTAGGTCAAAGATGCCAAAGTCGTTGGTGGCAGGGTTGGCATCCAGCAGTCTAGCCAACTCCGCTCGGGAGTTAGTCACCGTTTGTTCTTCCCAGTTACGGCTTGGGCGTAGCCCCTCCAGGCTAGCGATACAGGCAAACGGCTGGGCTTTCTGAGTCTCTAGGCAGGATCTAGCCCTGGTAAGAAGTTCCTTAGCATCGACAATGTCAGCGAAGATGTTAAATCGCTGACGGAGATCATCTTGCCACTTTTGGCGCAGCATGGCTGGACAGACAATCAGCAATCGCCTGGCGTCGGCGCGAGCCTGAAGTTCTTTCCAGATGTACATGGCCTCAATGGTTTTACCGAGGCCAACCTCATCGGCAATCAACAGACGACCGACGGGTGAGTTGAGAAACTTGAGTACTGGCTTGAACTGGTGAGCATAGAAGTCAGTTTGGCTGGCCTCCATGCTGTAGAAAATATTGGTTAGCTTACCCTTGACTTTCTCAAAGGTAAGGATACGTCTGAGATCGTCTGGGCCACCAAATCGCTTTTGCTTGAGGAGTGAACCAATGCTGTCATCATCACCACAGAGTTCAAGCAGGTTCTGCGGTTTATAAACCTTTTCATTTGGGCCAAACTGAACCTGAACTAGGAGGCGCGTCCCAGCCTGGCGCACTCTTCCGGTAGTGAGCCCCCGCTGTCCTGGGTTCGACCGTATTCTGACCTCTTGGCCCGGTATTTCAGGGTTCCAACCGCCAGTAGATTCAGATGGTATGTTTTGATTCGGCATGATATACGAGCTGGACTTCAAACCACTGAACGGCGGCGTAATTCTACGTCACATCCTTCATATCGTCATGCCTGGTCTCACGGTTAGGCCAGCGCAATGATGGAGTTTCATTAGATTCAACTTCACTGGGGAGACGAATTTCTGGGCCTTCCCATGCAGGAATACAAAGTCCATAGGCCACTGCGAAGCGGTGAAATTCTCTAGGATCTAAACCATTGGTTGATAGATTATCAGGCACTGGAATACGTCTAATTCGGTAGGGAGGAACTCCAGCATTTATATGCCCAAAATCTCTATGGGTTACTTGAACTGTGCCCTGAAGAAATGGATTATGACCACCTCCGCCGCCAACAAAGACATCCAGTTGATCGCCTAGCTCATCTCTAGCGACTAATCCACGGTTAGCCTTATGCTTTTCTTTCCCCCCAATCACAACAGCACCCACAAGTTGCTTAATATGTTGTTGAGTTTGGCTACCATTGATATCGTCATGCAAATCATGCTCTGCTTCTAACTGCCAGTTTAGAAGCGCTTGGCGGATAACTGATGGAGTCGTCTGTAATTCTGAAGCGGTCTGCTGAGTAAAGGCAGTGACCCCTAGAGGACACACCTTGCCTACATAGAAATCTACCTTGAGTTCACCCTCATCTTCTCGCCAGAATCTGAAGGCGGTGCCATCTAGGGTGCCATCGCCAAAGTCGAAGAAGGTGTAAAATTTTTCTTCAGCCTGGCGAGAGCTAAGAAATGACCAGACTGCGGCTGAAATTTCGGGTGTTGTAAAACAGTCCAGGGGCTCGTCGTGGTGATGTTCCATCCACTGACGCAGGTAGGTGCCCTTGGGTGCATCCCAGTCTTGCAAGACTCACCTTGAGAAGTAGCCATTGAGATACGCGCACCGCTGGTGCAGCACTTGTTGCACATTGTCTTCGTCCCACTGCGCACCCGAAATCTTCATCCGACGCCCA